>Ga0209298_10000144_pt1 | contig 42661 bp, 28 predicted proteins | sample S_140806_EF_Meta_FD_187325 | JGI IMG/M metagenome (GOLD analysis project Ga0209298, IMG submission 187325) | Freshwater microbial communities from Lake Simoncouche, Canada to study carbon cycling - S_140806_EF_MetaG (SPAdes) (version 2) | ecosystem: Environmental > Aquatic > Freshwater > Lake ... | reverse complement strand
GACGGGGGGGCTTCGGCCCCCCCCTTGTCAACCCCTGATAGATCAGCAGTCCTTATGAGTCCAAAGGGCAGTATAAGGCGCCCTTATGTGCCGCCGGGGCGGCCCCCCTGCCGGTTAAAAACGATGGGTCCCTCTAACCTACAAAACTTTGAAATCGACCTCTATATAACTCGAAGAACAAAAAATTTCCCCATAAAAATTTTGCCCAGGGGGGTTGACACCTCATAAGATTTCAACTAAACTCAGATTTTCTCAAAGAACTATGAAACTCTTTATCACTGCTCATAAGACTCCAACCTGTTGGGTGTTTGACCATGAGCATCAGAACACAAGGGATGAGGCTCTCTGCAATGGAACAGAGACTGTAATTGACTGGTACTATGAGGTTGTAGAGGGTAGACCTGCAAGTGTGGGTGATGAGATCAACTTCTACTTGAACACTGATAAGTTTGTAGAGGCAACAACTCAGATTAATTTGATTGAAACCGATTCCGCTGGTTCCTACTACATGGATCAGTTTTCTCAGATGAAGCTCTGGTTGTGTCCCTGGTTGCAGGGATACTTTGGAGAAGTTCCTCAGAGACTTTATATTCAGTGTTCTTCAGTGGACAAGACTATGAGTGAAGAGGAGTTAGATGACATTATGGAGTATATTCATAAATAATTGAAAGCCTTATAGTTGTGAAGACCTTTCAAGAATTTGTAGATATAGTAGAGAAGTACTACGAACCAGATCAACCCCTACCATCGGGAAAGACTCCCTATGGTAAGGCTACTTCGTCTTATTATAGACAAAGGGGGGAAATTATAAGAAATCCAAGTGCAAGCAATACAGATCAAGTTTTTCGTACAAAACTTCAAGGAAGTAGAAGAGCAGATCAAGTTAGTCATGGTGCAGATAATCCAGAATTTAAATCAAACCCAGATCCCAGTGGTAGATATGACATAGAGACTGATACAGATTATAAAATGACAGTAAGAGATAGAAAGAATGATACTCAAATGCGAGTAAGACAAAAGGATGCGATTGCTCCAGGTGGAAAACCAGTCTATGATGTTGAGTGGTATAATAATAACAGGGGAAGTAATAAATATAATCCAGGAGAAGCAAGAGCTATAACCAGAGATGTTGGTAATATGTTTAAAAATCAAGTTGCTCCACGTCTTCCAAGTAACTCAGTTTTAACTAACTTTCCTATCACTAATGATACCAGTGAGCGAAATACAAGAGCAAAACTCTATTCAAAGGTTGCAGGTTTTGGTAAAGTTGGAATGCAGGGAAGACAGTATGCTGCAGTAGGTCGTCCACCTTCATCCAAACAGGCAGCAAAGGGTGTTCAGCGTATTACTCCGCTGTCTGGTAACCTAGATCCAGAATACGCAACATCAAGAGAAATGGATGATACCTTTAAATCTTATCATAAATCTGCACGGTATTATGGAGCGCAGAGTAAGGCAACAGGAAAACCAAGAACAATTGCTCCTGCAAAACCTTCCAGACCTTCAATGAATCAACCAGTGAAGGCATTAAAAGCAACTCCAAGAATGACGGCACCAGCATTGGAACTTGGTCCACCATTGCAATCAAAACCACGACCACTCAGGCAGGCAAAGATTATGGATGCTAGTGCTAGTTATAAAGAGTATCCTAAGAAATCTGTTCCTAAGATTAATGCGTTGGTCAGAGTAAAAAATTCTGTTCCTAAGATTCCAAATATAAGAATCACAGGTGGCGGAAGATCCAAACTCATAGCACTAGGAGTTCAAGGTGCAATTGCTGGTGCAGGTGCTCTATACAATAAAATGCAATCTAATAAAAAATAATTCAAATACCATTTAGAACGTCTTCTAATTCTGCATCGGTAAACTCACTTAGCCATCTCTGCTGCAGTTTTTGTGGGATCAGTTTGCTGTTCTACAATTTGACCCACCCAGGCCTCAGACATACCAAGCATGATCTGTTCTGCTGAATGCTTGTCAGAGGCAAATCCTTCACCTATAAGATAATCTAATACAATCTCATAGGAGTCCTTTATAGATGTAATGGGTTGACCCTTCTTTCTCTGAGGAAGTGCCGAAGGAGGAGCCTTCTTCACTCCGCCAGGAGTTGGAGATTGACCAACCTCAGCGACCTCCTCTGTGAGTGCATTGCTATAGACCTCACTATAGGCATCTATGAGGGTGGTAAGCTCTTGTGGCGTCATTTCTTTCTTTTATACGGTTATCTGAATATATTTAGCCTACTTGACAGCTCTAAATAAGCGTGATACAATTAACAAGCAGTCTTTCAATAATTATGACTAAAGGATTTACTGTTAAAGCAACTGAGCCCGTGAAGCAAGATGAATTTGATCTTGATGAGGCAAAACAACTGGTGCAGGGAAAATCGATTGTCTTCTGTCTACCCGGACGAGGATGTTCCTACACCTTTCTAAAGAACTTCGTACAACTCTGCTTCGATCTTGTGCAGTGTGGTGCAAGTATTCAAATCTCTCAGGACTATTCGTCCATGGTAAACTTTGCCCGATGCAAGTGTCTCGGTGCAAACGTTCTACGTGGACCAAATCAGATTCCCTGGGATGGCAAGCTACCCTACGACTATCAGCTTTGGATTGATAGTGATATTGTCTTCAATACAGAGGGCTTCTTCAGGCTTCTGGTAATGGATAAGGATATCGCCGCTGGTTGGTATGCAACTGAAGATGGTCACACCACGTCAGTAGCTCACTGGCTCTCCGAGGAAGAATTCCGAAAGAATCGTGGTGTTATGAATCATGAAACTGTTGAGTCAATGCAGAAGCGTAAGAAGCCCTTCACTGTGGACTATACCGGCTTTGGTTGGGTACTGATCAAGAAGGGAGTCTTTGAATCCCTTACATATCCCTGGTTTGCTCCTCAGATGCAGATCTTTGAATCTGGCGAGGTTCAGGATATGTGTGGTGAAGATGTATCCTTCTGCCTAGATGCAATCAAGGCAGGATTCCAGATCTGGTGCAATCCCATCATTCGTGTTGGTCATGAAAAGACCAGAGTTATCTGATCGCTTTGCGATTTATGTAGGAGAAACCCTACACTCAGATGATCTATCCTATGAGGAGATGGGAAATACTCTTCTCACTCTCGCAGAGGATTACTATCAGATGGGAGAACCAGACCCAAAAACCATTGAAGTTAAGATACTAGGAGAAGACTATGGCAAAGAGACCATCACCAACGGGATGGAAGGAGATTCAGGCTCATCCAAAGAGTTCTAGACAGGGGGAGGGAAAGAGTACTAAATATAGTGCAACCTCTCGCAACAAGGCACGAAAGCCTTATAGGGGACAAGGATGACTGATCAGGAAGCAAGTATTCACAAGTGGATTAAGAGAATCTCTAAGATTCGACCAGAACTAGGTAATCTCGCCACATGTCCCTTTGCTTCCACAGCAACCTTCAAGATTGTAGAAACAACTATTGACGATATCGAACCAATTGTGGATTTCGATGTCGTCATTTTTATTGTCGAAGACAACCTATCCCTTCACGACATCAATCAATGGGTTGATATATACAATAAAGTCTATCCGAAGTATATCTTCCTTGAGGACTGTAAGACATATGATACCTTTATAGGAGAGGTTCAGACCAACAATGGTCTCTACAATCTGATTCTATGTCAGTCCAGAGAGAAGCTTAGAAGGGCTCGTAGGCAGTTAGCCACAACCGAGTACTATGACCACTGGAAGGATTCCTATCTTCAGGAGATTCTCGGAGAGGACTATGACCTTATAGCGAGGGATAGAAACCCCCATAAAAGTTCTGAGTACTTATAGAATAGGAGAAGTCTTATGGCAAGGTATCATGTAGATAGAGATGTGTCTTATATGAAGATGATGTGGGGTACTACGAGCCTTATAACTGATTATGTGGCTAGCGGCCCCGCCTTCGCTCTAGATAAGAAGTTTAAAGCCCAAGAATTGAAGCATGAGCAGATTCGCAACGATGATGACTATGATGACTGGGAGTATGGAACAGAACCCTGCTATGGAAAATCTTGGTAGAAGATACTATAAATAATCAAAAATACTTTATAGATGGCGGTAAAAATTTCTAGAGGCTTTAAGGATTTTAGCCTATCCTTCAAGAAACATCCAATTACCAATGATCTCATTGTTCTTACAAATGAGAGTGCAATTAAGAATGCCGTCATTAATTTAATTCGAACTAGAGTTGGAGAGAAATTCTTCAACTCTAATATTGGAACAAACGTCAATAATTCTATCTTTGAACTACAGTCAGTTGCAATTGCGATTCAACTTGAGAATGAAATTAACCAGGTTCTTAAGAACTATGAGCCAAGAATTTTTGTAAACGATATAAGGATTGTGTTTCCAGAGGATAGTAATGAGATTTCTATCAGTATCGACTACGATATTATAGGTATTCCTGCAACAACACAACAGCTAACTACCATACTAAAACCCACTAGAGTATAATGGCCCTCACACAGTTTACAAATTTAGACTACGAACAGATAAAGAAATCTATTAAGGATTACCTGAGGGCAAGTAGCAACTTCAGTGACTATGATTTTGAGGGTTCAAACTTTTCAATTCTTGTAGATGTTCTTGCCTACAATACCTACATTACAGCCTACAACACAAATGCTGTTGTAAATGAGGTGTTTCTAGACAGTGCAATTCTTCGGGAGAATGTAGTTTCTCTCGCAAGAAATATTGGTTACGTTCCAAAGTCTGTAAAGGCATCGAGAATGATTGTTACGATCAATGTCATTCTTCCAGACAATGTAAATCCTCCTACGATTAAGTTAAAGGCTGGGTTAGTTGCAACTGCAACTACAAATGATGTAAGCTATGTCTTTTCAATTCCCGAAGACATTACCACAAATGTTGTGAATGGTGTCGCATCATTTAGCAATATCACCCTCTATGAGGGTTCCTATGCAATGTCAGCCTTTACAGTTGATACCACACAATCTAGTCAAAATTATATTATTGAAAATTCTGGAGTAGATATAAACACACTTTCAGTTCGTGTTAGACCAACAGTTCAAGACTATTCCTATGACATCTATAAGAGAGTAGATACTATAGTAGGAATTACAACCACATCCAACAACTATCTGGTTCAGGAGGTTTCTGGAGAAAAATATCAGATTATATTTGGTGACGGAATCATTAGTAAGAAGCTGGAAAATAATAACTATATCGAAGCATCCTATGTAATCACAAATGGTGTTAATGGTAATGGTGTAAAGACTGCATCATTTAATGGTATTATTGTAGATAATCTAGAAACAATACTTACTGGTTCTACTGCATCAATGTCGATTATATCTGGATCTAAGGATGGTGCAGATATTGAATCTATCAATTCCATCAAGTACTATGCTCCGAGAAAGTATGCAGCTCAGAGTAGAGCAGTTTCCTCTCAGGACTATGAGACCATTATATCAGAAATATACCCAAATACTGAATCTGTTGTAGCCTATGGTGGTGAGGAGCTATCTCCCCCACAGTATGGTAAGGTCTTTATTGTAATTAAGCCAAAGAGTGGTGATACTCTTTCTCAGTTTACAAAGGATACTATTTTAAATCAACTAAAGGCATATTCAATTGCAGGTATTGTTCCTCAGATCATTGATATGCTATATCTGTATGTTGAGTTAAATTCTTCGATATACTACAATCCGGCACTTACTACAGATCCAGATGCACTAAAGACTAACATTATTGACTGTTTGAATGCCTATGTTACAGATTCTGAGGCAAATGGTTTTGGTGGACGTATCAAATATAGTAAGATCGTCGGTTTAATTGACAATGTAAGCAATGCGGTGACCTCAAATATTACCAAAATTAAGATGAGAAGAAATCTTAATGTGGTGGCCGGAAAGGCAGCTCAATATGAAATTTGCTTTGGTAATCGTTTTCATAAAAAACTAGAGGGATATTCGATCAAGTCCTCAGGATTTAAAATTAGCAATAATACTGAAACATTCTACCTTGGTGATATTCCAAGTACAACAAATATGAATATGGGAACTATTGTATTCTTTACACTAGATGCCCAAAATAATCCAGTGATTTCAAAAAATAATGCAGGAACTATCGATTATCTTGTTGGTGAAATTCGTATAGATAGTGTAATTATAGCCTCAACAATTCTAAATGATAATATCATTGAAGTTGAAGCAATACCTGAATCAAATGATGTAATTGGACTTAAGGACTTATACTTAAAGGTAGATATTTCAAAGAGTTCATTTGAAATGATTAATGATACGATTACATCTGGGGCCAATCTATCAGGAACCCAATTTGTCACCACATCAAGTTATCCAAACGGTAAGTATACTCGTTAAAAATAATGCTAAACAAAGATCTTCAGCGTGTAAAAATTCATCAGGTAATAGAGTCGCAGTTACCGGCATTTGTACTTGAAGAAAATCCACTCTTTGTAGAATTTCTAAAACAGTACTACATCTCTCAGGATAGTGAGGGATCTGTTGTAGATCTTTGTGAAAATATAGACAGATTCATAAATCTTGAAAATTTTGATGGAAACAGTTTTACTGAGACATATACTACCCTAGGTGCGGGTATTGAATACTATAATACCACCATACAGGTAGAATCTACTGAATCCTGGCCAAAGACCTACGGTTTACTTAAGATTGATAATGAAATCATTACCTATACAAGTAAGGATAGTACTCACTTTTATGGATGTGTTCGAGGATTTAGTGGAATAGAATCTCTTCACAGCCAAACTAATCCAAATGAATTAGTATTTTCAGCTACTGAAGCTGATTCCCATCTAATTGGCGCAAGAGTACATAATTTAAGTAATCTGGTCTTTGTTGAAATTTGGAGAAAGTTAAAGGAGCAGTTTTTACCGGGATTTCAAAAGTTAGAACTATATCCAGGAATTGATAAGGCCACCTTTCTATCAAAGTCAAATGATTTTTATAGAACAAAGGGATCCTCAGAATCCCTAAAAATACTCTTTAAGGTATTGTATGGTGAATCTGATCTGAAGGTAATTAAACCCTCAGAGTATTTAATTAGACCTTCAGATGCTCAGTGGTCAGTTACAGATAATTTGATAGTTGAAGTTATCAGTGGAGATATTTCGAAGATTAATGGTCAACAGATTATACAACAAAACCCATATGCTTTGGGAAATGTATACATCTCCACACTTCTATCCGTAGGAGAAGTATCGTACTACGAAATAACTCTAAGTAATGAATCTAAAGTTGGAACGTTTCGGGCATGTCCGTCTACCAGAGTCGTAAGTCCAGTAGCAGTAACCGATACTTCAATTACAGTAGACTCTACAATTGGGTTTGACTCTGTTGGAGAATTGCTAATTAATGATAATTATATCAAGTATAATGGTAAGTCAAGCACACAATTCTTTAATTGTGAGCCTGAAGAGGCTATTGACATATATTCTAGCGTATATCAAAATTATTTTATAGTTTCTTACGAAAACGGCGATATAAGTAAGCCAGTTTACATGAGAGCATCGTCAGTACTCACAAATACTGATGACATTTTAAATAAATCCCGCTATATGGTGGTTGGAGATGAAATTTCTGTTCGTACCTTAGGCGAAGATATTCAACCAAATCGTCATTTTTATAAAAATAGAACTGAAAATTGGTTTTATAATAATAATTATGAACTTGAATTGGTCAATTCCCCTGGAGGAATTACTATATCTACAAATCCAGCAACTATTAATACAAAAATACCTCATAATTTCAAGTTAAATGACTCTGTAACCCTCATTGATGTAGATGTATACGACACATTTACAAATCCACCAGTTACTGGAAGAGTAACTCAAATTTTATCCGAAACTTCCTTCATTTTTGAATTTTTCTCGGGCAATCTTTATAGCAATTTAGAGTATATTGTTAGAAAAAACATCAAATTTTACTCACTTTCTGGCGAAAACTACGTAACTGACATTCAAAATACATATATTGATAAAACTAGAGACCATATTTACGTAGCGTCTTCAAGTATTCCATCATATATTACATCTGAAATTGAATATGAAAAGTATTTTGCAATTACTCAAGAAACTTCACTAATTACAACTGTAAATAAATTCGGTTCGGTCGTAAATCATAATTTTTATACCGGAGATAAGGTTTACTATAGCTATACAAGTGGAAATGTTGGTGTAAGTACTGGAGTTTATTTTGTAAAAAAAGTAAGCGATACTAGTCTTCGTCTTGCATACAATTTACCTAAGATTTATCAGGGAGATTACATAATCTTCACTTCTGCGGGGATTAGCACATATTCTAATAGTTTAGTACTTGACGATTTAAGAAATAAGGAAATTACTGATCAAAAATTACTAAAGAGAGTATCAGTAACTCCCAAACTAAAGCAATCTAACTTCAGCCTCACTAAAACAAGTCTTCCAACTTCTGTTGGTATGTTATTAAATGGAACTGAAATTGTCTACTCAAAATCACTGGATAAAGTTTACTATGGTCAATTAACATCTATTGATGTCAATTCCGCTGGACGTGGATATGATGTGATCAATCCACCAAATGTGATAATTGATGATGCCAATGTTGGATATGGGGCTTCTGCAAGTGTTCATATTTCAGGATCATTGTCAGAGATACAACTTACAAATTCTGGGTATGATTATGTAAAGGCTCCGACCGTAAAAATTTATGGTGGAAATGGTAGAAATGCTACGGCTGAAGCCATTATGAAGGATGTTACTACCGCTATTAACTTTAGAGGTAGTTCTATTGGAGTAAATACCACTGCAAATACAATTGGATTCACCACATATCATAGTTTGAATACTGGTGAGGAGGTAATCTATAAATCATATACTAACACAGCTATTGGTGTTGGAACTATAGGATCTCCTGCAGCCGGAGAATCTGACACAAAAAGCTATTTAATTGATAGGGCACATTATTTTGTTGTTAAAATTGACGACTATACGGTAAAATTGACCAATACTCTAAAAGATGCTCTTGCGAACCAAAATATTATAAATTTAACGCAGGCGAGTGATGGCAATCACACCTTAATATCAACAAAACTTAGAAAAATTGTAGATAGAATTGTAGTTACAAATCCTGGAGAAGGTTATCAAAATAAAGTTGTAACAATTGCACCAATTTTATATCCACCAACTCAAATTGGAGCAAAAAATACAACCTTGGTGGGTATTAATACTCAGGAAAATTACATTTATGCAAAAAATCATAACTTTGAGTCTGGAGACCTAGTTACATATTCATCGACAAATACTGCGATTTCTGGCCTTTCAACATCTCAGAGATATTATATAATCAAACTCGATAACGATAAGTTCAGATTGGCCGCTGCAGGAATAGGAACTACATTATCAAACGAAAAATATTTAAACAATAACTACTCTAAACTTTATAGCGCAGGATCTGGGAAACATGTATTTGCATTTCCACCTATTGTCCTAGAAATTACTGGAATTCCCAGATCTTCTGGTGTGAGTGGAATTTCTACAGAAACTCCATCAGATCTAATATCATCTCAAGCTTCGGGAATACCAATTGTTCTTGGGAGTGTTACAAATATATTTTTAGCTGAGGGAGGATTCAATTATGGATCGCCAAATATATTAAACCATAACAGAACTCCAATTATAACTCTAGATAGTGGAAGTGGTGCTGTCTTAAGACCAATTATTGTAAATGGTGGCATCAGTGAAGTCTACATTGTAAAGCGAGGAACTGGATATGTTGCTCCTCCAAAATTAGTTGTTTCTGGGAGTGGATCTTATGCAGAACTCCTACCAATACTGAGAAATGGCGAAATTATCGCAGTAAAGGTTATCAATTCTGGAGAGGGTTACCTTAAGCAAACTACAGAAATTACTGTAGTTACAAAGGGATCTGGCGTTTCTTTAAATGCCAACTTACAAATTTGGCATGTTAATTTGTTTGAAAAGTATCGTTATGTAATTGAAGATCCCCTGTACAAATCAGACGCATTTACTATTTCATCTTTCGATAAAAACATTAATACTGGTCAGCTAGTTTCACCAATTGTTCCAAGAAAGCTGAGATATGTACTTGGTGACAATATTGATGAAAATTTAAATACAACATTAAATATAAGACATTCCCCAATTGTTGGTTGGGCGTATGATGGAAATCCAATATATGGCAGTTATGGATCACCAAATTCTGAAAAATTAGAAAGTATTAGAGAACTTAGAAGTAGTTATGTTCAGGTAGAAAAGCCAAATAGGCCTACATATACTCTAGGATTTTTTATTGAAGATTATGAATATACTGCAGGTGGAGATTTAGATGAATTTAATGGTAGATTCTGCGTAACACCAGAATTTCCTGAAGGAGTCTATGCATACTTCTCCACAAGAAATAACTATCCATATGTTCTTTATGATTTTGCTGGAGAAGTTGACTTATACAATTACGATTCAACTAAAAATCAAATTTCTGGTCTATTAGAATCTGGAGAGATTATAAGAAACTCTTCACCATATAACATCAATGAGGAATATTCAGACTATAAGGGAATAAATCTAAACTACAGTAGAAATGCGAAGTCTTTAGTTAGAGCAATCTATAAGACTGGAGTAGATTCTATAGCGATACTATCTTCTGGTCAAAATTATAAGGTAGATGATAGAGTAGTATTTGATAACACCTTAACTGGTGGAAGGGGACTTGATGCAAAAATTTCAGAGGTTGTTGGTAGAGGAGTAAGTTTTGTAAATTACAATAGCTCATACTTAAATAACATTGAATTTGTAGAGAGTGGTGGATTAATTATTGGTATATCTACAATTCCCCACAACTTAATCAATAATCAAATTGTCACAATTTCTGGAATTAATACTGCAGCGTATAAATTCATAGAAGGACCTCATACTGTTTCAGTAACTACGTCATTTACAAATTTACTAGTTGGCATTGGAACAAGTGGTGTAACTGGAATTACAACATTTTTAAAGATTTCTGAGCCACCTATAAGTGGAAGAATTAAGATTAATGATATTTTAAGAATTGATTCTGAGAAATTTTTAGTACTTAAGGCAGATACTTCTAAAAACAACTATAAGGTACTGAGAGGATATGATTCCACTACCACTGGCGTTCATACTGCAAACTATACAGTAGAGCTTCTTCCTAGAACATTTACATTTGCGTCTCCATCAGGCATAAAAACTGATAGTAGTACAGAATTAAATACTTCTAAGTACTTCAATCCCCAGACTGATATTGGAGTTGGTATTAATACTACAGTTAACTATGTTGGATATGGATTTACTCATACCATTATAGGAATTGAAACTTCTCTAGGTAGCTACACTAAGTTAAATTTCTATAGACATTCATTTAAAGTTGGTGATGTTGTAGAATTAAGTGGTGCCACAAATATAATAATATCACAAGCACAGGTTGTCTCCACAACTCCAACAAGTATCACAGTTAACTACGACAGTAGTTTAATTGTTGGTGCTGTTGGTGTTGGCACTACAACTTTAGTGTCTCAGAAAAAATATAATAAGATCAATCCACAAAATATCCTTATTCCTGGACATGGTTATACTCACGGGCAGAGACTAAAATATTCAGCAATTTCTGGAATTGGTCTAACATGTTCAGTCAACTATTCACTATCTCCACAGTTTAACTTAATGTCCGGAGACATTGTATATGTTGTGAAGGAAGATAATGATAATTTTGGCATTTCTACAACTTCAGTTGGTATTGGTAGTACTGCTGGAAAACTTTATTTTAAATATTTAAGCAGCTATAACGGAGAATCTCATAAATTTGACACAACTAACGATAACCCGGTTGGAGAAATAGTAGCACTTACTGGTACGTTAACTACATTTGATAATCATAACATATTAGTTGGTGATAAAATTAACTTTAATATTACTCCAGATTTAACTGAAAATGTAACTTTAAAATTTGACGATTCCAGTGCAAGACTATTAGTCAATCCAGTTTCAATTGCATCAACATATTTTTCAGTTCCAAGTGGAACTATTGTTACGCAAAGCCATAAATTCAAAACCGGAGATAAAATTGTATATAATTCAAATTCTCCGGCATCTCCACTAATTTCTGGAGAAGAATATTTTGTAATTAAAATTGACAATAATTCTATAAGACTAGCAGAATACTACAATGATGCAGTTTCACTCAATTATAATGCCATAGGGATTACTACATATGGCTCAGGAACTCATACACTGTCTCCAATCAATCCCCCACTAAAATTTACTAGAGGAAATACTGTCAAGTTCAGCATTTCAGACGTTTCTTTGAAGAATTTAATTCTAGACTTTTATCTAGATTACTCATTTACATCAAAAATTGCACAAAATGATATTACCCGAGTGGGAAGCCCTGGAGACCAGAACGCAAACACTGCGGTGTATTTGAAATTGAGTGACAATATTCCCGATGTACTATACTACAAGTTGGTTCCAGTTGGAATTAGCTCAATAATTAATAACGCAGGAGCATATAATGTCGATACAGATGTTCTGGGGTACTCTAGAATTGTAGTTGAAAAGAGCTACTATAATGCAGAGTATGACATTATCTCAGTTGGTAATACCACGCTATCATTCAATTTAAATAAAACTCCTGAGGCATCTAGCTATAACTTAAGTGGAGTCAGTACAACATTCTACTACACATCTTCGCCAACAGCTTTAGGGCCAATTTACAACATCTCAATCGGGTATACTGGAACTGGATATAGAACTTTACCTGGAATAACAACTATAACCACTGAAGATGGTTATGGTGCAATTATTAGACCAGTATCTAATAGTATAGGGAGCATTAAGAATTTAGCAATATTAAATTCTGGATACGATTTTCCAACAGATCCAACGCTTCCACCTAAAGCAGATGTTCCATTTTCTCTTAAAATTTCAAATAACTATGAGTTGGATGAAATTGTAATCTCAAATAAGGGTAAAAACTACTTAGTTGCACCCAAATTCATATGCCCACAGCATCCAGAACTACAATTTACTGCAACTCTAGAGGGAAATAATGTAAAATCAGTTTCAATTGATATCAATAAGAGTGGATTATCTGAAGTTGCTCCAGAAATTATATGTTTAAACAACTCAAATGGAGTTCAAATTACGAATGCCTATTCTAATTTAGGAGTAAATACCTTAGAAATTTCCCCGCAAAGTGGAGATTTTATTGAGTTTCCCTTCAAGGTTGGAGATCAAGTTTTTATTGAGGGTGTTGAACTACTAGAACCATCTACTACAGATACTGGTTACAATTCTACTGACTATAACTATAGGGTATTTACTATTGATACCATAAACTCTACTGCAGGAGCAGAGTCTGTAAGCTACTCAATAGTTGGTTATGGAATAAGTGGTGGATATTATGATCCAGACAACAGCGTTGGTAGAGTTATAAAGTATGATGATATATCTAAGGTTACTGCTACAATGAAGAAGAGCGATTTCATCGAAAATGAAATCATCTACAATAACGGAGATATCTTTAGAGTTCAAAAATCCGGATGGAATAAAGAAAAAAATACATTAAAAATTTCCGGAAGTGAGACCTATCTGGAACTTGGAAGTATCGTTGTTGGCAAATTTTCAAATGCTAAAGCAACAATTGAGGAAATAACTACAACAGAATCAGCATATAAAATTGGAGGAGAAGTTAAGAAGGAAAATGGGTGGAGAACTAAGACCGGTTTTCTAAATGAAACCGATCAGAGAATGCATGACAGCAACTACTATCAGAGTTTTTCATATTCAGTAAATAGTAAAATTTTAAAGAATACTTGGTCAGATTCAGTTGAATCTTTAGCTCACCCATCAGGATTTAAAGTTTTTGGAGACCTAATTGTAAACTCAACTCCAGAAGTTGGAATTGGTAGAAGTAATGATTTGCAAGTACGTGTTAATAACTTATCAGATTTACTTATCACAATTCAAAATACTTTAGCATTTGATACTAAACAAAATTTTGATACAAATTATGAAGTTACAACTTCAAATGGAATATCAAAAACTATAGGTTTCTTAACCAAGAAATTAATTGACTATACTATTTGTAAGACAAATAAGGTTCTAAAGATTGATGATATAAGCCCACAGTTTAATGGTACTAGTCGTCAAGAATTAGATGGAAGATATGTAGATGCATCAAATTTGATTACACTGAATCGTCAATTCATTCAAAATGAAGTTGTTGGATTTATAACTTCAACATATCCTGGAATTCTCACTAACCCAGATTATAATGAAACTATATGTAAGCGTGACGTTGGTTATGTTGTTGATGCAATTTCTAGAGATTTGAAGTATGGTGGTAATGTGAGTTCGGTTAATGCCGGGAAGGCATATTGGAACGCTGGAGTTTCATATGTCTCAGGAGAATCAACGGAAACTATTGCTGGTTATCGTTATATTATAGAATTATCCAAGTACATTATCAACAATGTTGGCATAAGTACATCATATCAGGTTCCAGCATTTTCAGTTCCTCAAAAATATAATTTAACAATCGCATATGATGAAAATTGTAGTCAATCATCATATAACAAAAACTGCTGTTCAGATGTAAGATCTGCAATTGGATCATATGTTGGCATTATTACAACAATTATTGGAATTGGAACAACCGCAGCACCAAATACAACATATCCAAATATTGCTCAGGGTGGTAATGTTGTTGGCATTTCATCATTCTTCATAAATTCTAAGGGTTCTAGACTAATATGTAAGTACTTTGTGGCGCAAAATTCATGTGCGGTTGGAAGTAGTATTATAAATCTTCCAAATCATAACTTTAGTTCTGGAGAAGAGTTGGTATATGATCCAGGAACTGGAGGAACTCGAATAGCAATTGCTTCTACTAATAGAGTTAGAGGAGGAATTTCTACCAATTTCATGCCATCTACAGTATATGCATATAAAGTTGATAATAACAGAATAAAACTTGCTGGCATAAAAACTGATGCTGTAGCTAATGGATCATACTTCATTTTTAGAGATCTAGGTAGTGGTCAAGGAGTTGGATCGGGAATAACTCATAGCCTATCAGTTTCTCCAGAATTAGCAAATACGAGATCTCTGATTACTATTGATAGTGTTATTCAAAGTCCTCTCTATAAGAAGAAAATTTCTACTACATTGGCATCTCCAATTGCAATTGGAGACACTACAATTAAATTGACAGGTATAACTTCAATATCATCTAATCTCTTCCTAAAAGTAGATAATGAAATTATGAAAATTAACACTGTGGGATTTGGTTCCACAAATGTTCTTACTATTGATCGTGGTTCTATGGGAAGTCCGATTGAGAGTCATTTAGTTGGTGCTGGGGTTACAGTTTTGGCAGGAGATTATAATATTAGTAAGGGAACCATTTACTTCAATACCCCACCATATGGAAAAGCTGGCCCTGCAGGAGTATCCACAAACTCTACATTTTCTGGTAGAATTTTCTATAGGTTTAATTATGATAACACATATATCTTTGATGATATTTCAAATTCATTTAATGGTTCAAATAAGGAACATGAGTTATCATACTACGGAAAAGATGTTACAGGCATTGTAACCAATCTTGGAAATAATGTAGTTGGTCCCAACTATGGTGTTATCCTAATTAACAATATTTTGCAAAAGCCAGCCATAGACTATTCTATGACAGAAAGGGCTGCTATTGGAATTGGCGGATCCATAAAGTTTACTGGAGTAGATATTCTTTCTTTACCTAAGGGAGGCTTTATAAATGAAGTTAGTTGTGGTTTTGGATTTGGATATCAACCGCTAGTTAGAGCATTTGCAACTCCAGTTGTCTCAGGTTCTGGAACAATACAATCTCTAGTAATTCAAAGTAGTGGATTTGGATATAGAAGTAATATGGGAGTTGAAGTTCTAACTAGTGTTGGAACTGGTGCATCTATTGTTGCTTTAGTTGGGTCTGGGTCCTCTGTAGGTATAATTACTGGATTTAATATTATTTCTGGAGGATCTGGATATGCTTCAACAAATCCCCCAATAATTTCAGTAGGTGTTCCTACAGCATATTCAAACATGCGACTCACCGGAGGTTCCGGAACTGGTGCAAAGATTGATGTAATTGTTGGAAGCGGTGGAAGTGTTACTCAATTCCAAATTTCAAATAGGGGGTTGGGGTATAAACCAAATGACTTATTAACACTTCAGGGTATTCCATTTGCTGTTGGTGTGGGAACTAGTTCATTCAATTTTAGAATTAGAGATATACTAAGTGATAAGTTTTCTGGGTGGTCCTTTGGTAACTTGACAGCACTTGATGATATTTCAGACAATTTTAATGGAGTTGCAAAGTCCTTCCTATTAACAAAAACCGACATCATTACAGAACGATATAATATTAGCGTTCTTCCAGGTTCCGATATTATTCCAGAAAATAACCTGATAATTATTCTAAATGATGTTCTACAAAGTCCTGGTGAAAATTATTCACTAATTGGTGGCGAAAGATTGGTATTTACAACACCACCACCACTTGGAAGTAAGTGCCTAATCTTCTTCTATAAGGCATCACCATTTGATGTTGTTGATGTTGATACTCTCAATCAAGTTAAGGTTGGTGATACTATAGCTTTAAATAAGAGGGATCAATTCGTAAGGCAGTTAGATAGAGTTGTAACATCAATTTTATCCATTGCTGAAGTAAAAACTACAAACTATATCGATATTGGCATTTCTACAGATCCAACATTCTACAGAACTTCAGATTTAACTAAGCAGAGATCAGATTTAATTATTAACAATGCTTATGTTTCTAAGGCAAGATTGCAATTAGAGGGTAGAATTACTCCCGCCTCAAGAATTATTAAAAATATTTCAGTAACTGATGTTGACGTATATGTAGAAAATGCATTTCCACTATTCAGAAATCTTGATAATTTAGAACAACTTAAAAATTCTGTAACTATTATCAATGATACTGATACTAGAGCAGCAAAGGTTAGCGCAGTTGTTTCTGCGGCTGGAACCATTACAGATTTTACAATAATAGATGGTGGTCAAAATTATTCATCTTCACCCACAATTACAATTTCAAGTACAAAACCAATTTTACCACAGTATGGAAAAACTTGGGCCAATGGCGAAATTGAATTTGGCGTAAATCAATATAACAGCTTTGCCTTTGGTGAGGGGATATATGTTGCATGTAGAAATCTTGGAGGCATTTCAACTTCAATTAACTTTACTAGTTGGGATAATCCTACGTCAATAGCCGTGTATGATCTCAAATCTGTTTCATATGGAAATGGTAGTTGGGTGGTGGTTGGATATGGCGGTACAATATTTACATCGACTACTTCAAACAATTGGCAATCAAATGCTACATTTTTATCAAGAATTTATGTTGGAGGAATTATACCATTTGAGTATCCAGTTTCTTCATATACTGGGTCTTTGAATGGAGTAACTTTTGGAATGAATAAATTTATTGCTGTTGGTGCTGGAGGAAGTGCCTTAGTTTCAGATGCTACCTCAGGAGTATCAACTTCATGGATTGTTAGGGCTACTCCTTCAGCAACTGAATTAAACTCAGTTACTGCAGGAACAGATAACTATGTTGCAGTTGGAAATAATGGATATATTACCAGATCTTCTGACGGATATGTTTGGCAATCTCAGGTTTCAAATACTTCAAACAATTTAACATCTGTCAAATACCTCAATGGCAAATTTTTTGCTGTTGGAGTTAATGGAACTCTTACAGTTTCAACTGATGGTGGAGGAAATTGGACAAATACTTCCCCATTAGGTTATTCGTCATATAATTTCTTCGATATAACCTATAAGGATGGTGTGTATTTAATTTCTGGCTCAAATCAGTTAGTTATCATATCTTCTGATGGACAAAACTGGATAAGAACTTCAAATTCAAATGCTGAGATTAGATTCTTAGGAACTGATAGATATAGAATTATTGGTGTGGGTGAAACTTCAAAATATTCAGTTACTGACTCTGTTGTAGTTAAGGCAACTGCAACTACAACAGTCTCTGCTGCTGGAACTGTTCAGTCCATAACCGTAACAGAACCTGGATTTGGATATGATGAAACGGTTGGTGTGAATGTACTAATTTCTCCAGAGACTCTATTCTTTGAGCGTTTAGATAATGTAGGGGTTACAGGTGATTTTGGGGTTATTGCTGGAATTGGCACAAGCGTATCTGGTATTTCAACTACTAGCCCAATGGTCATATTTAATCTCGATAGTGATAGTATTCTAAATCAAGCTACTTATGGCAACATAAGTAGGAGTGGAATTGTTACTGGGGATTACTTTGTAGTTAGTGATACTATAACTGGATCTGGGGTAACCTCACTAAATTCTGCTAATGGATTCTCAATTCTTGGAATAGGATCAACCTTTATAGATAACGTGTATAGAGTTGACCACATAGTTACAAGTATAAATTCTGGTATTGTCACAGTCTATTCAAATGTTCGATCAATTTCTGGAGTTGGAAGTGTATCTCAAGGTAGATGTGGGTACTATAGTTGGGGTAAATTAAATTTCAATACTAGAGCCCAACCAAAGGCATTTAGTTTAAATAATCGTGGACTTGCCGGAGTTTCTACTGCACCCATAGTTATAAGATCTAAACCACTATTCGAGAGATACTAAATAGTACAAACAATTGTAATAATATGTCTGCAATAATTTCAGATCAATTTAGAATACTAAATGCACAGTCATTTATTGATACCTTTGCGGGTATTGGTTCGACTAATTATGTGTATTATAGCTTTATTGGTTTGCCAAATCCGTATGATACTGCAACAGGATCTGGTACTACGGATTGGAATGATAATCCGCCATCGCCTCAGGATATGTTTAAGGCGCAAAATGATTATCATGATACTATGCTATCGTTGAAAAAGATTAACTCCTCCGATCTCAGAAGAGTTATTCGTAAGATCCAGTGGAGTGCTGGAACTTCATACGAAATGTATAGGAATGATTATAACGTATATAATCCATCACCAATAACAAATTCAAATAATCTTTATGATGCAAACTACTATGTGGTAAATTCCGACTATCGGGTATATCTTTGTTTAAATAATGGGACAAATCCAGAAAATCCAGCAGGATCTCCATCAATTGATGAACCACTATTCACAGATATTGAGCCCAGAGCTGCTGGAACTTCTGGAGACGGTTATATTTGGAAGTATCTTTATACTATTTCCCCAAGAGATATAATCAAATTTGATTCCACCGAATATATACCAACTCCAAATGATTGGGGTATTGGTGAGAGTGAGGCAATTAAAAATAATGCTGTTGGCGGAAAAATTGAAGTTGTTATAGTTGAAAATCGTGGAGATGGATATGAGCCAATTAGTACTTCGATTAGAAATGTACCAATCCTGGGAGACGGTACAGGGGGAAAGGCTACAGTAACGATTGATTCTTCAGGAAAAGTGTCTGATGTTATTGTTACCGATGGTGGCGTAAATTATACCAAGGCAATTCTTCAGTTCTATCCTGGAGCACCAGGATCTGAAACTGGGGGACCAATAAGTGGCCTAAATCGGGTTGGAATTGCTACTACCTCAATTGCATCATTTAATGTTGTTGTACCTCCTCCTGGGGGGCATGGATATGACATTTATCGTGAATTAGGAGCCAACCGAGTAATGATTTACTCTAGATATGAAGTTGATTCAAATAATCCAGATACAATCATAAACAATGATTTTGCTAGAGTTGGTATAATTAAAAATCCAATAACGTATGGTGGAAGTACTCAACTACTTTCGGCATCAGAATACAGCGCATTATATTCAGTAAAATTGAAGAGCGCAACAGGGGCTAGTATTTCCAATGTAGAGTATACAGTAGATACTACAATTAACCAAACCATTGGAATTGGATCTACTGCCATTGGAATTGTAGCTTCTTGGGACAATACTACAGGAGTATTGAAGTACTATCAACCAGTTGGATTAGCTTCCACAAGTGTTGGATTTAGGATGTCAAAATTTACTTCAGGAATTGGTGTAGGTGGAACACATTTGATCCGTGGAGCAAGTGCTGGTAGTAATTTAGTTATTGACACTACATTTGGATCCTTAGCTTCTCCAGTAACATCAGTAACAATTGGATCTGGAATTAATACCAGAACAATTAGATTGGGTCAGTCCTATGTTGAGGGATGTGCAAATCCCGAGATTAAAAAATACTCGGGAGAAATCATCTATATAGATAACAGAGCGGCAATTATTCGTTCACCGAATCAAAAAGAAGACATTAAAGTTGTATTAGAGTTTTAAACAATGCCACAAAATACTAATCTAAATGTAAGTCCATACTTTGATGACTTTGATGAGGATAAGAATTATAAGAGAGTTTTATTTAAACCTGGCACCCCAATTCAGTCCAGAGAATTAAGCTCCTTACAATCAATTTTACAAAATCAAATTGAAAGTTTTGGGCAGCACTTCTTTAAGGAAGGGGCTAAGGTAATTCCCGGACAAACTTCATATGATGGTAGAGTTGATTATATTCGTTTAGATCCAGTATATTTTGGCGTTAACATAAACACATATATTGATCAACTTGTAGATACTAATATTGTTGGTCAAACTACAGGAATAAGTGCTAAAGTTGAGTTAGCAATATCAGACGTTGAATCAGATTTAAATACCAATACACTATACTTCAGATACGCAACTTCGGACACAACGGATTTTTCTGGAAATAAATTTAAACCTGGAGAAATTCTATTAACGGATACTGATATTGTTGTAGATGGTGTAGTAGTTGTTCGTGCAAATTCCCCCTTTGCTACAGTTATTGCTGAGAATCCAACTGGCAATGCATCAATTGCATCTGTGAATGAGGGAGTTTATTTTATAAGAGGTCATTTTGTAAAAGTATTGAAGGAAACGATTATTGTTGATCAGTATTCAATCACTCCAAGTGCAAGAATTGGATTTTTGATAGAAGAAGATTTTATAACTTCATATGATGATGAAACTTTAAATGATAATGCTCAAGGATTTTCGAATTTTGCTGCTCCAGGAGCAGACCGCTTAAGAATTGCAGTAAAATTAATTAAAAAGGCAATTGATGATTTCAATGATGAAAATTTCATTGAATTAATGCGAGTTGTTGATGGCGTACTTCAGGAATTTACACCATCAAACTCGAATGACGCATATTTCAGAGATCTTTTAGCAAAAAGAACATTTGATGAGTCTGGTAATTATTTGGTTAAAAATTTTGAAGTATTTGCAAAGGAAAATTTAAATGATGGTAAGGGAAATAATGGTGTTTATACCGAGAATCAAACTACAAGCTCAGGTCAAAAGCCATCAGAGAGTCTTTTAACATTAGATATAAGTCCTGGAAAGGCTTATGTTGAGGGATATGATATTGAAAAAATTTCATCTTCCTTAATTGATATTCAGAAGCCAAGAACAACTAAATTAGTTCCCGAGAGTGCAATAAATTTTCAGTCTTGTGCAAGTGTAGTTGTAAATAATGTTTATGGATCTCCTAGAGTTGGTTTTGCATACACTGACACTATAACACTAGTAGATAGTAGAGTAAACAATTCAAGCCCTACGGCAATTTCTGGAAATGAAATTGGTCTTGCAAGAATTTACGATTTCTATCCACTCACATCAATTTATACGAATGACACCACACAATATGAATGCTTAATTTATGATATTAATACATTTGTAAAGATAACTCTTGGTAGCAATATAACTTTAAATGTACCAGCTAAAGTTGAGGGAGTTAATAGTGGTGCAACAGGATTTTTAAGGCAAAGTATATCTAATAGTAATATAGTAGTATTATATGATACTAAAGGTACATTTGATTTTGGTGAGCAAATTAAAGTTAATCAGATTAGATATCCTCAGACAATCACTAGCGTAATAGATTATGGTTTTTCTGATGTAAAATCATTCTTTACAACAGATTCTGTAACTGCTAGTTCATTTTCTGCGGATTTGATTTTAGATTCTACAAAGCAAATTGCGCCAACATCTACACAATTTACAATTACCTCTGGAGGTTCTGTAACTATTGGCATTACTACAGCATCAGTAAATCCACCTAAAGTTGGCGATATTGTTCAATATACGATTTCGGGAAATAGTGTATCAACATACAACAAAGTAAGTGCTGTAAGTTCTAATCTAAAATCATTTACAGTAGTAGCTGTTAGTGACAATGCAAGTATCAATAGTGGCGCTTTGCCTGGAAGTACAATTTCAGTAAATGATCTAGTAATTGTAAATCCAACGTTAAAGAATAAGGAGAAGAAGGATCTTTATGAAATTCTACCACATTACAATATTAGTAGCATAAATTTAGACAATTCAAGACTTTCTCTTAAAAAATCATATACTGCAAATGTATCTTCATCAACATTTACAGTAACCGAAACGGATGTAAATCTATTTTTCAAACAATTTAATGTAACAGAATATAATTTATCATATAGCGACGGCACAATAGAAGTATTAACTCCAGGAAAGGTAGTAATATCAAATTCAGGAAAAACCCTAACAATTACACAACTTTCAAAGAGTAGTAGTAGTAATGCAATACTAATTGCGTCTCTTGAAAAAATTAATGTTAAGGCGAAGGAGAAGGTACTAGTAAACTGTGCCACAGTAACTATCAACAGATCTATTAAGGCAGAATCTGGAACTGGAGCAGGAACTTTAAACGATGGTCTCACATATAGTGCAGTTTATGGAACCAGAGTCCAGGATGATGAAATATGCCTAAATGTACCAGAGGTTATAAAGATTGTTGATATATTTGAATCTAACGATCAAAATGATCCCATTTTACCAAAGATTGATCTTGTAGAAATCAATGGAGATTTTACTACAATTCTTCCAGGGCAGGTTGTAAATGGAAAAACTTCTAAGGCAATTGCAAGAATTATTTCAACAACCGCTTCAAGTATAACTTTTTCTTATGTAAATGAATTCATTTTCCAAAAAAATGAAATTATTTCGGTAGTTAATTCAACAGTTTCTGCAAAGATAACTGCAGTAAATACCTACTCTAAGGATATTTCAAATTCATATCTCTTTGATGGTGGAAGTAGACCAGAATATGTAGATTATGGTAAGATTGTAAAAAAAGCTGGGGTAGAAGCACCGGTTCGAAGAGTGACTGTAGTATTTGATTACTACACTACTCCATCTGGAGATACTGGCGATTTTATATGTTTTTCAAGTTTTGCCGCAGAAAATTATAAGGAGAGCATTCCACAAATCTATGGAAATGTTAGAGCTACAGATGCTATTGACATAAGACCTAGAGTTAGTAACTATAATCCAGCCGTCAATACACTATCTCCATTTGAATTTGGATCTAGAAACTTTGTAACATCAAATTCCAATGTAGCCAATCCAATTATAAATGGATCTTCAATTATACTTAGTTATTCGTACTACTTGGGTAGAATTGATAAATTATATTTGACAAGAAGTGGTATTTTCCAAATCAGAACTGGAGTGCCTTCAGAAAATCCAGTTGCTCCGATTGAGTCAAGTAAATCCTTAAATATCGCTACAATTACATTAAATCCATATACCTACAATGTAAAGTATGATGTAAAGATTGAGTCTATCAATCATAAGCGATATACTATGAGAGATATTGAAAAACTTGAGGAAAGGATTTCAACTGTTGAAAAGATAACTTCACTATCGTTACTTGAGACAAATACAAAAAATTTAAGCATCAAGGATGCCACAACTGGTTTAGATAGATTTAAGAGTGGATTTTTTGTAGATAATTTCAATAATCATAGTTCTCATACGGTAGGTCATCCAGACTTTAAGGCTAGCATTGATCCAATTGAAGGAGTATTACGTCCCTCTCACTATACAACATCAATCGATTTATCAAATTCAGTATCTGAAAGTTCCAATATTACAAAAAAAGGAAAGCTAATAACACTATCCTACACTGAAGTTGAGAAGATAAAGCAGCCATTTGCAACTAGGATTGAAAATATTAATCCATTTAGTGTTGTTACTTGGACAGGAACTTTAGCCTTAAATCCAAGTTCAGATACCTGGTTTGATGAAAAGAGATTAGATGTAAATAACGTTAAGCAGGAGGGTAACTATAATGCGCTTATGCAAGCTCTTGGGGCAGATCCTAATACTGGAGTTTCTCCAGTGGACTGGGGATCTTGGGAATCTATGTGGTCAGGAAGAGAACTTATTGGAAGTAGAGAGTTAGTTACTAGTGTATCTATTCAGTCTAAAACTACTCCAGAAGCTCGTACCGGAACTGCAAGAAGGGATGATTGGCCATTTATTGCTGCAGTTTTTGAGTCTACCACAACCAGAACACTTAACTCAGAAAGAGAACTTGAAGAAACTTACAGAACTTTAGATAATCAGTCTAGAAGTGGTGTACAGTTTAAAGTAAGTGAGCAGACAGATACCGTAAATCTTGGTAGTAGAATTGTAAGCCGAGAAATTATCCCATTCTGTAGGGAAAGAAATATTGAGTTAATTGCAAAGAGAGTAAAACCAAGCACACTATTTTTCCCATTCTTTAATGGAATTGATGTGTTCTATTACACAACTCCAAAATTATTAGAAATTGAAATGGTATCTGGAGTATTTGTTGCGGGAGAAGCTGTTGAGGGATTTTTTAGTGGCAGTTCATACTCCGTAAACATTCCTACTTTTAAATTTAAAGTCGCAAATGCAAATCATAAGTATGGATCAATTTCAAATCCAAGTGAAGTTTATGAAAAAAATCCTTACAATTTGCGGGAATCTTTACCTCAAAACTATTCATCAACTTCTAGCATCTTAAATATAGACACTAGTAGCTTAGAATTAAAGTTAGAATCTGATTTTTATGGTCATGCCATAAGTGGAATGAGACTTCGTGGAACGACAAGTAATGCAGTAGCTACTGTAAAATCGAAGAGATTAGTATCTGATGAGTCTGGAACTTTCCTAGGATCATTCTATATCCCAAATCCAAACTTTGGCGGAAATCCAAGATTCCAAACTGGAGCAAAAACATTCCTGCTAATTTCAGATCCAGATAACAAGTATATACCTGGAGAGGTGATAAGTCAAGTGGAGGCCACATTTACATCCTCTGGAGAGTTGAATGTTACTCAAGAAACTACACTATCAACAAGAAATTCTACAGTTCAAAGAATACCTGCTGCAGAAACCCGAGTAGTTGAAGGTAGAATCACTGAAACTAAAGATTTATCTCCAACATCATCAGTTCTTGATACTGTAACTACTCAGAGAATTGGTGATTGGTATGATCCATTGGCAGAATCATTTATTGTAAGTTCTTCTGGTGGATTTTTCCTAACTTCAGTGGAAGTATATTTTCAAAGTAAGGATCCGGTGTTGCCTGTATCATGTCAAATACGACCACTTTCTGGTGGGGTTCCAACTTCAACAATTTTACCCTTTGCTGAAGTTACATACAATCCAAGTCAAGTAAGTGTATCAGATAATGCATCTGCACCTACAAAGTTCATCTTTGATTCCCCAATATACTTAAAAGATGGGGGAGAATATGCAATTGTTTTAGTTACAGATTCTAGCAAGTATTTAACTTGGATTTCTAGAATGGGTGAAGTTGATATCTCAAGCGCAAATAATCCAGAGGCTCAAAGAATTATTGTTTCTCAACAACCCTATTTGGGATCACTATTTAAATCTCAAAATGGTGCAACTTGGGACCCAAGTCAATTAGAGGATTTGAAATTTACAATTTATGGAGCAAAATTCACCACATCTCCCGGAACATTTATTTCTTATAATCCAACTCTAGGACTTGGTAATGGGCAAATTGCAAAGTTAAGAATTGATCCAGTTACTTCAATTTCAAATCAATTAGTAATTGGACTAGGAAATACAATCACAACGCCATTAACTCCAGGAGTAACTGTAAGTCAATTTAACAACACTAATGCAACTGGTATTTTAGTTAATACGACAGGTTCAATTAAAATTCAATCCACCACAGCACTAACTAGCAATAATGTTGGATCAGGCCTTACTCCATCCTCTGGATCATATACCTACACAAATGTTGATGTAGTTTCAGTGACAGGTATTGGCACCGGAGCCAAAGCTCAAGTGACGGTAACTAATGGTGCTCTAGGAGTCTCCACTGTAACTACTGGTGGTCAAGGATATAGTCTTGGCGATGTTGTTACCTTAAAACTTGGAGCCCTAAGTCAAAATGTTAGATATAATGTAGGAATTATATCTGCATATAATTCTATTTCACTTACAGATGTTCAAGGAACATTTGACTTAGTGAATCAGCTTTCCTGGATTGTACCTTCTGGACCAGGAGTTGGAATTGCATCAACATTTGCATCAATTTCTCCAGTTATTCCAAGCACTTTTAAAGTTGATTCCGATAAAGATGGTCTACACTTCAAAGTTAATCATAGAAATCATGGGATGCATTCAAAATCCAACAAATTGTCTATCAATAATATCTCTTCAGATATTCCTCCGGTATCTCTGAGGGAAGTCTATACCTCATCATCAACTCAACCAATGAAGGTAACTTCTGTTGGAATTTTTACAAGCTTTGAGAATGTTTCAGTATCTTCAACTAATCCAGGGTATATCTATGTAAATGGTGAAGTTATGGGATATACTGGAGTAGATGCGGGAGCAAGTCCACCAACATTGACTGGAATTACTAGAGGCGTAGATTCAACCGTATCAACTCAACACGAATTGGATTTACCGGTCTATAAGTATGAGTTATCTGGAGTATCTCTTAGAAGAATTAATAAGACTCATTCAATGAATACAACTAATGAGTTACTTAAAAATGGCATTGATGAATATTATCTAAAGATTGATACCACATCTATAGGTTCTGGTATTGTTAGAGATGGTACAGTTGCAAATGGATTCCCAATTCTTAAATTTAATAAAACTAAGCAGTGTGGAGGAAATACTGCAACTGCAACACAAAACATTCAGTATGAAGCAATTACTCCAAATATTCAATACATATCCCCAGAGGGAACGCAAATCTCAGGAAGAATAAGAACAGTTTCTGGAACAAGTGTTGACGGAACTGAAACTTCGTTTATTGATCAAGGATTTGATGAAATAAACTTAAATAGACCCAATATATTAAACTCTCCAAGACTAATCTGCTCTCAAATAAATGAGACAGCATTCTTAACAAATATACCAAACAATAAGTCTTTGGCACTAGAAGTATTCCTTCAGACAAATAATCCAAATGTATCTCCAGTTATTGATTTAGATAGATTAAATCTAATTACAACAACAAATAGAATTGATAGTCCAGTAAGTGATTTTATTTCAGATTCTAGAGTTAATCAGCCATCAGGAGATCCTCATGCGGCAGTCTATGTAAGTAAGAAAATACTTTTACAAAATCCAGCATCGTCTATAGATGTAAGATTCTCCGCACTAAAATATACAAGCAATGATATAAGAATCTTGTATAAGGTCTTTAGACCAGATTCTCCAGATAGTTCTCAACCATATGTACTATTCCCAGGATTAACTGGAATTGGTGATGGTACAAGTAATACGTTGCAGGAAGATCCAACTAGAATTATGGATTACTCCTATAAAGTTGATAATTTACAACCATTTACCGGGTTTATGATTAAAATAATCCTAGCTGGAACAAATCAGGCAACTCCACCACAACTTTCAAATCTTTCAGTAATAGCACTTGCATGAGTTTACTAAGAGTTAACGGAGAATCTCATCTATATCGTGATGAGAATTCTACTGCAATCATTAATACTGATAAAAATGAATATGCGGAGTACATTGAAGCTAGGGAAAGAAAGTTGAAGGAACTTAACGAAATTAGCGATTTGAAGAGAGAAGTATCAGAACTTAAGGGGCTGGTATATCAATTAATTGAAAAGTTATAAATATTTAAAGAAATAATGATGCTATAACTAAAAAATGTCAGTCAGAGTAGTAAATTTAGTAATTCCCCAGGGTGCAGATTTTTCAAATTCATTTATACTAGAAAATAGTAATAATACTCCGATCAACTTGACTAGTTATAGCGGCATATGTCAACTGAAAAAACATTCATCAAGCAGATCGAGTGTTGGAATTGCAGTGTCTTTTCCAAATCCAACTTTAGGTGAAGTTAAAATTTCCCTAGCATCTACAGTGTCCTCAGGTATAAAGCCTGGTAAATATGTTTATGATGTTCTACTGACTGATGGTCTGGGCATTAAAACTAGAGTTGTTGAAGGAACAGCAACAGTAACCGCAGGAGTTTCAACATCATGACTTCTGAAATCAAGGTAAGATTAGCTGATCAAAACGCAATCAAAGTTGTCGGAAGTTTAAAAAATTACACATCAATAAGTGACATTCCTGGAGTTAATGTTGCCGGTGCAATAGATCGTTCACTACTACACTACAACGCATCCACACAAAAGTGGATGGTGACAAATGAATTAGATGCTGACATAAATCCTAGAATAAAAATTAAACGAACAACAAGTTCTGCTACATCACCAACTCTTCAGTATGGTGAACTTGGAGTTTCCGTTGGAATCGGAACTGCAGGAAATACTGGGGGAAGGTTATGGATTGGAAATAATTCAGGAACTTCTGTGCAAGTTGGTGGAGAATATTATGTAAGTATTTTAGATCATGAACCGGGAACACTAACTGCAAATTCTGCAGCTATAGTAAATTCTAGTAAATATATTGACTATTGGAATGTTACTAATGATGTTGTAGTTGGAGGAGTAATTACTTCCACATCATTAATTGTAACGGGAGTTTCAACTATCGCTACAGCAGTCATTGGAAGTGTTGGAATATCTTCTAATGTAATATCAACAAAACCCGGTTCTGGTGATATTCTGTATATCGATCCAAATGCCAATGGACTTAGTAATGCTGGTACAGTAATCATTAAGGGAAATCTTCAAGTTGATGGAGAATCTTCAATTATAAATTCTACATCATTAAGTAGTAATGAGATTATACTTAATTTAGGAGATGTGACATCTATCCGAACAGTGATCGGAAATGTTTCCTCTGGATCAAGTATCTTCACCTTAGATTCGGTAGTTGGAGTTAATACTGGAGATCTTATAAGCAATATTATAGGCCTTCATCCAGAAAATGTCAATAGGACAATTACTAGTTACAGTACACTCTATAAGACGATTACAATATCTGGAATAACAACTGCAGGAATATCCTCCGGTGCCCAGATGACAATTACACACTCATATGATACGAATACTGATAGGGGTATTTCCTTTGAGTATAATGATTCAACTTCCGGAATTGGATACACTGCAAATAGAAAGGGTTTCTTTGGATATGACGATTCTAGTAAAAAGTGGACTTATATTCCAGAGGTAACAATTGTAAATGGAGTTGTTAGCGGAACTAGGGGATATATAGATATTAGGGGCATTTACTTACAATCATCTGAAGTAAATCAATATGGAATTACATATCTAGATTCTGATGGGTTTGTAAATCAAACAGTTTCCCCCGGATCTGGAATAAGTACTTCCAACTATATACTCACAACAAGTCCTGGAACAAATATTCCTACTTGGACAAATACAATCGATGGAGGAAGTTATTAATGGAACCGGAAATAGATATTAATATTTTGGTAAACCTGTTTGTTCAAAAACTTGCAGCTATTCAAAAAGAAAATACATTTTTAGAAGCAAAATACCAAACACTTCTAAAAGAATATCATGAAGTAGTTGAAGTTAAAAATGATCTTCAAACCGAGTTAACCCAGAGCTGAAGGACATGAAACCATCAAGTAGACAACAACTTATAGATTACTGCTTAAGAAAGTTAGGCTATCCTGTTCTTGAAATAAATGTAGATGATGATCAAATTGATGATGCAGTAGATGATGCTCTACAGTTCTTTCAAGAACGTCACTTTGATGGTGTTGAGAAAATGTACCTGAAGTATAAAATTACTCAGGATGTTATTGATCGGGCAAAAACAAATGCAACGACCACAAAAACTGTAGGAATAACTACATATTCATATCTAGAAAGTAATAACTATATCGAAGTTCCAGATAGTGTAATTGGTATAGAAGGAATTTTTAGATTTGATGACAGTACATTTTCTAGTGGAATGTTTAATATTGCCTATCAAATTTTTCTAAATGATGTTTATAATTTTACATCAATTGAACTTTTAAACTACAGTATGGTTAAGGAATATCTTGAGACCATTCAATTTTTAATTAGTCCTCAGAAAAAAATTAGATACACAAAGAGACAAAATAGATTATATGTTGATATGAACTGGTCAACTGTTCCTGTTGATAGTTATATAATTATCGATTGTTATAGGATTCTAGATCCATCAGATTTTTCAAAAATTTGGAATGATTCATTCCTAAAACGTTATCTTACTGCTCTCATTAAAAAGCAGTGGGGTCAAAATTTGATTAAATTTAGGGGAGTAAAACTCCCTGGCGGAATTGAATTGAATGGACGAGAAATATATGATGATGCAGTAAATGAGTTATCAGATATTAAGACTAGAATGAGTAGTGATTATGAACTACCTCCACTAGATATGGTGGGATAGATATGGCAACAAATCAATTCTTTACGCACGGAAATTCTTCAGAGCAACGTCTCATTCAAGACTTAATTAATGAGCAGTTGAAGATGTATGGTATTGATGTGTATTACATGCCGAGAGTATTTTTAAAGACAGATACTATCATTAAGGAAAATCTATTAAATAAATTCACTGACAATTTCATTATTGAAGCATATCTAAATTCCTATAGCGGATTTGGTAATGGTGGTGATATGTTGGGCAAGTTTGGTATTAGAGTTACGGATACTTTATCCCTAGTCATATCCAGAGAAAAATTTGAGGACTTCATTTCTCCAATAATGGAGGCTAATATTGATGATTATATTTTAACATCAAGGCCTAAGGAGGGAGATTTAATATACTTTCCACTTAACGATACAATTTATGAAATTAAATTTATTGAACATGAGACAGAATTTTATCAATTAGGGAAATTATATGTCTATGAATTAAGTTGTGAGCCCTTCATATTTGAAGATGAAGTCCTCGATACTGACATTGAAGATATTGATAATAACTTTGTGGAACGTGGCTACAACACAATTCTAACACTATCTGGGGTTGGTGCTACTGCCGGAGCTGCTACTACTGTAGCAAATGGAGTTGTTCAGCAAATTTACTTAGTTAATGATGGGTACAATTATACCTCAGCACCAACAGTAGCGATTTCCTCAGCACCAATTGGTGGAAAAAACGCAACAGCAGTTGCAATTATGACATCATATTCTGGAGGTGACAAATTATCAGTTGATCGCATCGTCATCACTAATCCTGGAGGTGGATATACTACGTCACCACAGATTACAATAATTGGTGGGGGTGGTTCTGGAGCAATAGCAACCGCAGGCATATCTTCGGGTGGTATTGGAGTAATTGGACTAACAACCTATGGTAGTTATTATTCAAGTCCTCCAACCATAACCATATCAGGCCCTGGGACGGGCCTGACAGCCTCTGCAGAGGCCCTGGTTGGTGCTGGAGGATCTATCACCTCAATACTAATTACAAACGCTGGAAGCGGCTATACAGCCTATCCAAACATATCCTTCTCATCGCCAGGAATAAGCACTGGAAATTATAGTTTAAATGAAGTTGTGACGGGACATCTTTCAAATACTACTGCAGTTGTGAAGGAGTGGGATTATGATACTAAGGTACTAAAGATATACAGAAGTTCTGGTAGGTTTAGACTTGGGGAAAGAGTTGTGGGTTCTGCAACCACAATTACAAATCCTGGTATTGGTAAAACTGGAGAGTACTATATAATGTCTGTTGACTACTATGGTGATGCCGAAAATGATTATGCTGAAAACAAACAAATTGAAGATGAGGCAGATCAACTTTTAGATTTTTCAGAAAAAAATCCCTTTGGTGATTACTAATGCTAGGAACTTACTACTATCACGGAATTATAAGAAAAATTGTAGTGGGATTTGGAACCCTGTTCAATAATATTGAGATTGTTCATACAGATGCTAGTGGCAATCAAGCCTCAAAATTGAAGGTGCCTATTGCTTATGGTCCAATTCAAAAGTTTTTAGCAAGAATACAGCAACAACCAGATCTAACCAAAAAGGGTAACATGTCATTACCCAGACTATCTTTTGAATTTATTGGATTGGATTATGATCCAAGTAGAAAGGCAAATATTACTCAAACGTTTAAGGCTGTTGGAGATGATAATAAGGTTAGACGAGTCTTTATGCCAGTACCTTATAATTTAAAATTTGAATTAAATCTTATGACAAAGCTGAACGAAGATTCTCTTCAGGTTATGGAGCAGATACTTCCGTTTTTCCAACCAGCACTTAATATTACTATTGATTTAGTAGAATCTATTGGAGAAAAAAAAGATATACCAATAGTTTTGGATGGAGTATCTTTTTCAGATAACTATGATAAGACAAATTTTGATGAGACTAGAATAATTATACATACATTCACATTCACTGTAAAGGCACACCTATTTGGCCCAGTTGTTTCTAGCACTGATGACCTAATTAAGAAAGTACAAATTGATTACTATACTTCAACTGATACGGTAAATGCTAAGAGAGAACTTAGATATGTGGCAACTCCAAAGGCACTTAAGGATTACAATGATGATGGATTAATTAATGCCGGAGATGATCCATTGATTGTTCCCGGAGATGATTTTGGATTTAATGAAGAAATACTAGATTTTGTAGACTTTAAAGAATATAGTCCTTCCCAACAGCAGGACGTGTAGAGGATATAAACATGGAAACATTTAATAAAATTGATGAGGTTTTAAATATAAAAACCGAAATAGTTGAAGCTGAAATTGAAGTCAAGCGGGATGATGTAGAGGCATTAGAAGATCCTAGTACAGACTATGAATATACTAGAACTCAGTTGTATTCCCTGATAGAAAAGGGACAAACTGCGGTTAATGGTATTTTAGATGTTGCTTCTGGAACAGATCATCCAAGGGCATATGAAGTTGCTGGTCAACTTATAAAAAATGTTGCTGATATAACTGATAAGTTAATTGACCTTCAGAAAAAGATGAAAGATCTTGATACAAAATATCGTGGTCCGACTACAGTTAATAATTCACTATTTGTTGGTTCAACTGCTGAGTTGTCTAAATTAATTAAACAAGGTCTTCTAAATAATAAAGAAGAAAAATTATAAGATGCAATTAAAACCTCATAAGTCTATAGAAAAGATTGCTAAGAAGCATAGAGTTGATATCTCAGTAATTAGGGATCAACTCAAGCTTGGTTCAAAACTTGAACATGAGCATACAAAAGATATGGAAATTGCGGTTGATATTGCACTTCAACATTTGGATGAAATCCCAGACTACTATACTCGTTTAATAAAAATGGAAAAGCAAGCAAAAAAATCAATGTCCGAAGATAAGGATCCTTGCTGGAAAAATTATACTCAAGTTGGTATGAAGACTAAAGGTGGACGTAAGGTTCCTAATTGCGTTCCAGCTAAAGGAGTTCCAAAGGCAAGTGGTTATAAAAAAGTTTCAGAACAAGTACGACCAATTGAAACTCAGCAGGGTAAATTTGATAGGATGGTTGGTTCTGCAAGCCTTCTTTCACCAAAAACTAAAATTATAATGCTTCAGCAAGCTGCAAAGAATCACCCGTCAAAGGTTAAATCGGTGGATGAAAATCACATCGCAATTTCCAAGGGAAAGGAGCTTGATGATGAGGGAGCGATGATTAAGAGTGAGCTTGAAACTATTGAGAGAGCAATTAAGTTAATGCGATCCATCGTCAAGAAGGATAACGCACAAGTTCCAGCCTGGGTTCAGTCTAAGGTAACTAAAGCTGCAGATTATATTGACACCGCTGCAGACTATATGGCGGGAAACGATGAAGAATCTGTAGATGAGTCATTTAAAGTAATTCAATCTTCCGGTCAACTATATCATATTATTGTAAATTTTATGAGTAAAAATTACAGCATTAAAATTTACTTCCCAATGCAAAATAGACCATCTCAACAGGATGTAAATGATGCTGTTCAAAAAATATATCCTGGTGGTAAAACTCTGGCATACTACCCATGTGTTATGAGTTCTAATTCAAATTATTTGGTAGCTAAAGAAAATATTAGTTTTGATATACCAAAGGGAAGTGGTGCTCTAGGTAAACGGTCCGGTGAGCAATTACTAAGACTTAAAGATAGTGGTCTGAATAATAATCAATTAAATCGGGAATTAGAAATTCGTGGAATTAAGCCAAGAGGTGTTGAACTTCCCCTAGCAAGTAGAGGAAAGGGTGGAAGTCCCTATGAACCATATACTGGCCCAGAAAAGAAAGGGCCATATGTTCCAGCTCCACAAAAGCCTTCGAAGATGCAACTTGCTCACAATCAGATTGAAGGAGATCTAGTAGAATCTGACAATCATGCACTTGCAGCAAGATCAGTTGAAATTGAAACTGAGATGAGGAAGCGTTCAAAAAATTATTTGATAAATATTGGTATGATAGGAGAAGACAAATCTCCAGCTTGGCAGAGAAAGGCTGGTAAAAACCCAGAAGGTGGTTTAAACGACGAAGGTATTCGTTCGTATAGAGCGCAACACCCAGGATCAAAGCTTCAAAAGGCAGTTACAACCAAGCCATCCAAACTTAAGAAGGGGTCCACAGCAGCAAAACGAAGAAACTCCTTTTGTGATCGTATGTCTGGAATGAAGGAGAAACTTACTTCTGCTAAAACTGCAAGGGATCCAAATAGTAGAATCAATAAATCTTTGAGAAAATGGAACTGTTAATCCCATATGTCCGATAACATTTATCTTGGAAATCCTAATTTAAAAAAGGCAAATACGCCTATTGAATTTACCCAAGAGCAAATTTTTGAATTTATTGAATGTAAAAAAGATCCGGTATATTTTGCAAAAAATTATGTACAGATTGTAAACGTTGATCATGGTTTAATACCATTTAAGATGTATAAGTTTCAAGAGAAACTTATTGAAAATTTTCATAATCATCGATTTAATATATGCAAAATGCCCAGACAAACGGGCAAATCTACAACTTGCGTTTCATACTTACTACATTACGCCGTATTCAACGATAATGTTAATATCGGCATCCTTGCAAACAAAGCATCAACTGCACGAGAATTATTAGAAAGGCTTCAGACAGCATACGAGAACCTTCCTAAATGGATGCAGCAAGGAATTATATCATGGAACAAAGGTAGTTTAATGCTGGAAAATGGATCAAAAATTATCGCAGCTTCAACTTCTGCTTCAGCAGTACGAGGAATGTCCTTTAATATTATCTTTCTTGACGAGTTTGCATTTATCCCAAATCATATTGCAGATCAATTCTTCTCTTCTGTATATCCAACCATTTCTTCAGGAAAATCAACTAAAGTAATTATTGTTTCTACCCCAAAGGGTATGAATCACTTCTATCGTCTCTGGCATGACGCAGAACGTAAGAAGAACGAATATATCCCCACAGAGGTTCATTGGTCAGAAGTACCTGGCAGAGATGAGGCATGGAAGGCTCAGACAATTTCAAACACTTCAGCTCAACAATTTGCTCAAGAATTTGAATGCGAATTTTTGGGATCTGTTGACACACTCATTGCAGCATCAAAACTTAGATCTTTAGTATATGACGACCCAATAAAATCCAATAAGGGATTGGACATTTATGAAGATCCCATTGAAGACCATAACTATATCATGACAGTAGATGTTGCTAGAGGAATTGAACACGATTATTCAGCATTTATCGTATTTGATATTACAACATTTCCATATAAAATTGTAGCAAAATATAGAAATAATGAGATTAAGCCAATGCTACTTCCATCAATTGTTGAGCAAGTAGCTACTGCATATAATAAATCATTTGTACTAGTTGAAATCAATGATATTGGAGATCAGGTTGCAGGTATTTTACACTTTGACTTAGAATATGACAATCTCTTAATGTGTGCTATGAGAGGTAGGGCTGGTCAATTGGTTGGTCAAGGATTTTCCGGAACCAAATCTCAGCTTGGCCTTAAGATGTCAAAGACTGTTAAAAAAATTGGGTGTTCAAATCTTAAAACTCTTGTAGAGGATGATAAGTTAATTTTTTCAGACTACGATCTTATCAGTGAACTCACAACATTCATTCAAAAAAATCACTCATTTGAGGCTGAAGAGGGTTGTAATGATGACCTTGCTATGTGCCTTGTCATATTCTCATGGTTAGTTATACAACCATACTTTAAAGAAATGACGGACAATGATGTTCGTAAAAGAATATATGAAGAACAAAGAAATCAAATTGAACAGGATATGTCACCATTTGGGTTTATTGTGGATGGACTTGAAGGTGAAAATGTAATGATAGATGATAATACTGGAGATCGTTGGTTGGTAGTAGAAGGTGCTACACAAAATGCATATACTGAAAAATGGAATGTTGACGAATACGGTGATAGAGCATATATGTGGGATTATCGTTAAAACCCAAGGAATGTATAAATATTTGATAGGATAAATGAAGATTTTAGAGGAATTAAAATGGCTTTAGGGTTAGTTTCACCTGGCGTCAAAGTTAGAGAAGTCGATTTAACCAATGGTAGAGTCGGTTCATCGTCTCAAGTGGTTGGAGCAGTTGCTGGTCCATTTGCAAGAGGTCCCGTAGAAGAGCCAGTTCTAATTGAGAATGAGCAACAATTAATTGGCATTTTTGGCAAACCTGAGTTAAATAGTAATCAGTATGAATACTGGTATACTGCATCAAACTATCTCACTTATGGTGGAACCCTAAGAGTTGTAAGATGTGATGGTACTAATTTGGGGAATGCGAACTCCCCAGTAGGTGCTGCATCATCACTAACCTCGGTAAAAATTAAAAATTATGATGATTACATATCCCAATCATCTTCCTCTTGGCATTGGGCAGCTAAAACTCCAGGAACTTGGGCAAATGATGTCAAGGTCTGTGTTATCGACAATTTTGCCGATCAAACTCTAAGCGGAGTTGCTACTGGCATTACAACAAGCATCACTCAAGTATCTCTAGGAACAACCACCGTAACACTGGATGTTGTAGGTGATACTAATTTAGGAGTTACTACTGCAGGTTTCTTAGTTGGTGATGTAATTAGTGGCACATATATTCTGGCAAATACTACAATTTTAGGAATTGGAAACAGTTCAATTACAATTTCTCAAGGAACAGTTAATACTGGTATTGCAACAACAAGCGTTTTAGCATCATTTACCAGACCAACTCTAGTATCAACAACTAATGTTATTGTTGGAACAGCAGTAACACAATCAATTAGTGGTGGTATTGCAGGTATCGGCACCACTTCGGGCCTAAACGGATATCTGAAGGGAATTGTAACTGGAGTTGGGGTTAGTGAAATTTATGTAAAAGTTCTCAGTCAAGTAAGTTCAACAGGAATTGAAACTTCAGCAAAGTATAGCTTATATTCTTTTACAGCATCTTCAGCAATTTCAATTGGAAATACTACAGCATCAAATGGAATTGGGGCACCAAATTCTCTCACATATCAAGCAAATGTACATCGGGTAACCGATTGGTATAATTCACAAACTCTCGGATTAAATAACTCGATTGTTTATTGGAATTCTATTGCTCCTAAGCCTGGAACTTCTGCATATGCATCTGCTAGAAGTTCTTCTAACGATGAGATGCACATTGTCGTTGTAGATGATTCTGGGTCAGTGAGTGGAATTAGTGGAAATATTTTAGAGAAGTGGATTGGACTCTCAAAGGCTACGGATGCACAACTTTCCCCACAGGAGAAAGTATACTATAGAGATTATCTGGCGTCAACTTCAAACTATATCTATGGTGGTGCGGATCCAAACAACCTCACTGCAGTTGGATATGCAGGAACTGGAGGAAAAAACTGGAATCAACTAGCTCAAGGAGTTGATTTTAATGTATGTGGAAAAAGAACCTACAGTCTACTTGGAGGAAACTCCTATGGTGGTAGAAGTTCTTCAGGATATATTACTCCAGAATATAATCCAGAACTTGGTGATGTTATAAATTCATATAAAATTTTCACCAATAGAAGAGAATTTGATATAAATTTCCTGATGATGGGTTCGGGTTATGACGATAAGCTCACAACTCAGGCAAAGGCAAACGAGCTGATCGCAATTGCATCAAACCGTAAGGATTGTATTGCAGTAATTTCACCACACAGATCGTCAGTTGTAAATATCACAAACACAACTACTCAGACAAATAACATAATTGGGTTCTTTGATGGCCTATCTTCATCATCTTATGCTGTATTTGATAGTGGTTACAAGTACATGTTTGATAGGTTCAACAATAAGTTTGTCTATGTACCTATGAATGGAGATATTGCTGGTTGTATGTGTAGAACCACCTTAAATGATTTCCCATGGTTCTCTCCTGCAGGTTCAAAGCGTGGTGTTATTAATGGTGCGGTTAAGCTTGCATATAACCCATCGCAAGCACAGAGAGATGAGCTATACATCAGAAGAATTAATCCCGTAATATATTCGCCAGGATCTGGAATTATCCTATTTGGAGATAAGACAGGATTGGCACAAGCTTCGGCCTTCGACAGAATTAATGTTAGAAGATTGTTTATTTCTCTTGAATCAAGTATTGAAGCTGCAGCTAGAGATCAACTATTTGAATTTAATGATTCAATTACAAGATCTAATTTTGTAAATATTGTTGAACCATATCTTCGTGATGTCCAAGCTAAGCGTGGAATTACTGACTTTATCGTAATTTGTGATGAGACCAATAACACACCAGATGTTATTGATTCTAATGAATTTAGGGCTGATATTTTTGTTAAGCCTGCTCGCAGCATTAACTTCATTGGTCTAACATTTGTTGCCACAAGAACAGGTGTTTCCTTTGAAGAAGTTGTTGGAAGAGTTTAATTAATATTATAAACATACTACTGGAGAAAACTAATGGCATCCTATCAACAAATTCCTAATTCTGGCAGTGAGGGAAGATTTTTAGATAATTTTAAGGGCAGATTATCTGGTGGCGGTGCTCGTCCCAATTTATTTGAAGTTGAAATTAAATTTCCAAGAATTGCGCTTCCAAATGGAGTTTCAGACTCCCAGCTAACAGATAAGATTAAGTTCTTGGTAAAGGCTTCATCAATTCCAGCTTCAAATATTTCACCAATTCCAGTTCCATTTAGAGGTCGTACTCTTCAGATTGCTGGAGATAGAACTTTTGATCCTTGGCAAGTCACGGTCATTAATGATGCAGATTTTGCAGTTCGTAGTTCCTTTGAAAGGTGGATGAATTATATTAATAAGCACTCCGACAATTCCGGTACTACTGATCCAGCTAACTATCAAACTGATGCTTGGGTATACCAACTTGGTAGAGCACAAACCCAAACTGCAATTACTAGTGCTGATAACATTCCAGTTATCAGAGCATATCACATGTATGGAATTTTCCCAACCAATGTTGGCGGAATTTCACTAGCATATGATGCAAACAATCAAATTGAAGAATTTACTGTAGACCTACAGATGCAGTGGTGGGAATCCTACGATTCAAATAAAGCCATTGATGTTAAGTGATAAATAGGTAAAAGTCACTTCAAAACATAATGGCAGGATTGTTTGGTTACTCGTTTGATGATAACATAAAAAAACCTAAGAAGCAGGTATCCCCCGTCCCCCCAAATAACGAGGATGGGGTCGATTACTATATTTCTTCAGGTTTTTATGGTCAATATGTAGACATTGAAGGTGTTTATAAGACCGAGTATGATTTAATTAAGAGATATCGAGAGATGTCACTACATCCAGAAGCTGATAAGGCTATTGAAGATGTAGTAAATGAAGCTATTGTTTCTGACTTAAATGATTCTCCTGTAGAAATTGAGTTATCTAATTTAGATGTTGATGATAACATCAAAACAATTATTAGACAGGAATTTAAATATATTAAAGAACTCATGGACTTTGATAAGAAGGCCCATGAAATTTTTAGAAACTGGTATGTTGATGGGAGAGTATATTACCATAAGGTAATTGATCTAGATAATCCTCAAAATGGAATTAAAGAAATTCGCTATATTGACTCACTTAAAATTAAGTATGTTAGAGAACTGAAGAAGAAGGATAATCGTAATATTATCGATATTCAAAATATCAATGTTATCAGTAGAGAAATTGGAGTAGAAAAATTAGATTTTCCTGAGATTGAGGAATATTTTGTATATACTCCAAAGAGTCAGGGATATAGTACTGGTGCAAGTGGTTATGGTAAGGGAGTTAAACTTGCCAAGGATTCTGTAACATTCATCACCTCAGGTCTTGTAGATAGAAATAAGCAGACAATTTTATCATATCTTCATAAGGCAATTAAGGCCCTCAATCAACTTCGTATGATTGAAGACTCTCTAGTAATTTATAGACTGTCTCGGGCACCTGAACGCAGAATATTCTATATCGATGTCGGCAATCTACCTAAGGTAAAGGCTGAGCAATATCTTCGTGAAGTTATGTCACGATATAGGAATAAGTTAGTCTATGATGCGTCAACCGGAGAAGTTAGGGACGATAAGAAATTTACAAGCATGATGGAAGACTTCTGGCTACCTCGCAGAGAAGGTGGTCGTGGTACTGAAATCACCACTCTTCCTGGGGGTCAAAATCTTGGTGAGCTTGCAGATATTGAGTACTTTCAAAAGAAACTCTATCGTGCTTTAGGTATTCCAGAGTCTAGAATTGCTGCTGATGGTGGTTTCAATCTGGGAAGATCTTCAGAAATTCTTAGAGATGAGATTATGTTCTCTAGATTTGTAGGAAGACTTAGAAAAAGATTTAGTAATATCTTCCATGATATGCTAAAAACACAACTAATTCTTAAAAATATTATCACTCCTGAAGATTGGGAGTATATGAGTGATCACATTCAATACGATTATGTGTATGATAATCACTTTGCAGAACTTAAGGAAACTGAACTACTGAATGAAAGATTATCTTTACTTCAACAAATTGAACCATATATTGGAAAATACTACTCAACAACTTATGTTAGAAAACATATTTTGAGACAGACTGAGGATGATATTCTAGAAAATGATTATCAAATGAATTATGAGCGAGAGGTTGGCATTATTCCTCCACCAGTACCACCGACAGATCCGGAAACTGGTATGCCTACAGATTATGTTCATAAGACTGGTCAGGACTTAATCAAAAAAACTCAACGTCAAAATACTAGGGATCTAGAAATAGGTCTAGGTAAAACTACAAAGGATCCAACTATTAAAAAGACTGGAACCGAAGCTCCTAAGGGGCAAGAGGCCGATGGTGTGAAAATGCCCAAGGGCGGTAAGTTATAAATAAAGTAGATTTATAGGAATTTTTATGGATACTAATGATTTTGTAGGAATGGTTATGTCAGATGCATCAGCATCAGACATGGAAGATGCTATTAAACAGTTACTGTATAACAAATCTACAGATATAATTGATGACATTCGTCCAATAATTGCAGCTCAACTCTTTGATCCAACATTAGAAACAGATGAAGAATGATTTTGATATAATTATTGATGAATCATTCTATTCAAGTTTAAATACCGCTTTTATTACTAAAAGTAAAAAGAAAAAAAATAAAGTAATAGAACAGATTCAATCCAAAGTATCATTAGATGGTATTTTGGATGAATCTTTTTATAAATGTTTAACACCAAATGTAAAAAAAAATAAATCTACAGTAAATGAAATACTAGTAGAAACTACTGATCCACAAATAAAGGAAGAAAATATACCAAAATTTGAAGAGGAAGTGATTGAGGAATCACTTTTAAATCCACCAGCAAATACTAAAACTAGTGATCCCCTAACTCCACTAGACCAAAAGTTCGCAACACTTGATGACTTACAAAATCATTATAAACTTTTTCTCAATCGTATTCAGCAGCAACTTTCTACATTAGGTGGAGGTGGTGAAACTCGTTTAGAGTTTCTTGATGATGTTGATAGAAATACTGCAAAGACCGATAATTATTTTCTCAAATATAATGCGTCTCTGAAAAAGTGGGTAGGGGACGCTGCTGATGGTGTTGGTATTACAAGTATTGTATCCATCACAGGAGTTACTACATACTATCAGGCAACAGATACTGATGATTATATTGGAGTAAATGCAAGTGTTCCTGTAACAATAGTTCTTCCAACATCTCCAAGTATAGGTAAAAAAATCATCGTCAAAGACGAGGGAAATAATATATCTACATATAGTATTACAGTTCAAGCAGGTATTGGTAAAAGTGTTGAGAATGATACTTCGGTGATTATGAATATCAATCACCAATCCCTAACTTATTTTTATAATAATTCTAACTGGTTTTTAATCTAATATGTCATATAATCCTCTTCCTCAACCATCACAATCTGTAATTTTTACAGGTGCAGG
>Ga0209298_10000142_pt1 | contig 42978 bp, 38 predicted proteins | sample S_140806_EF_Meta_FD_187325 | JGI IMG/M metagenome (GOLD analysis project Ga0209298, IMG submission 187325) | Freshwater microbial communities from Lake Simoncouche, Canada to study carbon cycling - S_140806_EF_MetaG (SPAdes) (version 2) | ecosystem: Environmental > Aquatic > Freshwater > Lake ... | reverse complement strand
GGGACGGCAATCTGGTGGTGCCCCTCCGCTAACGAGCCGATGCCCGCCTGGCTGGCGATTGCCGCTGTGATGGTTCTGGTGGCCGTGCTGCTGAACCCCGGCCGGGATGATTTCGCCTGGTTTCTGAAGTTGCAGCGCCCCCGCTGGCTCACCTTCGAACGCTGGATCCCCCTGATCTGGATGGCCATCTACGGCTGCTTCTATGCCTCGGCCCTGCTCACCTGGCACGCGGGAGGCCGCTGGCTGCCGATGGTGGGCTACCTGGGCCTGCTGGTGCTGGTGCAGAGCTACACCCTGCTGATCTGCCGCACCCGCCGGCTGCAGAGCGGCACCGCCGTGGGCTTTGCCGGCTGGGTATGGGGCGTGGCCCTGGCCGCCATCGTGGCTCCCCTCTCCGGCCGGGCTGCACTGCTGCTGGTGCCCTACCTGCTCTGGAGCCCGGTGGGCACCTTCGTGACCTGGCGGATGCAGCGATTGAACCGCCATCAGTCCTCCTGATCCGTCGTTGGCATTTGCCCCGAGCCTGGTTAAGGAGGGTGCGGTCCCATCTGCTGCAGCGATGGCCGAAGAGCAACCGATCACGCCCCATGCCGGACCGACCCTGGATTCCAAGGGGCAGCTCACCTATGTGGGAGACGATGGTCGCCGCTACGTGGTGGGTCTTCCCCCTGACACCGATGGGGAAGGGATCGAGCGGGTGATGGGGGTCCTCCGCGAAGGTCACGACCTGTTGCTGCGGATCGAAGCGCTCTGCCACCAGTGGATCGAAACGGTGCACAGCCCCGATCTGGACCGCCGCTCAGCCCTGGTGCTGCTGCTGACCACCCTGGAGACGGGCCTGGAAGACACCGACTCCGATCCGGACTGACATCCGGGAATCCCCTCCAGGCGACGAACAGCGACCCGGCATGCTGGTTCGATGGCCCGTCCCGCCGCCTGCCTGTTCGATCTCGATGGTCTGCTGCTCGACACCGAGCCGCTGCATGCCCGGGCCTGGCGGGATGCGGCCGAGAGCTTCGGCACCAGCCTTGCCCCTTCCCAGCTGCTGCAGCTTCGGGGCCGCCGGCGCCACGACTGCGCCGATCAAGTGCTCGCCTGGATCCGTTCCGATGGCCATCGCTGCGACGGCCGGGAGGCCCTGCTGGCGGTGCGCCAGCCGATTGCCGAGCAGCTGCTGGCCCAGGCACCGGCCATGGCTGGTGCAGAAAGGCTGGTGCGGAGCTGCCATGGGCTCGGGATTCCCATGGCCCTGGCCACCAGCAGCTCCCGCGCGGCGGTGGAGCTCAAGGCCGCCCCCCACCGCTGGCTGGAGCTGATTGCTACCCGCGTGCACGGCGATGATGCGGAGCTGGGCGCCGGCAAGCCGGCCCCCGATGTGTTTCTGCTCGCCGCCGCCAGGCTCGGGGTTGATGCCGCCACCTCCTGGGCTTTCGAGGATTCGCCCGCCGGGGCGACGGCGGCGGCGGCGGCCGGCTGCCGGGTGCATGTGCTGCTCACGGATGCGACCCGTGATGCTGCATTTCCCCTCGGATGCGAGCTGCTGGAATCCCTCGAGGACGTGATTCTCTGAGCCTCTAAGCCGGCTTTAGTACAGCCGGCTGAGCACGTACTCCGGCAAGGCCCTTAGGGCGCTGCGGGGTTCGGAGGGGGGAAGCCAGTCGATGGCGGTGTGGGCCTCGCGGGCGAAGCCCTCGGCTAGGGCCCGGGAGCGGGGGATAGCCTCACAGCCTCGCACGAGGTCGAGGGCCTGCTCGAGATCGCCTTCCTCGCTGAATTCCCGCTCGATCAAGCGAGCGAGGGCCGGGCGCTCTTCGAGGGCGTAGAGGGCGGGGGCGGTGAGGTAACCCGAGGCCAGGTCACTGGCGGCCGGCTTGCCGAGCTGCTGGTCGCTGCCGGTGAAATCGAGGATGTCATCGACCACCTGGAAGGCCAGCCCGAACTGACGGCCGAAGTGGTGAAGCGCCTCCAGCCTCTCCTGAGGCAGTCCGGTGAGGACGCCGGCGGCCCGGGCGCTGTTGGCGATCAGCGAGGCGGTCTTGCAGTAGCTCTTCTCGAGATAAGTCTCGAAGCTCTGGCCGGTGTCGTAGCGGTAAAGGCCTTGGCGGATCTCGCCATCGGCCAGATCCATGATCACCCGGGAAAGCAGCTTCACCACCTCGAGGTCGTCGAGGTTGGCAAGGTGCCAGCTGGCCTGGGCAAAGAGAAAATCGCCAGCCAGCACGGCCACGCGATGGTTGAAGCGGCTGTGGACCGTGGCCACACCTCGGCGGGTGGCGGCCTCGTCCACCACGTCGTCGTGCACCAAGGAGGCGGTGTGGATCATCTCGGTGATCTCAGCCAAGCGCCGGTGGCGGGAACTGAGCTGGCCGTCGGGAGCGATGGCCCGGGAGATCAACAACACAATGCCGGGCCGAAGGCGCTTACCTCCGGCGGCGAACAGGTGCTCGGCAGCTGCCTGAAGAATCGGATGGCCGGCGCCGATCAGGGCGCGCAGATCCGCCAGCAGGGCATCGAGGTCGGTCTCGACCGGCTGAAGCAGTTCTGCAACGGTCGTCACGGGACCTCCTCAGTCCCCCGATCCTAGGCGGCCCGACTCATCGGACGCGGGCCGGAGACTGCAGGTTGACCCCATGCACGCTGGGGCGTTGTCCAAGCCAGGTGGTGGCCGCCGCGGCAAAGGCCTCGGCCGAGCCGGTGACGCAGTAGGTGGTGCGCTCCGGGGTGGGAAGCACCGGCTCCGCTGTGCGCTCGGCCTCGGGGGATTCCCCCAGGCTGGCCAGCAGCGGTCCGAGTCGGTGGCCGGTGGCCACGGCGGGATCCACCAGCTGCACATCCGGGGGCAGCAACGAGGTGAGCAGCGGCCTCAGCAGGGGGTAGTGGGTGCAGCCCAGCACGATTGTGTCGACCCCGGCCTCCAGCAGCGGAGCCAGGTAGCCGGATGCGGCCTGCCGCAGCTCCGGCACCTCCAGGTTTCCCGCCTCGATCAGGGGCACGAAGGCGGGACAACCCACCTCCAGGACCTGGGCGGAGGGGCGGCAGGCGTGGATGGCGCGGCGGTAGGCCCCGCTCGCGGCGGTGGCCGGGGTGGCGAGGATGCCGACCCGATCGCTATCGATGGCGGCGGCCACGCTATCGATCAGACCCAGCACCGGCACGCCCGCCTCGGCCACCGCCACGTCGAGGGCGAGGGCATTGGAGGTGTTGCAGGCCATCAACAACACATCAACGCCTTGGTTCCGAAGCCAGTGCACCACCTCGGCGGCAATCGCGCGGATCTCTTGGGTTGATCGCTGGCCGTAAGGCACGCGCGCTGTGTCGCCCAGGTAGAGGCAGGGGGTGTGGGGATAAAGGGCCTGCACCTGCCGCAGCACGGTGAGGCCGCCCAGGCCACTGTCGAACAATCCAACAAGGAGACTCAAGAGGCTTGCTGCAGGTAGGTGAGGATCGCGCCGGATATGGCCTGGGCCAGGCGCCTCCGGAAGCTTGCATCGCTGAGGCGGGGTGCGTCGATCTCACCAGTGACGAATCCCATTTCGGCTAGCACCGAAGGCATCACCGTGCGGCGAATCACGAAGAAGCGGCCAGGCCGGGCCCCCCGGTCCGGCGTGCCAGGGGAGACGGCCAGCAGATACTGCTGCACCAACTGGGCCAACCGGGTGGAGGCGCCCCCCTCGACATAGAAGGTTTCGATGCCGTTCACATCGGGGCGATCAAGGCTGAGGGCATTGGCATGCAGGCTCACGAACAGCTGCGCGCCGCTGGCATTGGCCAGGGCTACGCGGGGCGGCAGGTCCAGATCCACTTCGGTGGTTCGGGTCAGCAGCACCTGCACCCCCCGTGCCTGCAGCAACTGGGCCACCTGCAGGGCCACATCGAGCACCACATCGGTCTCGCGCAGTCCCTCGATGCCCACGGCGCCCGGATCCGGACCACCATGGCCGGGATCGATCACCACCCGGTAGCGGCCGCGGGGAACCACCGGCAGGCCCTCCGGGGAGAGGGGGCGCCGGGGCAGCAGGGACCAGCGGGGTGGATCGGCACGGGGCCGCACCGCCAAGGCGCGGGGCGCCGCCTCGAAATCACCCTCGCCGGCCGCAACCCCCAGGCGCGTGGCCCTGGGGGGCAGATCCATGCGCCAGCGATCCCGGGCGGTGCCCACCAAGCGCAGCTGGCGGGGATCGAGCACCGTGCCGGGCTGAAACTCCAGCACCAGCCGGGTGGTGGCGTCATCGGGCCTGCCGATGCGCACCTCGCGGAGGTTATAGCCGAGCCACAGGGAACGGGCTCGAAGGGGTGCCCCTGGTAGGTCGAACCAGATGCGGGGGCCCCTCCCGCCTAGCCCCTCCTCGAAGAAGGCCCGCACCTGGATGCCCGGACTGGTGCGCAACTCGAGCACCCCTTCGCGGCTCACGCGCCAGGCCGAAAGGCTGCTGGCAGCCAGCGACGGCAGGCTGGTGAACACCGTGCCAACCAGGAAGGCCAGGCCCAGCCAGGGGCGCCATCCGCCCCTCAACAGGGCTGGCAGCGTGGGCCGGATCCCCATGAACCGATCAGAACAGCGCCGGTCGCCGGTGCTGGAGGCTCGGCATCTGGGCCCGGACCCGCTTGCCGTGGCCTGCATCGACCGGGGCAACCGCCAGGCCGGGGGCCAGACCGGCGTCGGCGAGCACGGTGCCCCAGGGATCGATCACCAGGGCATGGCCATGGGTCTGGCGGCGCCCGTAGTGCACACCGGTCTGGGCCGGTGCCACCACATAGGCCGTGTTTTCGATCGCCCGGGCCTGCAGCAGCACCTGCCAGTGGTCCTTGCCTGTGTAGGCGGTGAAGGCGGCCGGCACCATCAGGAGTTCAGCCCCCGCAGCTGCTAGATGCCGGTAGAGCTCCGGGAAGCGCACGTCGTAACAGATGGAGAGGCCGATGCGGCACAGACCGGGCACATCCACCACGGGGGGAAGCGCATCACCGGGTTTCACCGTGGCGGATTCGCAGTAGGTGATGCCATCGGGAATATCGACATCAAAAAGGTGGATCTTGTCGTAGCGGGCCAGCAGCTGGCCCTCGGTGCCCACCAGTTCCGCACGGTTGTAGGTGAGGTTCTCCCCGGCCGGAACCGGAAAGCCACCGCCCAGGAGGGTCACCTGATAGCGACGCGCCATTGTGACCAGGAAGCGGCTGCAACGCTCAGCCAGGGTCGGCGCCAGCTCAAGGCGTTGCTGGTCGTCTCCCATGTAGGAAAAATTTTCCGGCAAGCCCACCAGGTCGGCGCCGCGGCGTGCCGCCAGCTCAATCTGCTCCTCGGCGGCGGCGAGGTTGGCATCCGGATCGGAGCCACTGGTGAGTTGCAGTGCCGCTGCCAGAAAACTGCCCACCGTCGCTCCAATCGTCCGGCGAACTGTAAGGGGCCGCACCCGGGCGAGCCAGGGTGCGTGCATGAGGGAGCTGGAGCTGCTCGGCGACAGCGGGAGAAGCACTCAGGAGCCTCATGGAAGCTGGGGCCAAGAGCAGCTCCGGCGGCGGGAGCGCTCCCGGGCCGGGCACTCCCGCCACTCGGCGAGCCTGGCCAGGTGGGCTCAGCTGGCGCGGAGCACGCCCGGTTCCGCCTGAATCGGCACGACCTGCAGGCTGTCCACGGCGGCACAGCAGGCGAAGTCGGCGTCGTGGTTGCCGAGGCGGATCAAGCGCTGGCCATGGCTGGCGGCCCGGAGGCAGGTTTCGGTGTCGTGGCGCCACTGCTGCCACAGGGCCAGGGCGGCGAGCATTTCGTCGTTGGCGCAGGTGACCCCCCGGTGGGGGGCCACCGCCAGCTCGATCGCCGCCGAGGCCACGGCCCCGGCCGCCAGGCTGTCCTCCAGGGAGTAATCGCCCTCCCAGCCACTACCCACAATCCACACCTGCTGGGCATCCCGTTCGATCAGGCGGCGCGCCACGGCGGTGCGGTTGGGCAGACAGGCGGTGAGCAGCAGCGGCACCTCCCTCACGGCCGCCAGGGAGCGGGTGCCGTTGGTGGTGCTCATAAAAATGCGCTTGCCCCCCACCAGCTCTGGCGTCACCGCCAGGGGGGAATTACCCAGGTCGTAGCCCTCCACCCGCTGGCCGCCCCGCTCACCGGCCCGCAGCCGTTGGTCGGCGGGCCAGGCGGCGGCGGTGGCCTCCAGCTCAGCCAGATCGGCGAAGGCCTGGATGGCCTCGGCACCGTTCTCCAGCGACCAGGCGATGGTGGTAGTAGCGCGGAGCACGTCGATCACCACGGCCGCATCCGGTCCGCCCTCGGCGGTGGGCAACACTGCGGGCACCGCTTCCGAGGTATGGAAGTAAGAGATCTGCATGGATCACGGCCAGGGTGGCGGCCAGTGTGTCATCGCCGCCGCCGATACGGCGATGAGCGGCTCTGCCGATGGTGTCTGCCGCTTGAGGCCGCCTCGGCAACCTCAGCCGGCCCGTTCCATGCGCCACAGTGAAGTCCGGTTTGGACGAATCTGGTGAGCGGCGTGATGGCCCGGCAGGGGCGCGACTTGCGCGGCTTCCTCGATCTCCTGGAGCAACGCGGCCAGCTGCGGCGCATCAGTGCCCCGGTGGACCCCGATCTCGAGCTCACCGCCATCGCCGACCGGGTCCTGGCCCTGGGCGGCCCGGCGCTGCTCTTCGAGAACGTGATCGGCTCCTCGATGCCGGTGGCCGTGAACCTGCTCGGCACCGTGGAGCGGGTGGTGTGGAGCATGGGCATGGAGCGGGCCGAGGAGCTCGAGGTCCTCGGCGCGAAGCTCGCCCTGCTGCAGCAGCCCCGGCCCCCCAAGGGGCTCGGGGAGCTCAAGAGCTACGGCGGCCTGGCGTGGGACCTGCTGCGCTCCTTTCCCGACCTGGACCTCACCCCCCCCTGCCACCAGCAGGTGTTCCGTGGCGAGGCGGTGAACCTCGACGCCCTGCCGCTGCTGCGCCCCTGGCCCGGTGACGCCGGCCGGATCATCACCCTCGGCCTGGTGATCACCAAGGACCCCGAGACCGGCACCCCCAACGTGGGCGTGTACCGGCTGCAGCAGCAATCGATCAACACGATGACCGTGCACTGGCTGAGCGTGCGCGGCGGTGCCCGCCACCTGCGCAAGGCGGCGGCGCTGGGCAAATCGCTGGAGATCGCGATCGCGATCGGCGTCCATCCGCTGTTGGTGATGGCGGCGGCCACCCCGATCCCGGTGCAGCTGAGCGAGTGGCTGTTCGCCGGCCTCTATGGCGGCGAGGGCGTGCGGCTGGCGCAGTGCAAGACCGTGAACCTCAAGGTGCCCAGCCACAGCGAGGTGGTGCTCGAAGGCACGATCACCCCCGGCGAGGAGCTGGCCGATGGCCGCTTCGGCGATCACATGGGCTTCTACGGCGGCGTGGAAGATTCGCCCCTGGTGCGGATTCAGTGCATCACCCAGCGCCGCGATCCGATCTACTTCACCACCTTTAGCGGCCGCCCGCCCAAGGAGGACGCGATGCTGGCGATCGCCCTGAACCGGATCTACACGCCGATCCTGAGGCAGCAGATCCCGGAGATTGTGGATTTCTTCCTGCCCATGGAGGGGCTGAGCTACAAGCTGGCCGTGATCGCGATCGACAAGGCCTATCCCGGTCAGGCCAAACGGACGGCGATGGCGTTCTGGACAGCTCTGCCGCAGTTCACTTACACCAAGTTCGTGGTGGTGGTGGACAAGGCGATCAACATCCGCGATCCGCGCCAGGTGATCTGGGCGATCAGCGCCCTGGTGGATCCACAGCGTGATCTCTTCGTGCTGGAGGACACCCCTTTTGACACGCTCGATTTCGCCAGCGAGCGGCTGGGCTTGGGCGGCCGCCTAGCGATCGATGCCACCACCAAGGTGGGCCCGGAAAAACGCCACGGCTGGGGCGAACCCTTGCGGCGCAGTCCCGAGCTGGAGGCCCGGGTGGATGGGCGCTGGGCCGAGCTGGGCCTGGCGGATCTGAATGGATCCGAACCGGATCCCTCCCTGTTCGGCTACAGCTTTGAGCACCTTCTCAGCAGGCTGGCTGCCGTGAGCGGTCGCTCCACCTGAACCGGAACCCTTGAGTCCCCTGCTGGGCCGCCAGGCGATCCATGCCATCAAGGCCCTGCTGGAGCTGGCAGGTGATCCTGGGCGCTGGCGCTCTGTGAACGACCTGGCCGCCGCTCAGGAGCTGCCGGCGCCGATGCTTGAGCAACTGCTGCTGCAGCTGCGGCGGGCCGCCCTGCTGGAGGCGCGGCGCGGTCGGCTGGGGGGCTACCGGCTGGCCCGGCCAGCGAGCGCCATTCCCGTGGCCGATGTGCTGGCCGCCTTGGGCCAGGGTCTGGGCAGCGAAGCAGCCGGAGCGAGCGGCGAGCTGGCGGGTGGGGCGGCCGACCGGGTGGCGGCCCTGATGGAGCAGCGGCTGCGCGCCGCCCTGGAGCGAGAGCTCTCCCGCTGCACCCTGGCTGAGCTGCTCTACGACCTGCGTAGCGTCAGCGCCGAGCTGAGCGACGAGGGGGGCCTGCTGCTCGGCTGAGGCGCTGGCCTGAGGGTCGGATCTCACGCCAGCGGGCTGAAACCGCCCAGGCCGCAGACTTTCTAGGGTTGCCCAATGGTTGCCGAGCTTCCCACCCCCGAGTCCGCAGGCGAGCTCCTGGAGCAGGTGTTGGCCCCCCTGCTCAACGACTTTCAGCAGAGTTTCGAGCGGGGTCTGATGCTGCTGCAGCACTGTCCCGATCGGGTGCTGCCGGAGGCGGGCCGCTCTGAGCTGAAGGAGCGGCTCGATCGGGCCCAGGCGGAATTGGCGGCGGCCCGCGCCCTGCGTCAGGCGGCTCCAACGCCCATGGCCCTGGAGATGGCCACGATCGCCCCCTGGCACCAGCTGGTGCTGGAGGTGTGGTCGCTCTCGGCGGCGCTAAGGGCGGCGGGGATCCGCCCTGTCTGAGCCGGATCCCTCCATAGGATCAGCCGATTCCGACCCGCCGGTGTGACCCACGCCCCCTCCGACCTCCAGCCCCCCCTGCTGCTTCCGGGTGCTCCGGCAAGCCTGGCGGGGCAGGTGCGGGTGCCGGGCGACAAATCGATCTCCCATCGCGCCCTGCTGTTCGGCGCCATCGCCGCAGGCGAAACCCGCATCGAGGGTCTGCTGCCCGCCGAGGACCCGCTCAGTACGGCGGCCTGCCTGCGGGCGATGGGGGTAGCGGTGAGCCCGATTGAGGCGGGCCGCGAAGTGATCGTGCAGGGCGTGGGCCTCGACGGCTTCCGCGAACCCGAGAACGTGCTCGATTGCGGCAACTCCGGCACCACGATGCGGCTGATGCTCGGTCTGCTGGCCGGCCGGGCTGGTCGCCACTTCGTGCTCACGGGCGACGCCTCGCTGCGGCGCCGGCCGATGCGCCGGGTGGGTGGACCGCTGGCCGAGATGGGCGCCACCATCGCTGGCAGAGGCGGCGGCAACCTGGCACCCCTAGCGATCGCTGGCAGGCAGCTTCACGGCGCCACGATCCGCACGCCGGTGGCCTCAGCCCAGGTGAAGAGCGCCCTCCTGCTAGCGGCCCTCACCGCGGCAGGCCCCACCACCGTGATCGAACCGGCCCTCTCGCGCGACCACAGCGAGCGGATGCTGCGGGCCTTTGGCGCCGACCTGGTGGTGGGGGGCCCCGGCGGCACCGAGGTGACCGTGACCCCCGGCAACAACCTGCGCGGCCAGCATGTGGTGGTGCCAGGCGACATCAGCTCGGCGGCCTTCTGGCTGGTGGCCGGCGCCATCACCCCCGGCGCCGAACTCACGGTAGAGAACGTGGGCCTCAATCCCAGCCGCACCGGCATCCTGGAGGTGCTTGAGCAGATGGGCGCCCGGATCACGGTTCTCAACCGCCGCGATGTGGCCGGCGAACCGGTGGGCGACTTAGCGGTGGAGCACGGGCCGCTCCGAGCGTTCAGCATTGGCGGCGATCTGATTCCGCGGCTGGTGGATGAGATCCCGGTGTTGGCGGTGGCGGCCTGCTGCGCCGAGGGGGTGAGCACGATCCGGGGCGCCGAGGAGCTGCGGGTGAAGGAAACCGACCGGCTGGCGGTGATGGCCAGGCAGCTCGGCGCGATGGGGGCTCGCCTGGAGGAACACGCCGATGGCCTCACGATCCAGGGCCAGATATCGCTTCATGGCGCCGAGGTGGACAGCGAGACCGACCACCGGGTGGCGATGAGCCTGGCGGTGGCCTCCCTGGTGGCCAGCGGCGACACCCACCTGCATGACAGCGCCGCCGCCGCCGTGTCCTACCCCGGCTTCTGGGATGACCTGGCCCGGCTGCGGCGCTGAGCCGCCAGCCGAGGGGCGCGCCGACACCACAGAGTCCAGATCCGCCGCCACCGGCGAAGGGGCGGAGGCGGCGGATCTGAAGGTCCTTCGGGGCCGCGATGGCAGCTTCAGCCTCTGGAGCAACCGGTTTGCGGAGGCCTTTCACAGCGGTCGCGGGGCTCTCCGGGAGGCGCGGGAAACCTTCGTGGTTCCCTCCCAGCTGGAGCGCTTCGGAGCGGGCCGACAGCTGAAGGTCGTGGAGGTGTGCGTGGGCACGGGCACCAACCTGGCGGCTCTGCTCGAAGCCTGTACGGCGGCCGGGCTGGTGCTGGAGTGGTGGGGGCTGGAGCTCGATCGGGCGCCCTTGCAGCTGGCTTTGGCAGAGCCGGAGTTCCGCAGCCAGTGGCAACCGCAGACCCTAGAAACCCTGGAGACCCTGAAGGAGCGTGGCGGCTGGCAGCAGGGGGCTGGATCGGGGCGCATGCTCTGGGGAGATGCGCGGCAGACGCTGCCGCACCTGCTGGAGCAGCGCCGGGGGCAGGTGGATCTGGTGTGGCACGACGCCTTCTCCCCGCAGCGCTGCCCCCAGCTCTGGAGCGTAGAATTTCTGGGATCGCTGGTAGAGCTTCTGGCCCATGGGGGCCGCTGGATCAGCTACTGCTCGGCGGCGGCGGTGCGAGAAGGATTGCGACTGGCCAATCTGAACCTGGCGGCCCTGCAAACACAGGCCACCGGTTCGGGTGGGCAGCAGCAGTCCAACTGGAGCGGCGGCACGGTCGCCAGCCAGCAAGATCTGGTGCCATCAACGCTCTGGCGGCCCCTCTCCACGATGGAGCTGGAGCACTTTGGCTGCAGCGCCGGTGAACCCTATCGCGACCCCACAGGTACAACGATCAGCGCCGAGATCCTGGAGCAACGCCGTCTAGCCCAGGCAGCGGCCATGGCCCGCGGGGAACGCAGCGGCAGCGGTGCCTGGCGCAAGCGTTGGGGGGTATAACCAGAGCAGGTGGAGTTGCCATCTGTTCTATTGCTGGTTGGGGAGAAGGAGTGCCAGAAGGGCACGCTAACGGCGCCCGAATGGTCAGAGGCCTCAATGGATCTCTTCTCTCCTGCCGCTATCGGCGCGGCACACCGACCGTCTCGCCACCGCTCAACCAGGAACCGATCGCTCTAGAGCCTTTGCCATGGTGCACATTGTTGGGGCATAGCTGCCTTTGGGGCGGCAGACCTCACCACTAAAGCTGCCCTCCCTGGACCGCGACGAACGCAGCACGAGCAGCGCAAGGCGCAGTCGTGGGGAATATAAACAGGACTGATGAAGAAGAAGCTGGGTAGTTAGCTTTGCAAAGATCGCACGCCAGGCGCATCATTACTGCTCCCGACTCCGGACTTTGGCAGAACCACCCTTTTCTTGTCGTGACCACCTTCAATCCTGCGGCGCAGCCGGCGACTCCAGGCCAGGGCGGCAGCAGCCCCGGCGATCGGTAAAGGGCCTGGAGCGCCGGGAGTCGAAAACGTCACCGGACCGTCAGCGAAGGTTCCGCCAAGGGGTACTTGCGCCACCACCGGAGCTGCTCCAAACAGGGCCTTCAGCGAGCCGGAGTTGCCGGCAGTGATCGTCAAGCCGCCTCCAAAACGGAAATCGATCGCCTGGATCACTTGGCGAGCTCGGATGTCACCAGCGGGATCGGGGCTCCACCAATCAGCGATGAATCCCCCTGGCCAGGACACGGGGGGGCCCGAATGGCTCCCTGTCGCCGTGAACAAGGGCGAGCTGTCGTTGATCACGTTGTCGCCGCTGAAGATCAAGGATAGATCGGCATCGAACGTGGCGGGAATCCCCAAGGCGCCCATGGCAGCGGCAATCGCTGGGGAACTGGTAGCAAAATCCAATTGAAAATTATCAATCCCGTTGCCGGCGATTGCATCAAAGTCTTCGGCGTCGCTCCGTGCGGTGATCACCCCGATTTGCGAGTTGACCACGGGCCCCAGGGTGATGCCGCCGAGACTGGCATTGCCACAAGACACACTCCGGATAATGATCTGTGCTTCGGTAGATCCGGGCATCGCACCGAAGCCTCCAAATCCATAGCGAGTCCCGTAGTTTGTAGGCAACAACGCCAAGACAGCCGATCGGGCGACCGTTGTAACCCCGATAGACTCATGGCATGAGCCCGAGTATCCGATCTCCAGATGTCCTGCCGCTCTTGCCTGTCGCACCGATCCAATCAGGCTGGTGGCGAGAATCAGGCAACCGCCTAGTACAAAGGGCTTGAAGGGCTGCTTCGAAAACAAGCTCACGGGTCTGCGATTTTAAAAATTTCGCTAAAATTTTACAAGCAAAACAACCAAAATGAACTCTGGCCGTCTTGATTCCAACATGCCGCCGCTCCAGGGTTCCTGGTTCCAGTTGTTGATCAGCAAGTCCTCGGGCTCGCCGGCCTAGGGCGAACACCTCAGGGTCATTGCCCCCGCTCAATCACTGGTCCTGCGCGCTGAGGACTATGCCCGCAGCGCCGAGCCACTGCGGAAGTTCAACGCGACCCGGCGACGACCAATCCACCCCATCCAGCCCGCAACTGGATGGCACTCCCGGAGGCTGCGTGACAGGCACCTAGATTCCGCCGCAGTCGCTCGAATCCGATGCTCGCCGTTGCCGTTCTGGCCGCCGGAAAGGGCACCCGCATGAAGAGCGACCTGCCCAAGGTGCTGCAGCCCCTGGCCGGCGCCACCCTGGTGGAACGGGTGCTGGCCAGCTGCCGCCACCTAGGCCCGGAACGCCAACTACTGATCGTGGGCCACCAGGCCGAGCGGGTGGAGCGTTCCCTGGCTGCCCTGGGGGGCCTGGAATTCGTGCTGCAGCAGCCCCAGAACGGCACCGGCCACGCCGTGCAGCAACTGCTCGAGCCCCTCGCCGGCTTCCAGGGCGAGCTGCTGGTGCTCAACGGCGATGTGCCCCTGCTGCGTCCCGGCACCCTGGAGGAGCTGCTGGCGAAGCACCGCTCCAGCGGCGCCGCCGTGACCCTGCTCACGGCCCGCCTAGCCGATCCCACAGGCTACGGTCGGGTCTTCGCCGATGAGCAGGGGCGAGTAAGCGGCATCGTGGAGCACCGCGACTGCAGCGAGGAGCAGCGCCGCAACACCCTTACCAATGCCGGCATCTACTGCTTCGACTGGGGGAAGCTGGCGGCGGTGCTGCCGCAGCTCACCACCGACAACGACCAGGGCGAGCTTTACCTGACCGACACCGTGGCGATGCTCAGCCAGGCCATGCACCTGGAGGTGGCCGACCCTGACGAGATCAACGGCATCAACGACCGCCTGCAGCTCGCCCAATGCGAGGCCGCGCTGCAGGAGCGGTTGCGGCGCCACTGGATGGCCGAGGGCGTGAGCTTCACCGATCCGGCCAGCTGCACCCTCAGCGAGGGCACCCGCTTCGGCCGTGATGTGCTGGTGGAACCCCAGTGCCACTTCCGCGGCAGCACGGAAATCGGCAATGGCTGCCGCATCGGTCCGGGCTGCCTGATCGAGAACAGCCGCCTCGGCGATGGGGTGGAGGTGCTCCATTCCGTTCTGCGCGATAGCACCGTGGAAACGGACTGCGTGGTGGGTCCCTATGCCCAGCTACGAAACGGCGCCCACCTGGAGGCCGGCTGCCGCATCGGCAACTTCGTGGAAGTGAAGAACAGCCGCCTTGGGGCCGGCGTGAAGGCCAACCACCTCAGCTACCTGGGCGATGCCGACCTAGGCGCCAACGTGAACGTGGGCGCCGGCACGATCACCGCCAACTTCGATGGAGTGCATAAGCACCGCACCGTGATCGGCGCCGGCAGCAAGACCGGCGCCAATTCCGTGCTGGTCGCCCCGATCACCCTGGGCGCAGGGGTGACCGTGGCGGCCGGCTCCACCCTCACCCAGAACGTGCCCGACGGCGCCCTGGCCTTTGGGCGAGCGCGGCAGGTGGTGAAGGAACGCTGGCAGGGAGCAACGCCCTCAAACTGAAGCCAGACGCCATGCACCCGGTGCCCAGGCCATGACCCCCGAACGCCTGCGATCCCACCGACTGATGGGGGCCCTGCTGGGAGCCGCTCTGCTGGCCCCCGTGATCCCCACCGCTCCGGCCTTGGCCCTGGAGGAAGTAGTGATCGAGCTTCCCCTGCTGAAAACCCAGCTCACGGTGAAGCTGCGGGAGCTGAAGTCGGCGGAGGCCCTCCGCCAGGGGAGCAGCGACCTGGCGGAGCTGGATCGCGCCAGCAACGGGGCCGTGGGCCGCCAGGTGATCGAGCTGCTGCTGCAGCCGGTGCCCCTGAGCGTGAAGCAGATCGCCGACGGCTCGATGGGGTCGCCGCTGGTAAAGCAGGCCATGCTCGTGCTCTCCTCGATCGGATTCGTGGAGGGCCGGAATCCCGATCTCAGCGGCACCACCCTGACGGAGGCCCTGCGCCAGGCCGCAAGCGAAGGTGATCCCACCCTGCTGAGCCTGTTGAAGGCGATCCCCGGGCAGCGGTTCACGCTGGACCTCGGCCGTGCCCGGCAGCTGTTCAGCCGGATGCTGCGGCAACGCCAGCAGGCCGAATCCCTGTTGTCGACCACTCCAGCCGTTTCTCAACCCATCGGGCCACCCGTCTCAACCCCGGGCTCGCCGCCGGTTTCACCACTCCTCGCACCGGTAGGCGCCGTGGGGGAGAAGGCCGTGAACCGCCGCATCGTCACCCTCAAGGTGCCCCACCGCGACGATCCCCTGGAGATCACGCTGCTGGAGCCGGCGAGCGGTGCCAACAGCAGGCTTGTGCTGATCTCCCATGGCCTCTGGGATAGCCCCGCCGCCTTTGAGGGCTGGGGGATCCTGCTGGCTTCAAGGGGCTACAGCGTGGCGCTGCCCCGCCATCCCGGCAGTGACAGCAGACAGCAGGAGGCCGTTCTGGCGGGAGCATCTCCGCCACCAGGGCCCGAGGAACTGGCCCGCCGGCCGAAGGATCTGATCGCCGTGCTCGATGCGATCAGGAATGGCCGCCTCCGCTTGGCCCAGCCGGTGGATGCCGGGCGGGTGGTGGTGCTGGGTCACTCCTGGGGGGCCACCACCGCCCTGCAGTTGGCAGGGCTCCGGCCAAGCAAGGACTCGCTGCTCCAGCGCTGTTCGGACCTGGACGATCCGGATCGCAACCTCAGCTGGACCCTGCAGTGCAGCTGGCTGCGCGGCGTGCGCTACACAGCCGGCTTAGCCGATCCGCGGGTTGTGGCCGTGGGGGCCGTGAGTCCGCCGCTGTCATTGCTGTTCGCCAGGGGATTCACCAGCGAGCTGGGTGGTCGGGTGTTGCTGGTGAGCGGCAGCCGCGACTGGGTGGTGCCTCCCGATCCCGAAGCGATTGAGCCGATGCGCTGGGGAAGAACCGTGGGCAACCAGCTGGTGTTGGTCCAGGGAGGCGACCATTTCAATCTGCGGCCTGAGGCGGCGGCGGATGGTGGGGTGCTCGGCCGCCTGCTGCTCGCCTGGACCGAGGCCGCCTTTGCCGCCGGACCGGCCGTTCGCCCGGCGCGCGGAGCCGCCCCGCTCCTGAGTGACCAGGGGTGGGGCAACGGGGATCTGCCGATGGCGGATGTCACCAACCGCCTGAGGAGCCCCTGAGGATCGTGAGGATGGCCTTCCCGCCCATCGCCGGTGGCGGGGCCAATCCGCTCGCCCGGACCCTGCGCCTCCCGATCAGCCCAGCCGCTCCTGCAGCAGGGGAATCAGGCGCTCAAGCGCGACGCCGCGGCTTGCCTTCAGCAGCAGGGCATCGCCGGGCTGAAGCCAACCCAGCAGGGGCTCCAGCGCCTCCTCGGGCCGGGCCACTCGTACCAGGCGCTCCAGGCCAGCGGCCGCCTCCAGCATCGCCGTCCCTTCGGCGTCCCCATCCACAATCACCAGACCATCCAGGCCCAGCTTGCGGGCGCGCTCGGCCACGCGGCGATGCAACTCCAGGCTGCTCTCCCCCAGCTCAAGCATCGTGCCCAGCACCCCATAGCGAGCCGCCCCCGCCTCCAGGGGCTGGGCCGCCAGCAGGTCAATGGCCGCCAGCATCGCTTCCGGCGAGGCGTTGTAGGTCTCATCCAGCACGGTCACGCCGCCCAGCTGCAGCCGCCGGCTGCGGCCGCCCGGCACCTCCACCGTGAGGTCGCTCAGGGCGGCGGGCGCCACCCCCAGCTCCTGCGCCACGGCCAAGGCCAGCAGCAGGTTGCGGGCGTTGTGGCGGCCCGCCAGCGGCAGGGTGATCGCTGGCAGGCCAGCCACCTCCAGGCGCTCCGCCGTTTCGCTTTCAGTGCTGCCATGGCCCACCAGCCGGCCGACTAGGTCCGCTGGCGGCGTTCCTAGCGCCAGCTCGTCGTCGGCCAGAGCGACCCGCCGCACCCTGCCGCTCCAACCGGCGGCTAGGGCCGCCTCCAGCAAGGAATCGCCGGCCGGGATCACCACCAGACCATCGGGCTTCAAAGCCGCGCTGATCTCACACTTGGCGGTGGCGATTGCCTCGCGGCTGCCGAGCCGACCGATGTGGGCGGTGCCGATGTTGGTGATCACGGCCACGTCGGGCTCGGCGCAACGGCTCAGCCGCTCGATCTCACCCAGGCCCCGCATGCCCATCTCCACCACCAGGGCACGGGTGGTGACATCGGCCTTCAGGAGGGTGAGCGGGGCCCCCACGTCGTTGTTCTCATTACCGCCGCTGGCTACCACTGACCCCAGGGAGGCCAGGGAGGCCCGGATCAGTTCGCGGGTGGTGGTCTTGCCGGCCGACCCCGTCACGGCCACCACCGGTACACCCAGTTGACGGCGCCAGAGGCGGCCGAGTTCCTGATAGGCATGCAGGGTGTCATCCACGAGCCACACGGGCCGGCCGAGGGCAACCACGGCCTCCAGCTGCTCGGGGCTCAAGCGATCGCGCTGGGCCACGGCGGCGACGGCCCCGCCGGCCAGGGCCGCCTCCAGGAAGCGGTGGCCATCGAACCGCTCCCCCACCAGCGGCACGAACAAGGCGCCGGCCAAGTCGGCGCGGCTGTCGGTGCTCACGGCAGCCAGGCTGGCGGGGCGCCGGGCGGGATCACCGAGGGGCTCGCCCCAGAGCGCCAGCAGGTGATCCAGGGGCAGGGTCATGGAGGGGTGGAGAGTGCATCGAGCAGGATCATGCCCGAGCCCACCTGGGCGGGCCGCCCCAGCGTGCGCCCGGCTGGGTCCACCAGTTCGAGGCGCTCATAGCCCAGCTCCCGAGTGCGCGTCAGCCATTGCTCCGCCAGGCTGCGGCGCTCGGCGAGGGGGAGGGCGCCATAGCCCTCTGCCAGCCGCAGCCGCAGCAGACCTTCGGCGGGACGTTCCTCCAGTTCCAGCATCCAAGCAGGGGGATCGGCTCCCACCAGTTCAGCCAGGGGCGAGGGGGGCGGGAGCGCAACGTTTTCGGCTGCGGTGTCGACGGCGCTCTCAGCACCGGCTCCGTCCCCGGAACCCAGCGGGAAAGACTCACCACCCATGGTCCTGGATGGGGCTCCAGCGCCGCGATCCGTGGAGCCAGGAGGGGCCAAGGTTCCCCCGGCGGAGCCGGTGTCCTCCAGCCTGTCCTCGCTGGTGGACAGCGGCACCGCATGGGCATCGCCCGCCGCCTGGGGGTCTTCGATCTGGAGTGCACCCGGGGATGGGCTGGCGCTGGGGGGCCCCTCGACCCGGCTTGACTCTCGCCGCTCAAGTCCTCCAGGGGAGACGGCCTCAGAACGCTGGGCCCCAGCCTCCACTGGTCTCCCGCTCCACCAACGTGGCAGCGCGAAGGTCAGAGCCACCAGCAGGGCCAGCCCAAACGCCAGCAGTGAGGGCCAGAACAGCGGAGCCAGGCTGCGGTGCCAGAAAGCCGGTGTGGCAAGGCTCCCCTGACCGTTGAGCCGCCAAAGCTCGCGGGCCTTCAGCCCCGCGGCGGAGACCACGGCGACAAGGTCGTTGGACAACCGGCGCCAGGGATCCTCGTAGGGAGCTGGCAGGGGGGAGCGAGGTTCCTGACCAGGGGATGGTGGGAATGCCATGGGGTCAGGCAGCGGAGGGGGAACGCCCGCCGCTCAGGGGCAGCTCAACCCTCGCTGCGGCGGCGCAGCAGGGAGAGGGGGTTGCGGGAACGGGGCGACTCGGAATTTGGGCCGATCTCCAACTCCTGGTTCGTGACTCCCTGGCGCAGGCTGGGGTCAGCCCCCTGCCCCTGGGAGAAGCGCTCCACCTCCTCAGCCGCCGGGGTGGGTTCTTTCAAACCGCAAACCTCGCGGTACATCGCGTCGTATTCCAGGGCTGAGCGCTGCCAGCTGAAGTCCTGCTCCATGGCCCGAAGCTGCAGTTCGTGCCAGCTGTCGGCATGGCGAAAGGCTTCCCAGGAGCGCACAATCGTGGTGTAAAAGTCCACCGGCTCATAGCGGTCGAAGCAGAAACCGGTGCCAGTGTGGGCCCGCGGATCGTGGGGGGGCACGGTGTCCACCAGGCCGCCCACCTTGCGCACCACGGGAATCGAGCCGTAGCGCATCGCCAGCAGCTGGCTGATGCCGCAGGGCTCGAAGCGGCTGGGCATCAGGAAGGCATCCGAGCCGCCGTAGATCAGGCGGGAGAGGGAATCGTCGTAGGTGAGGAATACCGAGAAGCGGCCGGGGTGGCGGGACGCCATTTGCCAAAGGCCCGATTCGTAGCCGCGATCGCCCGTGCCGAGCACCACGAACTGGCTGTCGGTGTAGGCCAGCACCCGATCGGCCACCTGCAGCAACAGATCCACCCCCTTCTGGTCCACCAGGCGGCTCACCATGCCCATCAGGTAGGTGTCGGGGTTCACAGTCAGCCCCATCCGCTCCTGCAGCAGGGCCTTGTTGACGGACCGGGGATCGAAGTTGCGGGAGCTGAAGGTGGCGGCCAGGGACGTGTCGGTGGCCGGATCCCAGTCGGCCATGTCGATGCCGTTGAGAATGCCGCGCAGCTTGCCGCTGATGTAATTGAGCAACCCCTCCAGCTTCTCGCCGTACTCGGAGGTGCGGATCTCCTGGGCGTAGGTGGGCGACACCGCATTCACCCGGTCGGCATAGAGGAGAGCGGCCGCCATCGTGTGGTCGCCCTGCATGTACCAGGGGCACCAGGTGATGCGGTCGAGTTTCCAGCGCCAGGGGCCCTGGTACTTGAGGTTGTGGATGGTGAAGACCGTGCTGATCTCGGGGTCCTGGTGCATCCACACCGGAATCATGCCGGTGTGCCAATCGTGGCAGTGCAGCACTTGGGGCTTCCAGCCACCATTCCAGGCAAATTCAGCGGTGGCGCTGGCGAAGAAGGTGAAACGCCAGTCCTCATCTTCACCCCCATAGATCCGCTCGGGATCGAACACGGGATGACCCACCAGGTAGATGGGCAGGCCATTGGTGGGATGTCGGGTCTCGAAGATGGAGAAATCCGTGCCCATGGTGTGGCCGCGCCAGATCGGCTCCGGGCTGATCTGCAGCCGGCTCCACAACTTGCCGTAGCCCGGCATGATGATGCGCACGTCATGGCCGAGGGCCGCCAGGGCCGGCGGCAGGGACCCCACCACGTCGCCCATACCCCCCACCTTGACCATCGGGGCGCATTCGGCCGCGGCGAATAGAACCCGCATCCTTCCAGGGCATGGTGGGCGCCACTTTACGGGCCTCATCTGCCGGCAACCTCAGCCCGATTCGGTCCTCACGGCAGCACGGTCACCGGTGTGCCGATCGAGACGAAATCGAACACCTGCCGCACGTGCTCCTCATACAGCCGCACACAGCCGTGGGAGAGGGCCTGGCCCACGGTCCAGCGGTGGGGGGTGCCGTGGAAGCCAGCCACCACACAGCCCTTCACATCGAGCATGTGCTCGCCGTCCCAGCCGCGGCGTCCCACGCAGTCCTGATGGAAGCCGATCCAACGGCTGCCGAGGGGATTGGCCGGTCCGGCCGGGGTGTGGGTGCCCTTCTCTGGGTGCTCCCACACCGGATTTTCCGTCTTGTTCACCACCTGGAAACGGCCCACCGGAGTCTCCCAACCCGGCATGCCCACGGCCACGGGGAAACGACTCACCAATCGGCCGTTCTCCATCAGGCTGAGTAGGCGCCGCTGGCGGTCCAAGACAAGGGCCCGATCGGTTGCAACGTGTAAGGGGGTGGCGCCCGGCGGAGTGGGGGAGATGGCCGGGGGGAGCACGGTGGCGTTGGGAGCGGGGGCAGGGGCGGCCGATGGAACGGCACTTCCGGCCGCGGACAGGCCTGCAGGAACTGGCGATGGAGTCCCCGGACCCTCCAGGGCGGCGGGGGCCATCAGCAGCGAAGGCGGAGCGCTAGGGGCTGCATTGCCACCCAGGCTGAGCGGTTCCGGCCCGAGCAGAGCGGCCGCGCCGAGTGGTGGAGGGGGAACAGGGGGACCCACCAAGGGGGTCACCGCCTCCACGGGGCGGGGCGGGGCCCCGGGGAGGGGAGCGGCCTGAACCGATGCGGGCAGGGTTGGCAACAGTCCCAGCAGCAGGGTCAGGGCGACCCAAACCGGTGGACGCTCTCGAGCGAACTCCGGTTGGAGATGGGGGCGGATGTCGCCCTCAAGTGGCCTGAGCGATGGACGGAACACGGTTCCCGGAAAGCGGCCGGAGCGCTGGCCACCGAGCAGATTACCCAGCCTGATCGGGTAGCTGTTGAACCTCAGGGCAACCACCCACTCTGGGAAAAATCGGGATCCCGCTTCTCCAGGAAGGCATTGCGCCCCTCCTGGCCCTCGGCGGTCCGGTAAAACAGATGGGTGGCCTGCCCCGCCAGCTCCTGGATGCCGGCCAGGCCATCGGTTTCGGCGTTGAAGGCGGCCTTGAGGCAGCGTATTGCGGTGGGGCTGTGGGCCAGCACCTCCCGGGCCCAGGCCACCCCCTCGGCCTCCAACCGATCGAGGGGCACCACCCCGTTCACCAAGCCCATGGCCAGGGCCTCCTGGGCGCCGTAGCGGCGGCAGAGGAACCAGATCTCCCGGGCCTTGCGCTGGCCCACCACCCGAGCGAGGTAACCGGCGCCGAAGCCCGCATCGAAGCTGCCCACCCGCGGCCCGGTCTGACCGAACACGGCATTCTCGGCAGCCAGGCTGAGATCGCAGAGGAGGTGAAGCACCTGGCCGCCACCAATGGCGTACCCGGCCACCAGGGCGATCACCACCTTCGGCAGGCTGCGGATCAGGCGTTGCAGGTCGAGCACGTTGAGCCGGGGCAGGCCCGTGTCGTCGAGGTAGCCCCCGTCGCCCCGCACGCTCTGGTCGCCACCGGCGCAGAAAGCCCACACCCCATCAGCAGCGGGGCCGTCGCCGGTGAACAGCACCACCCCGATGCCGGGGTCGTCGCGCACCCGAGAAAAGGCGTCACAGAGCTCCTGCACGGTGGAGGGCCGGAAGGCGTTGCGCTTTTCCGGTCGGCTGATACTGATTCGGGCAATGCCTTCCTCGCTGCGCAGGAAGCGGATGTCGCGGTAGGCGCCCACAGACTCCCACTGCACCGGGGACGGCTGGGGGCCGGGGGTGGCATCGCTCATCGGGGGGCGGAATCCAGTGCCGCCATTGTGCGCAGGCGCCGCCGCAACTCGGCATCGCTTCGGCGATCCGTACGCACCACCAGCAGGCTGAAGGGCTGGGCCAGGGCCCAGGCCAGAGCCTCCGGCAGAGCTGCGGGGGATGCGATCAGACGGGCCGGCACGCCGTGGGCCTGGGCCAGGGCGAGGGGATCCACCGGCTGGGGCATCGCGAACAGCCGATCAAAATCCAGATGGTCGTCGGGCTCGGTGCGGATCGGCAACTGCTCGAAGATTCCACCACCGCCGTTGTCGATCACCAGCACCGTGAGCCGCCCCCGCAGTTGGGGGCGCCACAGCCAGCCGTTGGCGTCGTGGAGCAAGGCCAGATCGCCGCTGATCAGCAGACAGGAGCCCAAGACCTCCGCCAGCCCACAGGCCTCGGAGAGGGTGCCATCGATCCCCGAGGCGCCGCGAAAGCCCACCATGGGCCTCAGTGGAGCGGCTGGATCGGCGAAGCTTTCCCAGTCCCGCACCGGCGAACTGTTCGCCAGCATGAGGGGGAGCCCCGGTGGCAGCAGCCGGCTCAGCCGGCGGGCCAGGGCGGGTTCACTCCAGGGCCTGGCGGCAGCCTCAACCGTGGTGAGCTCAAGATCCAGCATCGCCTGCAGCCGCTCCTCCGCCCCCCGCCAGGCCTCCGCCAGGCAGCGGCAGGCGCCATTCGCCTCCGCCCCCCGCCAGGCCTCCGCCTCAGGCCAGGCCTCCACCTCCGGCCGGGGCTCCGTTTGGTCGCCGGCGAGCTGGGCGCCCACCCAGGCCTCTAACCCTGCGGCCGATTGGGCCCTCACCACCGCCAGGGGATCGAGGGGTCGCGGGTCCCCTTCGCTCACAAGCACCTGCTCAACATCCAGACCCGCCAGCCAGCGCTCCAGGCGACGGCTGGCGGGCAGGCTGCCGAGCCGGAGCACTTGGGAGGGGGCAAGAACTGGGTCCGGGGACTCCAGCAGGAGGTCGTAGCCGCCCACGCAGGTGAGATGTGCATGCCCCCGCAAACCGGAGAGGGGATCGGCCAGCACCGGCCAGCCGGTCCGGCACTGCCAGAGGATCAAGGCATTCACGTGGGCATCCCAGCTCTGCGGGCTGCCCCGCCAGGGCCCGGCCACCACCACGCCGGGGCGATCGGGATCGAGGGCGGCAAGGGCCGTTGAGGGACTGGCAGGACCGATCCCCGCGATCCAGGTTGGGAGGGCGTGGGCAACGCCCCGGGCAGGATCAGCGGATCTGTTCGGGGAGGCAGCGCAGCTGGACGGAGCGGGCATGGACGTGGCCGCCCCAACCGGAAGCTCTGCCCCAACATCGAGGGAGCCGCCCAACGAGGCCAGGAACGCGGCCCCGACGTGGAGGGGTTCCTCGAAGGGCAGGTTGAGGTGTACGGGGCCAGCCGGAAGCGCTCCGGTCCCCCCGAGGCTCCTGAGGTAACCCTCGGCGGCCAGGGCCTCCGCAGCGGCAGGTTCCATCCCCCCCATGCCGGTACCAGATGCCTGGCCAAACCAGCGGCAGCTGTGGCGGAGGAAGTCCTCCTGGTTCACGCTCTGGTTGGCACCGCATCCCTTGAGCCGATCCGGCCGGTCAGCACTGAGCAGCATGAGGGGGATGGCGCCATGGTCGGCCTCCACGCAGGCGGGCAACAACTGAGCCACCGCCGATCCGGAGGTGGTGATCACGGCGGCGGGCAGCCCGGAAGCCCGGCCGAGCCCAAGGGCGAAGAAGGCGGCCGATCGCTCATCGAGGGCGGTGTGCAGGCGAAGTCCCCGGCGTTGCAGCAGGCCCGCCGCGACCGCCAGCGGGGCCGAACGGCTGCCCGGGCAGAGCACGACGTGCACCAAGCCGGCCCGCAGGAGGGCTCCCAGGAGCAGCCGGGCGGCCCTGAGGTTTGCCTCGGCCCGATCGGCAGGGGGGGATTCCGCGGCCACGGCGTCAGGGACGAGAGGATGGATGCATGGATCATCCTCACGGGCCCCCGCCGATGGACGACGGCCGTTCCAACCCGACAGAGCAGCTCCCGGCAGCGACCGGATCCGTCGAGCAGCCGCGGGGCGGGGGCCCGAGCCAGGCCGAAGCCGTGGCCACTGGGCCCACGGACAGCCTTCGTAGCCAGCTGCTCTCCCTGCTTCTCTGGCTGTTAGTGGCGCTGCTGCTGCGCTGGCTGGTGGTGGAGCCGCGCTGGATCCCTTCCGGATCGATGCTTCCCACCCTCCAGCTGCAGGACAGGATCCTGGTGGAGAAGGTCCGCCCCCACCTCGGCCGCAACTTCAAGCCCGGCACGGTGGTGGTGTTCCATCCCCCTGCCCAGCTGGTGGAGGCGGGCTATGACCCCAGCTCCGCGTTGATCAAACGCGTGATGGCCGGACCCGGTGACCGGGTCGAGATCCTGGGGGGGAGGCTGCTGCGCAACGGCATCCCCGTGGAGCCCGACTGGGGCGCCGACCCGATGGACTACCAATTCGGACCCGTCGTGGTTCCCCCGGGCCACCTGCTGGTGCTGGGGGACAACCGAAATGCCAGCCTCGACTCCCATGTGTGGGGCCCCCTGCCCCGCCAGGAGGTGATCGGCACAGCCTTCTGGCGGTACTGGCCCCTGAGGCGCTTTGGCCCGATACGGTTCACCCCCAGCGGGCCCCCTGGGGGGGCCTGATCAGCTGCGGTATGGTTCTCCGCAAACCCCGGGGCCAGCGTCGGCCCGGGACCTGGCCAGCCGAGCGGGAGTCCCATGTTCAATCCGGAGTTCCTGACCAGCGACAACGAGGCGATCAGCGGCAATTCCCTGATCCAGTACCTGCAGGAGCAATCCCCCGACGTGCTGCAGCGGGTGGCCCGGTCCGCTAGTGGCGACATCCAGGACATCATCCGCCACAACGTTCAAGGGCTGCTCGGCATGCTGCCCGGCGAACAATTTGATGTGAAAATCCAGACCAGCCGCGACAACCTTGCTGGTTTGCTGGCTTCGGCGATGATGACGGGCTACTTCCTGCGCCAGATGGAGCAGCGCATGGAGCTGGAAGGGGCTTTGTTGGGAACAGCCAACAGAGACCTGAGCCATCATGATGATCCCGGTGAACTCAGACTCTGATCATGAAGTTGAGTCGCAAGATCTGCCGATGCTGTGGCCAACCTGAGTTTGAACGCCAAAAGACGGAAGCCAAGGTTGATCCATTCTTTGCAAGACACGGGCTTCAGATCATTCATGAGCAACAGATCGATATTCCTCTGATTGACTGGGGACTAAGGAGAAAGATCGATCGATTTCCCAAGGCCCTTGCTCGCAAGCTGCATCACCGCCTGGATCAGCTAAGGGAAAAACACTTATTAACCTCGTCCGCCATCAGGATTCCGTACGGGTTCTGCTCAAGCTGTCATTTTTTGGCACCCTGGCACGAGATCGGCGATGACCAATTGAGCGATTACTATGCTCACTATTTAACGGAAGAATACAAACAAGCCAGGACAGCATTCCAGCCAGATTTTGCTCAACTTGGCCAAGTCATGGGATCCCACGCCGAGGCGCTAAGTAGGCGAAAACAGCATCAAGATTACGTCTTGCCCTATTTACTGGAGTTGCGCCAAGCCAGCAGCGATGGCGTGGTTCACCTCCTAGATCATGGCGGCGGAGAGGGCTTGATCATCCCCGATCTGAACTGGGTTCAAGGCACCGTTCATGATGTCGAGTCTGATCAACCAGCCAACCAAGAGCAGCTAGAAGGATTTGATTTTGTCCAGTGCTTGCATGTGCTGGAGCACGTTGGACATCCGCTGCGCACATACGCCAAACTCGTGAAGCAGTGCCGCAGGGGCGGGCTGATCTACATTGAGGTACCCATAGAGTTTCCGGGACTCGAAGAGATCAAGGCTGGCAAGTTACCGAGTTGCCACGAGCACATTAACAAGTTCTGCCTCAATGCAATTGCAGCTTTGCAGCAGACGGCTAATGTTGATGTCATTGGCACCGAAATTGATCAAGTTGATTTTCTCCACCTTGATGGATTCACACCAGTTATACGTGGATTAGCAAGGAAGCAATAAAGAGCGAAGCAGATATATAAAATCTACCAGCCAGACTAGCGTGAAATACCGTCAACAAGACGTCAGATTAGGCTCTTAAGGTCAAAGGGCAGAGAGCTATTAACGGCATCTTGGACAGACTGAGGCTCGTACTGCGCGTAAGTTGCCAACACATTGATACCTTGATCAATACACTTTGTGCAAAGCTCACTGGCAAAGCGGGCTTTTTGCATATCGCGGAATGGAGTGTCGAGGAAGTTAGCAATTTGAGGTGCTGATGGGGATTCGACACAGCACACACCGAAGTTGCCATCCACATCCAGCACGACTTGTCCATCACGCAAGGCACATTTCGAAGTGCGATAGTCGCCGATAGCACCTCTCACCAGTTTAGGAGAATATTCAATGTAATCTAGTCCATCGGGCACTCCCTCAAGCCCCTCAAACATACGGTCGATAGGCATATAATAAGCGTGATAAACAGTAAATGGCAAGCCTAACCGATCACACAAATGCTTAAAGCTAGAGACCTCATGCTTATTATCCCGATGGACTAAGTAGCGAACCTGAATGTTCTTGTAGGAAGGCGAATCTCCCAAGATTGAGGAGATATCCACCAAATTCTTTAAAACGGGCTCAATGCGACCACCTTTATGGTTAATGGCATAGGTTTTTTGAGTAAAGCCGGATACAGTTATTGTGAAGTTGCAAAGATCTAGCGGCTTCAGCAAAGTCCAATCATAGTAATAATTTAGATTTGAAGAAATTCCACAGGGGATGCCATGACGATTGGCAATAGCGATCAATTCATGCAGGCGCGAATGAAGTGTAGGCTCGGTCCAGTTGTATAAACCGAAACGGCAGTTACCATTTGTCTCTTCTTTAGCTTTCACACAGATCCTCTCAAAAATATCGAGATCCATTTCTCGTAGTTGCTGACCAATGCTGTTGGAAAACTCTGGCATTCCAACAGGACATGCTGCACAACGCAGATTACATCCGCTAACAATATCTATCCAGAACTCAAAAGCGGGCTTGGTCGAAGAAGGGACCGAATCAATTTGAGGATAAATCAGTTTGGTGAGTTTAGATTTAATCGAGGGAGGTATTGATTTCTTGATCGAGGTTGTAAAGGACATGAGCATGGACTGGCTTTCGCCGCACGTAACAGGGCTCCATTATAAAACGAATCTGCTCAAGCGGGTACCATCAGCCGATGGCCTCAATGCTCCGGAGTGGTTGGAGATGCCGGTACCAGCCCGTAACGGAGCAACAAAGCATCGAGCCTCGCGAGAACTTGCCAGGATCCATGATCAGGCGCCCAGGGTCGGGTTTCGATTGACTCAGCCAACTGCTCCAGAATTTGGCTTGAGATTAGTACCGGTGCATCGTAATGAGCCGGAATCAGCGCAAACTCATCAGCCAGTAAAGCAAGATCACGCAACCACTCCACGAAGGAATGGCGAGCTCTCACAAAGACCAAACGTTCCAACACAGGTGCGATGCGAATCGGCAGCGGAACAGCAGCGAAAAACTCATCCACATCAGCGATCCAACCGTTTGGCCAAAGAAATGGATAAAAACCAAAATGATTCACGGCTTTTCGATCTTCCGCGGCAAGAAAGTCGTTGAACAATGGTAGTAAACCGCGGACTTGCAACGGATGGGGACGAAGATAATTAGCAAACAGGACGATGCGCTGCCACCCCTTTAAACGTTGCTGTGGTGTATCCAGCATCGGCTCAAAGCCAGAATCACGTGCGTGAAAAAGGAGTGGATTAGGATCTAGATCAAAAAGGGTTGGCGGCTGCTTGGGAATGGAAACCAGTGCATCGGTTAACAGGAGCACACCGGAGGAACGATGATGACAAGCAACTTCTAAAAATGTGCCTAAACCGAGATTCAGAGGGCCTAATGCAAGCCAGTCGATCTCATCGCTATGGGGAAGTCCATCCTTAAACAGAATGTGCGTTCGATGGCGCGGAAAGCCCAACCAAGAGAAAGGTAAATCTAGAGGAAAACTCCATTGTTCTGCCGAGATCCAGATATCTGAATTCGGAAATGCACGAGCCAAAGCAGGAAGTGATATCTTGTGCTCTAATCCTGAGGAAGAAGCAAGAACAATCGTCCTAACATTACCATGAGTAGTTTCTAATTTATGAATAAAGTCAAGGACTTCCTGCGTAGGAGGAACGGGTGAGTACAGGAGAAGTCCTCCTTGATCAAGCTTCAGCACGGTCATGCGTATGGGAACGGCTACATACCAGATACCGTGAAACTGCTCTACTGCCCATGCCCGGCAGGCAATCAATTCTGTGAAACGACTCTGACGTTTTCTATAAGGGTAGGTCGGCAAAAGCGGCCACCAACTCCATCTCTGACTCGAGTTAGAATGTGGATGCTGGAGATCAGAATTCATAGGATTAATAATGATATGTAAATCTATTCTACTCGTGAAGAGCTGGAAACTGCTGGATTGCAGACATTGAAAACCCTCCCAGTCGCTTCGGAAGATTGTTTTTCAGCGACCAAACATACTTGGCAAGGAATGGATTCGCTGCATTCAGACCATTGTCGATCACAAGATCAGTGAGATAACGGCCATTATTGTAGGCACGGGCGAACTCGGTTACATTTGAAGTGGAACTTACCAGTCCATCGCAACTTGCCAAGATAAAAGCATCGAAAAGGATCTCTTTTCCGAGTAAGTACTTATGCATGGGCCTTGGATTAATGCGATAGGCGTTCACGGGAGACCGGGTTCGAAAATGCGGAAGCGTGAGTGCAAGGTCTGGATATCGATTGAGAATAGCATCAACATAATCCTGATCTTCAGAAGCTACAAAAATACGGGTAAAATGATGCTTGGCGATCGCCTCATTAATGGCCGCAAACATTTGTGCCAGTGTTGGCGACAAAGGGTGGTACGGCATCGTCTTCTGCTCTTGTCCGCGAAAATGAACACCTAGCACCTTGTGGCCGGCAAGAACATGCGCCTTTATTTCTTCCAATTCAGATGCCAACTCATCAGATGGATGAATATAGCGTACTGCAATATCTCTTAGCTCTTGAACATGTGAGATGAGCATTTTGCGAGGATAACCATCAGGAAAACCCGTTGAGGAAGACAGAGTCATGGAAAACCGCCCTTCACGCTCGCCAGCAACAGGTATCGCAACAACGGGTTTGAAGTAATACTCCCATGGGTTGGCTCTATTTAAATGACCAGCCTCGCTAAGACTCGGATCTCGATACTCGGAATGAACTCGACTAAAGTCAACGAATGGGAGCAGTCCATACCGCTCCGAAAGATGTAAATGGCAAACGACTGATGATACCAAAGAAAACAAGCCACGACCAGCTCCATTCTGTCGAATCACATATAATGGGGGAGAATGCTGGGAGTTATTGCAAGGCTTGGTCAAAAAGACGCTACTTTCTTGATTTAGGGATAAGGAATCGAGCTCAAGGCATTTTGGCGGAGACACAAATCGCCGTAGTTGGCGGAGCAGCATGTCGCGAATCTGTCGATCTGTAGCAAAGCATAGCAAAGCGGCTTCCTATCGTTGCGGGGAAAACAGTTTGATCAGACCCAGATACAAAAAAATCCCACCTTGAAAGGGGGGACAGTGAAAAAGGATTTTGTGCGGTCATCCTTATTTTAATTAACCAATCGCCGGCGCCGTCATCGCCACGGGTATGGCGGTGGTCGTAGCCAGGTCGAGAGGGAAGTTGTGGGCGTTGCGCTCGTGCATCACTTCCATGCCGAGGTTGGCACGGTTGATCACGTCGGCCCAGGTGGGGATCACCTTGCCCTGGGCATCCAGGATCGACTGGTTGAAGTTGAAGCCGTTCAGGTTAAAGGCCATGGTGCTGATGCCCAGGCTGGTGAACCAGATCCCCACGACCGGCCAGGCGGCCAAGAAGAAGTGGAGGCTGCGGCTGTTGTTGAAGGAGGCGTATTGGAAGATCAGGCGACCGAAGTAACCGTGGGCGGCCACGATGTTGTAGGTCTCTTCCTCTTGGCCGAACTTGTAGCCGTAGTTAAGGCTCTCGGCTTCGGTGGTTTCACGCACCAGCGACGAGGTCACCAAGGAGCCGTGCATGGCGGAGAACAGGCTGCCGCCGAACACACCGGCAACACCCAGCATGTGGAAGGGGTGCATCAGGATGTTGTGCTCAGCCTGGAACACCAGCATGAAGTTGAAGGTGCCGCTGATGCCGAGGGGCATGCCATCGGAGAAGGAACCCTGACCGAAGGGGTAGATCAGGAACACGGCGAAGGCGGCCGACAGAGGAGCGCTGTAGGCCACGCAGATCCAGGGGCGCATGCCGAGGCGGTAGGAGAGCTCCCACTGGCGGCCCATGTAAGCGGAGATGCCGATCAGGAAGTGGAACACCACCAGCTGGTAGGGGCCACCGTTGTAAAGCCACTCGTCGAGCGAGGCGGCTTCCCAAATCGGGTAGAAGTGCAGACCGATGGCATTGCTGGAGGGGATCACAGCGCCGGAGATGATGTTGTTGCCGTACATCAGCGAACCGGCAACGGGCTCCCGGATGCCGTCGATGTCGACGGGGGGAGCGGCGATGAAAGCAACGATGAAGCAGATCGTGGCAGCCAGCAGGCAAGGGATCATCAGCACACCGAACCAACCCACATAGATGCGGTTGTTGGTGGAAGTGACCCACTGACAGAAGGATTCCCAACTCTGGGAACCGCCTCTGCGAATGGCAGTGGTCATGGGATAAGTACGGAGATTGAGCAAGAATGTCCCCCCATGGCAACCAGTTAGCCCATGGTTAGGCCATGAAAAGAGACCCTTCAAGCCTATAGCTGTCAACAATCCCTAAAAGCTCATTCAGACAATCTTTTCAGATTGAAAGCAAAGTTCATGAAGAAATGACCAGCCTGGGGCATCGGGCGGTTAACTGTATTCAACGCATCCGCGGGATGTAGCGACGCACCGCCTGAAGGAGAGTGGATGACGAAGCTGTTCACATGAGCAACAGGTTGTGATCACCACAAACTGGTTGGCGAGCGCCTGAACACTCAGCTGATGCTTCCCTGAACCTCCTGTCCTTCCCACCAACGCCTCGCCTGGCCAAGGAAGCCCGCCCAGTCGAGCCTCTCCTCCTCGGCTGCCCTGGCCACCAGGAGGGGAGCCTCAAGGCGGATCCGAGCCAGGTCGGGCTCGCTCACGCCGGCGGATAGGGCAAGCACATCGGCCATGGCCCTGCCCACCACCCGGGTGAGGTACGCCGCGCTCAGGGCCTGCAGGGCACCGCCCACCAGCCAGGTAGCGCCATGGAGCTTCACGGCGGATGCAAGAGCCTGGCTGCTCCACTCCACAACCCCCTGGGCCAGGGCCGCCTTGCCGAGTTCGGTGGCGGCGGCCCTGAGTTGATCGGCACTCCAGGGGACATCCCAGAGCTGGGCCATCTCCCGCAGCATCAGGCCATTGGCGGCGGCTAGCACCAACAGATCGAGGCTGGGCAACGGAGTGACGAGCACCCCTGCCGCCACCACCCACTGGGTGCGCCGCTGCAGCTGCTGCCACTCCCGGCGCCGTAGGCGTTCCAGATCCGCCTGCCAGAGGCCGTGCAGCGCCTCGATCCGGCGACGAGCCGTGCGCGAACGCAGCAGCGGGGCCTCCCGGGCTAGCCAGTCACTCAGGGGAGCCAGGGCTACTGGCAGGCTTTTGGCCTCCCCATCCCAGAGCAGCACATGCTGGGGATCGGCCGCCGGCCATTGCCGCTCAAGATCAGCCCTAGCGCCCTCGCTGTCGTCTCCAGACTCCAGGGTGACGAGCAGCCACACCGGCTGGCCATCCGGCACAGACTCAAGCCAGCGCAACTCCGAGGCCCGCAGGGGTGTGGCTAAAGAAAAGAGCAAGACATCGGCGGCGGCGGGTCCGGCGGGCCAGCACCAGTCGACAGGGCGGCAGCTGAGTGGCACACCCACCTGGAGACGCAGGGGAAAGCGTCCCCGCACGGCGTCAGCCAGGCTCCCCAGATGATCTATCTGGACCGGGGCAGAACGCTCAACCCCCACCAGCGCCAGCAGCAGTTCGGGGCTGAGGCGATCCCGCTCCAGTTGGGCCAGCTGGGAGCGACGGCTCTCCTCTCCGCCGCCATGGCCCTCAAGGGAGGAGAACCGAGGAATCAGGGCTTCGCAGCGCCCGACCCAATCGGCCAGGCTGTGACCCCGCCACGGCGAAGGGGACCGGCCGCTGGGGGTGAGCATCCACCAGCCACCGGCCAGGGCGCCAAGGCCCAGCACCAGCCCCCCGCCTGGATGCAGCGCATGGAGCACAACATCGAGGGCCACCGCTCCGCCCGCAAGAAGCAGGGCGGGACGGCTCCAGAACGGCAGTCGCCCGAGGGCGCCCGACCAGACCGATGAGAACGAAATCGGCAAAGCTGTTGGGCACAAGCCAGCGCTGGACGGCTGGTCGGCGGGGCCGAAACGGGACTGGGAAAGAAACTCCCCGGAGGGGGCAACAGGGGACTCAGAAGGGGGCATCGGTTCCGTCAGGGCCTGGGCTCGGAGCTCATGCAAAGCTTCTCTAGCTCAGATGTGCCCCTTCTGGTTCAGGGCTGTCGGGTGGGACACCGAACAATGTGAGCAGCGCCCATAGGCTGGATGGGTCCAGGATGCATCTCATGACCCCTGGCTCCCGCCCATTGGGCATCAGCGCCGTGAAGCTGCTGACATCCCGTCAGAGCGTTGAGCTAGGCCGCTGGCTGGATCAGCTGGAGGCAAGCTCCCACTGGCATGGACAGTTGCCGGTGCTGCTGCTTGAGCGCTGCTGGCTGCGGCTCATCGCAGTTCGGGTCGAGGAGCTGGCCCGGCACCTGCCACCCGACAGCAGCTGGGACGCACCGGAACTCGTGCGCTATCGCGAGCTGGTCGAGCAGGGGCATTCCCCCCTGGCCGCCGAACAGCTCTGCTGGCTGGAATTCGGCACGGAGGCCTGTCGGCAGGCCCAGCTCCGCCTCTGGGGAGCCCAGGAAAGGGGCAACCAGGGCTGGACCCTGGAGAGCTACCTCCAACTGCTGCACGACTACCGCCGGCGCTTCGAAACCGGGGATTCACGGCAGCTTCCACTGTTGGTGCTGGCCCGCCGGGACGAGGGCCGCAGGGGTTCCGTTCATGAGCTGGTCTGGCTGGAGCGGGGGGAGGGAGAAGCGATGCGCCACACTTGCCCCTGATTGCAGGCTGCGGCCATGGCCGAAGACACTCCCCGCTCCATTCCTTCCCCCCGGCAAGAGGGCCAGGGCCGGGGCCCCCGCCAGGGCGACAACCGCGAACCCGGGGGCTTTCGGATTCGCCTCAGCGATAACGAGATGCAGGCAGCCAGGGCCCTGCAGGAGGCCCTCGGACTCCGCTCCACGGTGGCCGTGCTCGGCTTCTCGCTCCGAACCCTGGCCCAGCAACTCGAAGCGGGCCAGCTGGACGAGCTGGTGGCCCAGCAGCGGGCCCAGGCCCCCGACCGCGGGCCCGCAGGCGCGGGACGCGGCGAGCGGCGCGGGCCCCGCGACGAGGCCCGCGGCGGTGGCATCGGTGGGGGTGGCGGCGGCAACCGGGCGGCCCGGGCCAATCCCTTTGCCAGGCCCAGCAAGCCCGTGGTGAGTGCCCCCGAGCCCGAAACCCCGGACGAAGGGGAAGCTCCTGACCTCGCCGAAGGGAGCCCGGAAAGCGGCGCTGAGCCAGTGCTGGAGACCCCTGATTTCAGCGTTGAGGAATCCGCCGAAGCTTCCCCTGAAAGCGGTGGCTCCTCCGCCCCTGCCGACGACGCTGGCACCCCCATCGAAGCCAGCGCCTGAGCCGCACCCCGATGACGACACCGCGGCCTCGAGTGCTGTCGGGGGTTCAGCCCACCGGCGCACTCCATCTGGGCAACTGGCTGGGGGCGATCCGCAACTGGGTCGACCTTCAGGTCAGCCACGACACCTTCTTCTGCGTGGTGGATCTGCACGCCATCACCGTGCCCCACGATCCCGCCCGCCTGGCCGAGGACACCCTCACCACGGCAGCGCTCTATCTGGCCTGTGGCATCGATCCGCAGCGCTCCACCGTGTTCGTGCAGAGCCAGGTGAGCGCCCACAGCGAACTCTGCTGGCTGCTCAACTGCGTGACGCCCCTCAACTGGCTGGAGCGGATGATCCAGTTCAAGGAGAAGGCGCTGAAGCAGGGGGCCGACGTGTCGACCGGGCTGCTCGATTACCCGGTGTTGATGGCCGCCGACATCCTTCTCTATGACGCCGATCGGGTGCCGGTGGGAGAAGACCAGAAACAGCACCTCGAACTGGCGCGCGACATCGCTCAGCAGCGCATCAATGCCCGCTTCGGGCCTACGGGGGCCGATGGTGAGCGGCTGCCCCTGCTCAAGGTGCCCGAACCCCTGATCCTGCGCGAAGGCGCCCGGTTGATGAGCCTCACGGATGGCCGCAGCAAGATGAGCAAGAGCGATCCGAATGAAGGCTCCCGCATCACCCTGCTGGATCCGCCCGATCTGATCATCAAAAAGATCAAGCGGGCCAAGACGGATCCGGTGATGGGCCTCGAGTTCGGCAACCCGGAACGCCCCGAGGCCGACAACCTCCTGGGCCTCTATGCCCTGCTCAGCGGAAGGAGCCGGGAAAGCGCCGCCGTCGAATGCGCGGCCATGGGCTGGGGAGCCTTCAAGCCGCTGCTCGCTGAGGCCACGGTGGAGGCGCTGCGGCCGCTGCAGGAGCGCTACGCCGATCTCCGCCGCGATCCGGCCACCCTGCTGGCGGTTCTGGCGGAAGGCCGCGAAAGGGCCCGCACGGTGGCCGATGAAACCCTGCAGCGGGTGCGGCAGGCCCTGGGATTTCTGCAGCGGAGCGGTCCTGACGACTGAATCATCAGCGCTGCATTGATCAGCTAAACTGATGATTCGGGCCCCGTCTGGAAACGCTGACAGGCAGGATCGCTTCCGCCTTGTGGCCGCTGGATTGTCCTGCTGTCCACTGCGATCCGACTACCCAAGAACGCAACACTTCGTCTTATGAGCACAGAACAGCCCTTTTGTCCAGATCGGTGAAGGGGGGGGTGGGCGGCGCAACAGGCCAGCCGTCAGGGTTGTCAGCAATTCGGCACCCGTTTGCCCTTGCTGTCCCGCCTGCCTGTCTCCCCCCTTTGGCGCTCCATGGCGCCGCTGAAGGGCCCCCTCTTCTCCGTGGCGCTGCTGGTGGCCCTGCCTCTGGTGATGGGCGGCCTCCCCGGCTCGGCACTGGTGAGGAGCTTCCAACCGGCCAGCCTCCGCTGGGGCACGGTGGCGAAGCAGCAGGCCTTTGGATCAGCCGGGCCAGGTGTCTACCGGATGACTCCGGAACGGCGGGCCCTGCTGAACACGATCCGCTTTGCCGAGGGAACCTGGACCAATGGACGGGGTGACGGCTACCGCATGCTCTACGGCGGAGGGCAGTTCAGGGACATGGCCCGTCATCCCGATTTCGTGGTGACCAGCGGCTACAGCAGCGCTGCCGCCGGTGCCTACCAGTTCCTACCGGCCACCTGGAACGAGGCGGCCCGTCGGCTGAGATTGCCCGATTTTCAACCCGCTAGCCAGGACCAGGCGGCCCTCTACCTGATGGAGAAGCGGGGTGCCTTAGTCCGATTTGATCGCCAGGGCCTCAGCCACCATGTGCTGGCCCTGCTTGCCCAGGAATGGGCTTCTCTGCCTACTCTTCAAGGCGCCAGTTACTACGGGCAACCGGTGAAGGGGGTGGAGGAATTGCGGCGCTTCTATAGCGAAGATCTGGCTCGCCAACGCACCAAGACGGTCTGAGGAAGGCTCGGCGCAGCTCAGGGTTCGCGGTAGACCACTCGGCCCCGCACATCGTTGCCCACATCCAACAAATGCTCCCCCAGAAGCCGATCGATCTCGCTTCTCACCTGAGTACTGCCGGCTCCGGCGGGGAGTTCCAGTTCGATCAGGGCATCATTGAGGCTGAATCCATCCCGGCCGCTGTCCCGGGCCAGCCGCAGCAACTGACGTTCCAGCGACGGCAGCGCTGAAGCCTCCACCGCACCCTGGGCCCCTTGTAGCGCCTGACGGTTGGCCTCCACCACCATGCCCGGAATCAGGAACAGATCCACCATCTGCCCGACGCCCACCAGTCCCAGGCTGATCAGCCAGATTCCACCGCTTACAGGCTTGCGGCAGTAGAAGCGATGGATGCCGTTAAGGCCGAATAGGCCCATCGCCCAGAACAGATAGGTGAGCCCCACGCTGCGACGCTCCTGCCGCAGCAAACCCAAGGCCGCTGAAGGGGAGGGGAGACGAGTGATCAAGGCAGCGCAGAAGCACTGACAGGATTCTCTTGCTTAGGATCGCTGTTCTGTGTGTCGGATTCCCGTGCCTGCTGCCGCCTCCACCAGCAACAGCTCCGAGCTGGCGCCGGCCGGCAGTTCCACCCCCGCCAGCTCGGTCCATCCGGTCAGCGACTCCAGCGGTTCTCCCCAGCAGGAAGCGGGGATTGCCGCGCCGCTTGTTCTGCCGAAAACGAGCGAAAGCTCCCAGCTGCTGCGCATCCGCCACTCGATGAGCCATGTGATGGCGATGGCGGTGCAGAAGCTCTTCCCCAAGGCCCAGGTCACGATCGGTCCCTGGACCGAGAGCGGCTTCTACTACGACTTCGACAGCCCTGATCCCTTCACCGAAGCCGACCTGAAGGCGATCAAGAAGGAGATGATCCGGTTCATCAACAAAAAGCTGCCGCTGGAACGGATCGAGGTCAGCCGCGCCGAGGCTGAGCGCCGGATCCAGGCCCAGAACGAGCCCTACAAGCTGGAGATTCTGGCCGGCATCCACGAGCCCATCAGCCTTTACACCCTCGGCGAGGAGTGGTGGGATCTCTGCGCCGGGCCCCACGTGGCCAACACCAGCGAGCTCAACGCCAAGGCCTTTGAGCTGGAGAGCGTGGCCGGCGCCTACTGGCGCGGCGATGAGACGAGGGCCCAGCTGCAACGGATCTACGGCACCGCCTGGGAAACCCCGGAGCAGCTGGCGGAACACCAGCGCCGCAAGCAGGAGGCCCTGCGCCGTGACCACCGCCGGCTCGGCACCGACCTACACCTGTTCTCGATCGAGGATGAGGCCGGCGCCGGCCTGGTGTTCTGGCATCCCCGCGGCGCCCGCATGCGCCTGCTCATTGAGGACTTCTGGCGCCAAGCCCATTTCGAGGCCGGCTACGACCTGCTCTACACCCCCCACGTGGCCGACATCAGCCTTTGGCAGACCTCCGGGCACCTGGATTTCTACCGCGAGTCGATGTTCGGCCCGATGCAGGTGGACGAGCGGCAATACCAGCTCAAGCCGATGAACTGTCCCTTCCACGTGCTCACCTACGCCAGCACGCTCAGGAGCTACCGCGAGCTGCCGATCCGCTGGGCCGAACTCGGCACCGTGTACCGCTACGAGCGACCCGGCGTGATGCACGGGCTGATGCGGGTGCGCGGCTTCACCCAGGACGACGCCCACGTGTTCTGTCTGCCGGAACAGATCAGCGATGAAATCCTGGCCATCCTCGATCTCACCGAGACGATCCTTTCCGCCTTCGATTTCCGCAGCTACGAGATCAACCTCTCCACCAGGCCGGAGAAATCAATCGGCGACGACGCCGTGTGGGACCTGGCCACCCAGGGCCTGGTCGAGGCGCTCGATCGCAAGGGCTGGGCCTACAAGGTGGATGAGGGCGGCGGCGCCTTCTACGGCCCCAAGATCGACCTCAAGATCGAGGATGCGATCGGGCGGATGTGGCAGTGCTCCACGATCCAGCTCGATTTCAACCTGCCGGAGCGTTTCGCCCTGGAGTACGTGGCCGCCGATGGCACGCGCCAACGACCGATCATGATCCATCGGGCCATCTTCGGCTCGTTGGAACGGTTCTTTGGGATCATGACCGAGAACTACGCCGGCGATTTCCCCTTCTGGCTGGCCCCTGAGCAGATCCGGCTGCTGCCGGTCACCGATGAGGTGCTTCCCTGGGCCGAGGAGCTGCTGATGCAGCTGCGGGCGGCCGGGATCCGGGCCAGCCTGGACCAGAGCGGCGAGCGGCTCGGCAAGCTGATCCGCAATGGCGAAACGATGAAGATCCCTGTGCTGGCTGTGATCGGCGCCAAGGAGGCCGAGGCCCGGGGAGCGAGCCTGCGCAGCCGAGTGGATGGGGATCTTGGCCTGGTTGCGGCGGAAACCCTGCTGGCGGCCGCAGCTGTCGCCAACAGCCAACGCACGGCCTCCCTTGGACTCGAAACGATCGGGGGATGAGCCACGGATCCCAGGCGTCGAGGTGAAGAGCAACGGCCGCCTGGAGCTGATCTCCCTTGCGCAGAACGCTCATCCCGTTGGCGGCTCGGTGGAGCCGCCAGGTCAGACTGATGAACCTGCCTGAAGTGCCATGGCGACCCTGTTGGCCGGAGACATCGGCGGCACCAAGACCCTCCTAAGCCTGTACACGGCCGGAGGGTCCCACCCCGAGCTGCTGGTGCAGGAGCGCTACGCCTCGGCCGACTGGAACGACCTGGGGCCGATGGTGAATCACTTCCTCCAGGACAGTGCGGGGCGGGATCATCCACAGCCGGAAGCGGCCTGCCTCGCCGTGGCGGGCCCAGTGCAGGGAGGGAGGGCTCAGCTCACCAACCTGCCCTGGCTTCTGGATGAGGCCGCCCTGGCCCAGGCCTGCGGCCTGGCCAGCGTGGAGCTGGTGAACGACTTCGCCGTGCTGATTTATGGCCTGCCCCACCTGCAGCCCACCCAGCTGGCCCAGGTGCGGGCTGGTGAGGCCGTGGGATCGGCTCCCTTGTTGGTGCTGGGGGCCGGCACTGGCCTCGGCGTGGCCTTCGGCATCCCCACCGCCTCGGGACTGCAGGCCATAGCCAGCGAGGCGGCCCATGGCGAATTCGCGCCCCGCAGCGCCGCCGAGTGGGAGCTGCGGGAGTGGCTCCGCCGGGATCTGGGGTTGGAGCGCGTCTCGATCGAGCGGGTGGTGAGCGGCACGGGCCTGGGCTCTGTGGCCCGCTGGCTGCTGGCCTGCCGATCCGGGGAAGGCCCCCATCCCCTGGATAACGAGGCCCGGCGCTGGGAAGCGGGCGACGGCGGCGCCGACCTGCCGGCGGCAGTAGCCGAGGCGGCGGCCGGAGGCGACCCCCTGGCCCGTGAAGCCCTCGATCTTTGGCTCGGTGCCTACGGAGCCGTGACGGGCGACCTAGCCCTGGCCTGCCTCAGCCGCGGCGGCATCTGGCTGGCGGGTGGCACCGCCGCCAAGCAGCTTGATGGCCTGCGCTCCCCCACCTTCAGCCAGGCCTTCCTGGCCAAGGGCCGGCTCGGATCCACCCTCAGCGGCATTCCGATCCGGGCGATCACGGATCCGGCCATTGGCAGCTTCAGCGCCGCCTGCCGAGCCCGGGCGCTGCTCGGTTAGGCGCATCCGGCGTCGATTCCGGCGGGTGGGGGGCCACCGGCTGCGAGAGTGGTTGCAGTGAGATCGATGAAATGGTGCGTCCCCGGATCGGCCAGGGTGTCGTGGTGGATGTGCCGGCAACGACCGCCAACATCGGCCCGGGCTTTGACTGCCTCGGTGCCGCCCTCGACCTCGGCAACCGCTTTGAGCTGCGGGTGATCGAGGGGGGAGGGGAACGCTTCGACCTGATCATTCAGGGGAGCGAGGGCAGCCATCTCCGGGGCGGCCCGGACAACCTCGTGTATCGATCGGCTCAACGGGTGTGGCGAGAGGCCGGCGAGGAACCAGTGGCGCTGGAGGCCAGGGTGCAGCTGGCCGTGCCACCGGCGCGGGGCCTGGGCAGCAGTGCCACCGCCATCGTGGCGGGACTGATCGGTGCCAATGCCCTGGTGGGCGAACCCCTGAGCCGGGAAAAGCTCCTGGAGCTCGCCATCGACATTGAGGGCCACCCCGACAATGTGGTGCCCTCCCTGGTCGGGGGGCTTTGCATGACGGCCCGGGCGGCGTCCAATCGCTGGCGTGTGGTGCGTTGCGAATGGGACCCCTCGGTGAAGGCCGTGGTGGCGATCCCAGCCATCCGGTTAAGCACCAGCGAGGCGCGGCGTGCCATGCCCCGCAGCATCCCGATCCCCGATGCGGTGCTCAACCTCGGCGCCCTCACCCTCCTGCTCCAGGGCCTGCGCAGCGGCAATGGCGACCTGATCGCCGACGGTCTGCATGACCGCATCCATGAGCCCTACCGCTGGGGACTGATCCAGGGGGGCCGCGCCGTGCGTGAAGCCGCCCTCAAGGCCGGGGCCTGGGGCTGCGTGATCAGCGGCGCCGGCCCATCCCTGCTGGCCCTGGCCGGGCCTTCGGTGGCCGAGGCCGTGAGCGATGCGATGGTGAAAGCCTGGGAGGCTGAGGGCGTGGCGAGCGCCGGCTCCGTGCTGGACATCCAGATGAACGGCAGCCGCTGGGAACCGCTCCCCATTCGGACCCAGTAGGTGTGGCCAATGAGTAGATTTGCTCAGTCGATCAATGTCGACATCGCCCTGGGGGGCTGGTGGCCCCGACCGACCAGGCAGGGCTCCCAAAGACCGGCGCTTGAGGGCCCCGATCCGATCGGCCTCGCTCACGCCCCGCGCAGGCACCCCGGGCCCGTTGTCAGTCGAGCCCGAACCCTGCGGTCCCCGAACCCTTCAACCACCCTGCTCCCCCTCCGATCCCGCCTGTGATGGACGCCACCCTGCCCCTCTCGGCCGCGTCCATCCCCGTTGAGGGGAGCGCAACATTCCCCTGGCTCTCTCTGATTGTGCTGCTGCCGGCGGCAGCGGCCCTGATCATGCCCCTGCTGCCGGGCGATGGCGACGATCCCCGGCTACCCCGCACGGTGGCCCTAGCGACCCTTCTGGCTGATTTCGGCCTGATGCTGTGGGTGTTCTCCCGGCATTTCGATGGCGCCTCCAGCCAGCTGCAGCTGGTGGAGCGTTTCGCCTGGGTTCCGACCCTCGGGCTGGAATGGTCGCTGGCCACCGACGGCCTCTCGGCACCCCTGGTGGTGCTCAGCGGTCTGGTGACCCTGTTGGCGGTAGCCGCCAGCTGGAACGTGGCGCGCAAGACCCGTCTGTATTTCGGTCTGCTGCTGCTGCAGGCCTCGGCCCAGGCCCTGGTGTTCCTCTCCCAGGATTTCCTGCTCTTCTTCCTGGCCTGGGAACTGGAGCTGGTGCCCGTTTACCTGCTGATCGCCATCTGGGGTGGTGCCCAGCGCCAGTACGCCGCCACCAAGTTCATCCTCTACACGGCCACCGCGTCACTACTCATCCTGATCAGCGGCCTTGCCCTGGCCCTCTCCGGTGACCACTTCACCCTCAACCTCAGCGAGCTGGCCGCTCGTTCCGCCGGCGGCAGCTTTGGGATTCTCTGTTATTTGGGCTTCCTGGTGGGCTTCGGCGTGAAGCTGCCGATTTTCCCGCTCCACACCTGGCTGCCCGATGCTCACGGTGAGGCAAACGCGCCGGTGTCGATGCTGCTGGCCGGGGTGTTGCTCAAGATGGGCGGCTATGCCCTGCTGCGTTTCAACGTGCAGATGCTGCCGGAGGCTCACCTGGTCCTCGCACCGGCCTTGATCGTGCTGGGCATCGTGAACATCATCTATGGCGCCCTCAATGCCTTCGCCCAGGACAACGTGAAACGGCGGATCGCCTGCAGCTCGGTGAGCCACATGGGCTTCGTGCTGCTGGGCATCGGTGCCGTCGACGCGCTCGGGATCAGCGGCGCCATGCTCCAAATGGTGAGTCATGGCCTGATCGCCGCCGCGATGTTCTTCGTGACCGGCGTGTTCTACGAGCGCACCAAGACCCTCTCGATTCCCAACATGGGCGGTCTGGCCAAGGTGCTGCCGATCACCTTCGCGTTCTTCCTGGCCAGTTCCCTGGCCTCGCTGGCCCTGCCGGGCATGAGCGGCTTCGTGAGCGAGATCACGGTGTTCCTCGGCATCACCTCCAACGACAGCTTCACCACAGGCTTCCGGGTGATCACAATCGTGCTGGCGGCCATCGGCCTGGTGCTCACGCCGGTGTATCTGCTCTCACTCTGCCGCCGGGTGTTTTTCGGACCCCGCATCCCGGCCTTGGCGAAGGTGGGGGACATGAACCCCCGCGAAGCGGTGATCGGCCTGAGCCTGCTGGTGCCCACCCTGGTGATCGGCTTCTGGCCGCGCCTGGCCATCGATCTCTACGAAGCCAGCACCACCGCCCTGGCCACGGGCCTGGCCAGCCAGGTCCAGGTGGCCCTCGGCCGGTTGCCCGCCCTCGGCTGATTCACACCGGGGCCGCTGTTGCGCTGGAATGGATTCCAGCGATCAACGGCCTGCCGATGAACCCAGCCTCCAGCGCCGTGAACCCTGTCGGCTCCGGATCCGGCATTGCCGCCCTGCTGGCCGGTGAAGGCTTGCCCGAATTCGCGGCGATCACGCCCGATCAGGTCAGGGAGCACATCCCCGTTCTGCTAGCGGACCTCAACACCAGTCTTGGGGCCATTGAGGCGCAGCTGGACGAGGCCCTGGCGGCGGGTCAGCCGCTCGCCTGGAACGCCGTGATGGACCCGCTCCACCGGCTGGGCGAACGGCTGCGCTGGAGCTGGGGGGTGGTGAGCCACCTCAATGGCGTGTGCAACACCACCGAACTGCGCGAAGCCCACGCCAGCCAGCAGGCGGCCGTGGTGGCCTTCGGCAACCGGGCCGGCCAGAGCACGGTGATTCACCGCACCCTGAAACAGCTGGGGCGGCAGGGCGGCCTCGATGCCACCCAGGAGCGCATCCTGGCCGCCGAGCTGCGGGACATGGAGCTGCGGGGCGTGGGGCTCGAAGGTGAGAGCCGCGAAGCCTTCAACGCCGCCAGCCAGGAGCTGGCCGAACTCTCCACCCGCTTCGGCAACCAGGTGCTCGATGCCACCAACGCCTGGACCCTGAAGCTGAGCGACCTCGCGGAGGTGGAGGGCCTGCCCGAGAGCCTGCGGGGCCTGCTGGCCGAGGCAGCCCGCCAGAAAGGGGAGGAGGCCACCGCCGAGGCCGGGCCCTGGCTGCTCGGCCTCGACTTCCCTCGCTACGGCCCCTTCCTGCAATACAGCCGGCGCCGCGACCTGCGGGAG
>Ga0209298_10000141_pt1 | contig 43299 bp, 41 predicted proteins | sample S_140806_EF_Meta_FD_187325 | JGI IMG/M metagenome (GOLD analysis project Ga0209298, IMG submission 187325) | Freshwater microbial communities from Lake Simoncouche, Canada to study carbon cycling - S_140806_EF_MetaG (SPAdes) (version 2) | ecosystem: Environmental > Aquatic > Freshwater > Lake ... | reverse complement strand
CTTATCTCGGTAGTAGATATGCAGAGAATCCTAATTACATTAACCTAATTAAAAAGATATTAAATGAAAAACAATAAGGTCAAGGTTGTTATAATCTTGGTTATTATTATTTATTACGCAATACAATTTTATCAAGTCATATATGAATAAATTATTAGAAATGAAAAACTGCAAAGAGACAGTTAAGTCTTTGCTTGAGAAGTTCCCTAATTTAAGGGACAATGATGAAAAGTTATGCTCTAACTATTGGTACATTGAAGCTAACCTGCACTTCGTTACGCTAGATGCTAATGAGTTTCTGCGTATGTATGCAGATGGTAGAATCACTCACTCAGACAGCATTACAAGAATGAGAAGGAAGCTACAAGAGAAGCACCCAGAACTCAGAGGTAAGCTATGGGAAGAAAGACACAAGAATGAAGAACCTGTTAAAAAGTTTTTGAAAGATGAGATGTCACAAGTGTAGAATAAACTTTCCTTTATTCATGTTTGCTAGGACACGCATGAAGTATAGAGTAGCCTTTTGGAGAGGTAAGATGTGCGTATGCAGAGTCTGTTCATTCAAAGAGTCTGAGCATAAAGTTGTTAGGCATATCAATGGTAAGTTTATTATTGTAAAATTAAGTTTAACAGAACGATTAAAAGAATTTTTTAGAAGATGACACCAGAAGAAAAAGCAGAAGAATTATACCAAAAATTCTATAATAATTATGGGTATTACGGAATGCCAGCAGATGCAATAATACATGCTAAACAATGTGCTTTAATCGCAGTTGATGAGATATTAGAAGCCACAAAACACGAATATCAAATACGATTTGAAAGTGGAGAATGGAGCAGAGAAATTGGTTACAAATATAGTGAATATTGGCAAGAAGTTAAACAAGAAATTGAAAAACTATGACAGAGATATTAGAAAGGCGTAAAGCTAGATTAAAAAGACTACGGTCTTATGCTATTGAGGATAACAACCTTACAAAGAAGTATCAGGCGGATAGACTGATTGGTGAGCTATCAAAGAAACTTTATAAACTAGAAAGCTTTAAGATATGAACTCAAGAGACGCAGAAAAACAATTAATCTACGACAGGTACAGAGAAGAGAGCGATAAGCTTCTTCAATGTGTTGATGATTACAACAAAGCAAGAGCAAGACTCAATGAGCCAGATGCTACTCAAGGTGACTATGTTATCTATGGATTGGCTAAGGATCGTTGGGATAAACAGTCTACCTTAATTGATGAGATTGGAAATGAACTTGCTAAATACAAGAGAGATGTTTAAATTTGCCTATATGAGAATGTTAATCGCACTTTTGTTTCTTGCATCTTGCAGCCCTGCTGCTAGGTTTGATAGACTTATCAAGAAGCACCCAGAACTAATTAAGAGAATAGACACATCCGTTAAGGTTGGTATAACTGTCTATAGAGTTGACACCTTCTATGTGAAAGGAGACACCATAATTCAAGGGGTAAACCTTGATTCTCTTACAGGTTCTTTTAGAGAGTTATACTCTGATTCACTTTACTCTATTTCAATGTCTATAGACTCATTAAAAAAGGTCAAGGCTAAAGTAGTGTTCAAGCCACGCATCTTAACCAAGTCTGATACAATCTATGTAGAGAAGACTGTAACAATTCCTGCAAAGGTTGTTGAGGTTGAGAATAAGAAATGGCAGTACGCATTCTATATTACATGGCTTATCATTGCCCTTACAATTGCATTAAAAAAATTATGGAAATAATATTAACAACAGAAGAATGGAGAGTTGTCTTGTTAGGACTACAAGAACTTCCAGCAAAACAAAGTTACGGTCTCATAGAGAAGATTATTAAAGAGTATGAGCGTTCACAATCATCCTTATCCCAAGCTTCCTCCGATGACGGAAGAACAGAGGGAGGCTGTTAAGCAGCACGACAAAAGAAGGCTGGAGCTTGTAGCCGAAGTTCTCAAAGACTGGGAACGAAAGAAAGCTGAACCGAAGGTTAGTAAGACTAGGAGGCGTTAGTCCTCTTGGTCTTCAAAAACCTCGTCATGAATCTGCGTAATGTAGAAATCAATTACCCTTAGACTCTTATTTAAAATTCTCCTTTTCCTTTCTTGTCCACTCTTAGTTATTGGATCAAGCATCTCTACTGCTGCAATAGCATTATAGCATTGAATAATTACATCAGACCTTGTGTCTGCTTCTTCATATTCAATTTCAAATTCTTCAGTTGTATCCATAGTATTAAAGTTTAACTCTTTGTTCTATGTATTCCATTCTCAGTGTGTCTCTACCTTGTTCATTAATTCTGTTCAAGTTAAAGGTAATATCATAGAAAGATGTAGACGCTGGGTCAAAGCCTTTTCTAGCACTAAAATAATCAACGCCCTTAGATTCCTTAGCCGTACCAAGTTGAATGTGCAATTGCTCCTTTACAGTTATAATACCAGCTGCTGAGCAGTAAACTCTGTTAAGCGGAGCTAATAAGTTTCTATGAATGTGACCAGAGATGAATATATCTGCATCAATTGTAGCTGCATTCCTTTTAACATTCAAAGCACCCAAACTCATTGCTGCATTTGAATCCTTACCATGGTTAAAGAATATAGTACAACTTGCACTTGAGTTGTTGTCCTCATTTTTTCTGCCTATCATAATGATATACCCTGCATACTCATTTGAAACCAAGACTTCTTTGCCAGTCATCTTATGCAAGTATAAATTTAAAACCTCAAGCAAATATAACTCTGCCCTCTTCTCAAATTCCTTCTCGTGATTACCGACTGTAATTATTCCAATACAATCTACATAAGGTGCTAGAAACTCAGCAACCTCTTGAACTACTAGATTAACATAGTTTTCCTCACGCAATGCCTCTTTAATGTCGGACTTAGTACTTCTAAAGTCCATTCGCATCCCCATGATGTCAAACAAGTCTCCAATAATGTTGATTTGATAACCCTTCTCTTTTGCTTCGTCAAATAGACGCTTAACCTTCTTCTTGTCTGTGTACTTAGAATCTAAGTGAAGGTCGGATAACCAACGCTGTGTAAAAGTCTTATGAAACTTTTGCAGGTAGGCATCATTTTTTCTTATCATATAGGTATTTTATTAGGGGGAACAATACACTAAAGAGTATGGAATAAAAGAAAAAGTATATTATTCCTTTCAAAGATAAAGATATTGACAAACAAAAACAAATTACCCACAATAATTTGGAAAAATGCCAAAAATCACATAGTGGTGCGGCTATATTCACCGCAATAAATGTGGCATATACTTTTGGTATATACTGAGAAAGCCAGTCTGCAAACTTATATTTAATCCTCCAGCCTTCGTTAGAAAACCATAGACCAAACCTACCAAATGTATTGTAAGCTATAATGTTGTCCATGATAGCATTGAATAAACAGGCTATTGCTATAAGTATAATAGTCATTTATTTTTCTTTTTTTCGTTTATCTTTTTAAGTTCCTCTTTTGCATCATACTCCAAGTATGCTACAAGCAAAGCTACAGATACACTCAATATGACAACGAAGAAGTTCATGCTATCTCAATGGTTATCTTTTCCTTTTTCTCAACCTTCTTTAATTCAGCCATAAAAGCACTGAATGTTTTACCTGACTCGCCTATGAAGTCCTTCATCTTAATCTTACCTACAAGAATACATCCTTCTGTATCCTCTGGCTTATTGCCTGTATGCATTCTGATACCTGCGAACTGAGGCACATTTAATATCTCAGGCAAATACTTTTGGAAACGATTACTAAAAGATAGTACTACATTATAAGTGCCTCTTGGTATAGCGGTAATACCAAACTCTTTTACTCCTCCCTGCTCAACATACCTATCCTTATCTTCTAGAGTATAACAGAAGAACTTGCCGTTAATATGCAACTCGCCTATAGTTGACTTATTAGTGAATATTTTCCTTATTACTTTTAATTCCATTGCCAAAGAAGTTAGATAGAAACAAACCTATAATACCTACGATTCCAGTGTACATAGCAGCCTCTTGTTCGCTAAAGTAAGCGAATGTACCAGCAGCTACAGAACAGGTTGAAAATAGAGCTAACCCAAACCTAGCAATGTTTCTAGGTGTAGGCTTAAAGAATTCGCTTAATCCAAACTTGTACTTTGTCATCTGAATAATTTTTTAACAATGAAAACCAATTTAGGTAGATTGATTAGAATAGTTATAAAGGAACTTAGTATAGCTAATAACACAGCTACTGCTTGAAACTCAGGCAATAGGTCAGCAACCTTGCTCAAGATTAAGAAGATCCAGCTAGTAATAGCAATTCCAAATTCAAATTTTACTTCTTGTGTTATCATAGTCTCCCCATATCTTTTTGAAATTGTAAAATTATTTGATATTCTAATAATGACTCAGCTATTGTTAAACCTTGACCTATTAATGCAAAAGTATATCCTCTAGTAGAATAAGAACTTGCAGTGCCACCATTATTACTTGCCCCTATGTATAAATTTAAATTCGGTAAATATTCTGTTTGACTTCTTGATATTACTTCTATTCCGTTTTTATATCCAGTAGTAAGAGTAGATGAATTTCTATTTACTGTAAATAATCCTTTTGAATCAGTATTAGCAACATTTCCTAGGGTAGCTTGGTCTCCATAACTAGCTAAAAAATTATTATTATAAGGAGAACTACTCCATCTACTAGCAACTGACAAGTCTTTTGTTGTACCACCAGATTCAACAGCTCCAATATCATAAGAATCTTCAATTGCATTGCTGTTAATATAAACTCCTGCTCTACCACTATTAGGAGATAAAATATTAAAAGGATTAAAATTAGTATTTACATAAGTATCCGTACCATTGCCAATAATACCTATTGTACTACTTGCCATCCAATTGCCATTAAAATTTAATACATATTGACTTACATCTTTAAGATTGTAACTAGATCCAAATGTATCTTCGCTAGCAAAGGGGTATATAGCATAAGTTTTAGACCATAAATCTACAGATGAATTTAAATTACCTCTACCTTTATAGTTTAAAACTAAATTATTAATAGCATTAACAATATTAGTAGATGTTATACCTGTTGCGTTTAAAAAACTAACAACACTACTATCAAAAGCGGTATAAGAAGCACAAGTAGCATCATTTAAAGGAGTTGCATAAAAAGCTAATTGTTTTATATAAATAGGATTTTCTATTGTTGAAGTCCTTAAAGACTGCAATTGAGTTGGACTAAACCCACTTGCAGCTACATATTGTAAGCCACTTTCAAATACATCCATATTAGAACCATCCCATCTAACGGCAATTTTAGTGTTATCATATTGAGATGAATATACTAAACTAGAAGAACCTGCGATTTGTTTATATATAGATGCCCTAAAACTATCTCCACAACTTACCCAAATATTATCTGCACTTGCGCCAGATGTATTATTACCTACACCTAAAAGTTGTTGAGATGTAGCTCCATCGTATGCATAATTGTTTGCTAATTCAAGTAATAATGTTCCCCCTTTTGAGGTTATCATTTTTTCTGAATACAAATTGCCTCTTGAAATTAAATCTGTCAATCTGGTTACAGAAGTACCTGTAGTAACTATTCTACTAGTTGGATACTGACCAGCTTCAGATTGAGGATATAAAATCTCAACACTAGTTCCTGTTCCTAAGTAACTAAGATTAGTTAAATCTGTTAATTGAATTCTAAATTGAACGATAGATAATGAAAGATATGAATTTGAAGCAATTAAATAAAATAAATATCTACCATTTGGAAGTGTGGTTACTCCTGTTTTTACAGGACTCCAAGATCCGTCAGAAGTTATAGACCCTTCTAATAACCCACTTTGTAAATTTAATTTTTGAGAACTAATTTCCCCAGTAGCTCCATCTGAAAGATTTATTAATACACTTCTATTGTCTCCAGATACTTTTTTAATTATTGTAGAAAAACAATACACTACATTAGTAGAATAACCTGTATTAAATGTAGAGTAAACCCTATGCACACCAGTTGATGTGTTTTCTGTATATACATTAGATGTGTAAGTTCCATTATCAATTGTCCATCCACTTAATGTACCATTATTTATAACAGGGTTTATTCTTTGAGGCTCAAGTAGTAATGCATTATATTCAACACGAGGGATATTTGCAGAAGCCGTAGTTATAACTCCACTAGAATTAATATATGTAGCCACACTGTTACGGCTAAATGTTATAAATCTTGCATAATACTTTGATGCAATATCAATAAAGTAACCTAGTAAAGAATTAGCCTTTCCTCCCCAATTACTATCACCTATAATTAATGTTTCGTTAGCCATATTTTTTTATAAAGTTGTATATCCTAAAGCTGATGACATTGCAGAGTAAGAAGCATATCCAACAACCTCTGAGAGCTGAGTTATGTAATTATTCATTAAACTAGAGAAAGCAGAAGCTTGACCACTTAAATCACCACCTATAAATGCTGCTTTAACTTGAGATGTTCCATAAGAACCAGCGGAATCTCTTAATACATAAAAGTTTTGTGTGTCAGCAACCCAAGCTGATCTTGTACCATTTGTTCCAGTACCATTTCTATAAACAGTCATAGTCGTGCTAGTAACATTTAAATGCACAAAACTATCTGAAGAGAATATGACAGTTGTAGCACCAATACTTGAACCACCTACCGTTTGGCTTGCTCCTGTGTTTAAATTTCTTAACTTATTTGTTGAGTTTAATGCAGCCATAATCGGAGCTTGGGCAAGTGTTTGCACTGTACCTAACATAACTCCAAACGAACCATTTACAGGGCTAGGAGAGCCACTGCCAAAATTTACTCCTGAGTTGGCGGCAAAATTTAAGTTTATACCTTGGTTTGAACCATTACCTGTAAAACCAGATATAGCTGATATTGATGGGAACGAAGTTGAGGCTGTACCATAATTGGCGGTAGGTTTTATCCAGTTAATCAAGGCAAAGCTTCTTCCATCGTAAGAACCGCTACTAACAGGGTTGTTGGCAAACATATAAAACGCATCCAACTTATCCCATATACCGTTAGATATTAGGTTTGTAACCAATAAATTCTGCAAAGTCTTCTCATAGTCACTCGGCTGAGTGGCTGAAATAGAAGTTGCCTTGTTCAGAATAGCTTGATACTCTGGAGTATATATGCTAGACGCAAGTTTAACTTGATTACTAATACTTAAACCTAGACCTATATTTGGCATGGACTACAAGTTAGCGTTACTACCACCATACAATCTAACTATACCGTTAGTTAATGTTATACTGGTAATTTTACCATAAATGATTACACCTTGATTAATGTCTGTAGCTGATAGTGTAGTATCAACAGCCCCATCAATAGTAATACTAGCAATCTTTGCAGTTGCAGACAATACTTGTACAGCAGTCCAGTTGCCAGTTGTAGCTGCGGTGTTACTGATAAAGTTATTATTTCCGTTTTGACCGAAAGAAGTTTGCCATAAGGAAACTAATATTCTTTTTAATATATCCCAATTCATAGTCTATTATTTTAAACAAATATAACAATTTTATTTGAATAATCCACGGAAGATACCTCTCCACTTAGTTACTGCACCCATTAGTTCTATGTATGCTGGAGTCTTAACTTCTATGATAGCAAACTGACCGATAGGTTGTTGACCAGCCGCCTTAGCAAAGGCTATAAAGAAGTTGTCCCATCTTTTCTCGGCTAGTGTGCCTAGATGAGGGAATACAGTATGGCTTGATACGCTCATTGCAACCGTTGGGTCTGTGAATGTATATCCAGTACCAACACTTAATGCGGTGCTTAAAAACCTCTTATCATTTAGTACTCCCTTGTTGGCTACAAACTTGATATTGAACTCTTGTGAGCTACCAAAGAAGCTTAAAGTAGCCCCAGTAAATAATTCATACACAGAGCTAATATAAGATGCCATAGACAAGTTGTTGAAAAGAAAGTATCTTAAAGGACTCATCGTAACGAATGTGGCAAAGTTATTTGCTTTCTCATTGTACATTAATGTGTACTTAGATGCCTTACCCTTGAATGTCATAATCTGAGAGGCATACTTTGGATCGTACACCTGTATCATGTCATACTCTTTGGTTACGCTGTCTACACCTAAGAAGTAAGTTCTCATTGCTTGCTCATCGCTAAGAATCCTGATACCATCAGCACCATACCTACAATACTTTTTAAATGCAGGAGAAAACCAATACATCTGAGAGTTACCGTTATTATTCTGACCTACATACACACAGGTTTGGAAAGTGCTACCATAGGTTGAGATAATGTTCTCCCTTTGATTGTACACGCCACCTGTACCTACTAAGATTTCTCCACCACCTTGAGTTCCGATTGCGACATCCGATAAGTAAGGCAACACAGATACTGCTCTTGGTTGAACAGACACCATGTAGTTGTTTACATCACGCAAAGCTACTATCTCTCCGTTCTTAGTGTCTAAATCTCTAAAGTCAAGCGCATTAATCTTTCTATAAAAGTCCTGCACAGAATTGATTGGCTTTTGTTGAGAGTAATATATCCTTGACACAAACTTAGATTCAGAAGGTACGCTAGAATCGTATGCTTTTATAGGCAGAGGATACTGAGCTGAGTAACCCTCATCGTAGTTAAATTGTTCTTCAGTTACTTCATCTATTGTTTTAAATGGGAATAAATACTTTGTTATACTTTGCCATCCCTGTAAGTTTCTTGTAAGAGCTACATCTTCACTTTGATTACAATAAAAAAGTTGAGTGTTTATTTTGTTTTGAGCGTAATAAGTAATAAAAGAGGATTTCACAGTGCTATCTTTATAATCACTCCAATATCTAACTTTTAATATATTCTTTTGAGTATAAGTGTCTCCACCAAAAACATTAATTCCACTTAAAACATTAGGACTAAAATCGTTTATAGCTACATAAGTACCAGTGGGAACAATATCAATAGACTTAATATCATACTGGTCGCCTGTTATGATTCTTTTGTATTGAGCCATATAAACTCCATTGTCAAGAAAATTAGTCTGACCATTTATATAATTATCAAAACCTAAAGACATATTTTCCATAGAGCCAGATGCACCTATTGAAATATTAATGCTCGGCTGATAATACTCATCAGTAGGTAACCCACTAATCTTTGAGCTTAATATCCTAGTGCTATCTGGATTGTATTCTCCAAGAGCCTCATCAAAATTTACATATCTACCATCTGTTACATTTACATCTGTTTGATTTGGATTTGAGGAGTAAACCTCTCCAAAATATTCTGCATAACTAGCCTGAAATGTTGACCCACTTTTATATTCGCTTATATTATTTAAAACAATAGAAGGAGAGAAGTATGTTACAACATCTCCTGCGTTTGGCTCTAATGTTACCACCCTAGTATCATGCGAAAAGAACATTCCAAATCTTCTTTGTATTGCTGTACTATTATATTTACTATTATAATCTCCAGAAAAAGTTGGAATACTAGCATAGTACCCTGCCCTAAAAGCAGTTCCAGATATATCATCTGCTGTAAATAAAACCCCAGAACCTAAAACACTTGGATTACAAACGCCTCTCCATACCGAAATACCATTTAATTGGCTTTTAATAGAAGAAATATCTAAATTGTTTATTACTGCGTGATATACAAGTGTGTTGTATGTATTTTTATCTGTTCCACTTGTGTATATTCTAGCGTCATAAACCCCTCCTATTTGATTTTGAAGAAACTTATACTTTCCTACAAAATAAGGGCTAGATATATATCCATTCTTATAATGAAAACGAACAAAGAATGCGTATGTTTCATTGAACATATAGCCAACCTTGTTGGCACAGTTTTCTGGTAGTTGGTACTCTCCAACTTTAGTCCCTGTAAAATCTAAAGATCTAGAATCAACAGCAACTGCTTGAAAATTTGTATTTGTATCTATATAAACATTTGAAGTATCTCTTATATTCCCATCAACAGCCAAATAAACAATGTCTCCAGCATTTAATGTAACAGATACTGTTGCAGATTGAGGTGTTCTTTGTGGAGAATTAACAATGTAATTAATCTGTTTTGATACTAATATTTCAGCTGTAGGACTGCCAGATGATTGTCTTTTTATAGATACAGTTATTGGAGTTCCTGTAAAAGAGCCTCCAGCAAGAAGAGAAAAGTTAAAAGATAAATTATAATTTCCAGCTTCTAAAGATGTTACAGTCCAAATTCCTGTTAATGGGTTGTAATGTGGATTTGAGATAGATTCTCTTGTTAATTTAACTATAGAATACACAGACTGCCATCCAGCTAAATTAGCATTCCAAGGAGTATCAACGCCATCGGCAGCTCCATTTAGGTTTAATATAGTATTGTTAAAGCTTGACAAATATCCAACACCTCCCATTGAGTAAGTTCCTTGACTAATACTTGCTGCTGCTGCTAAGGTTGCCGCAGCAGAATCGTCAGCACCAATAGAAACATTGGCTATATTAAACCTATTCTTTTTAATCTCAAGAGTCTTAGCTGTTTTAACTACAGGTTCTGTCTGAGGAAATAGTCTGTAATCGTATGGGGTAGCACCTGTTTCGTACCCAGTGTGAGTTATTGTTATTTCAGAACCAGTAATAGGATACTTGCCTATAATCTTAGCATCCGTAGCCGCACCAGCGTGATATATAGCAGCTAATTCAACGAAATTAAATACATTAGGCATACAGTTTTGAACAAGCAATACATTTGATTTGGTTGTTTGTTCCCCTGATTTTTCTCCCTGTATTCTTATGTAAGCACTAGGAGCGTCAGTACTTGTTTTAAATACAGGAATTGAATTAGGGCTTAGTACGCTCCACTCTGTTGTATTGTCTGTTCCGTTAACTCCAAAGCGGACAGAATATCTGTAACCACCAGAAGGCAGGTTTCCACCTGTTTGTAATTGACTACTAAATGTAACTATACCTGCATTGTTAATCAACTGCAAGTTAGTCTGCTCATCTGCATAGTTATAAATCAAGTAACCACTAGTTGCAGTATACCAATTTGTATCAGTGTATTTTAATAAGCAATCTTGCGAGTAACTCTTTTGAATATAGAATACTTTTGGTTTATTGTAGTTGTCTGTAACATACATTGCCCATTGGTCGTTACTTACGCTCTCCATTCTAATATCAATCGCCTCTGGATTGATTATAGGAAAGCGCCATCTCCAAGTTCTAAATAGCCTTGTATAAGTCCAAACTCCAAGTGCGCTAACTGTAGAAACACCAAGTTCAATTACACTTTCATTTGATGTCTCAGACCAAACGAATAAATTGTCTTCAATAGTATAAGAAGCAATAGGTAGAAGACCTTGATTATCAAGATAAGCCTCTTGTAAAACTACCGTTTCCTTTTCGGTAGAACCTATACTCCAAGTGATGTTTGCTCTAAAATACTGAGGAGTAGATACAGTTTTAGCTATTGTGAACTTTACATAATCATAAGCAGGACTCGCAGAGTAGGTAGCTGCATAGTATCCTAAACTGTTCAATTGAGCTGTTAATAAAGACTGAAAACTAGCATATCTAGCAGCAGAGTTTGCACCAGTAGTAGTAAAGCTGCCACTCTTTAATGAAGTACCATCATAAAAAGAAAATGAGTAAGCATAGTTTGTGCTAAAATCTACTTGAACTCTGGTTATTTGATACTGAGAACTTACAGATGGCACACTAAAAGCTAGCGTAGTCCCTTTAAGTGGGCTTACTGACCTTTGACTATTGTTTTCAACTGAATATGTATCAACATTTGTTGCGTCAATATACCTGCTATCAGGCACACTTCTTAAATCAGAGTCACTATCCAAGCCCCCTGTAAATGTATTTATCTGAGTATCTTGCATTATTGGTTTGCTACTTTTATTCTTGCTCTACTTTCTGTATTGGTATCATTGTCTACATTGTCCTGTGCTTGGTTTAAAGTCAAGGCAACCTTAGCTTTAAATAAGTCCATAACAACGCTGAATATTTCCTCAGACATTGGGTAAATATCTGTCTCAGGATTAAAGGTAGGTATATCTAATGGGTTTTCAAAGATGCCTTGAACATACAAGCTCTTCAACATCTTGTTGCCGTATATGTAAATCATATTGTCAATAGGTTGATACATAATTATCTTCCCATTGTTCAAGTACCCTCTTTGCTTTAGCATATCAACCTCTTGTCTTGTGAAGACTTTCTTAAAAGCCTGAGTAGCATTCTTAGCCCCAACATAAACATCACCACCAACTTTAGGGCTGATATTTACAAATCTTGGACAGTCAAATACAAGATAGTCAAGACTTGCATTCTGGTCTTCCTTTACAATACTAACATTTAAAGATTGCACACACGCTGCATCTATCTTCTTTGAAGCAGCATACTGCTGTGAGCCATTATATTTAAGGATGATAGCATCTTGCCTGAGCATAGGTATCATAGCCTCAACAGCTTCAAGGTCAGAGTATTTACCTCCGACCTTTGACTCAAAGGCGTTAACCGATCTCACAAGCAAGTCTGCGTATTCTGCTAATAGTTTCATAAATTGTTATTATCTAATGTTTGAACTGCTGATTGCGTCTGGAAGAACTGAGCTTCCCTGTAAGCATTGCCAGCTAATTTAAGAGCTTCATCAAGCAACATCTGAATAGTTCTGTTACCATAAGGACAGGTAGCTGCGTCAAATCCACCGACACCAAACTCAAAAGGAATGTAATCTCTGAAGTAACGAATAGTCTTAGAGGTTATATTAGTGGTTGGATAAATCGTAATAACCGATTCGTTTCCAGTAAGACCTGATGTAGGCGTGGATGAATATCTATATCTTGGATACCTGTATGTGCCTTGTGAATAAGGACTAATAACTTCAGCGTCATTTAATGGTTGTGCTACTTTGTTTGTATATACTTTTGAACCATCAACATAAGTGACAGTTACATTTATTAATTTCTCATAAGGGTTACTAGCAAGTAAGTCTTGATTCAAGTTGATTGTTGCTGTGCTATTTGAGATGGTTGTTGACTTTAATAGTGGGGCTAGCTCTGTTGTATAAGAGTTATCCAAATCTAAATTATTATACAGCTTCTTGAATATAGACAGAGAGGCTTTATTGAAGATACTATTTAAGTCTGAATCTTCAATAATTCCACTAGCGTATGCATCCCATTGCTGGAAGAAAAGTTCTTTTATTTGTGTGTTGGTCATCATATCAGAGAGTTGATTCTGTGATTAATATATTGATAATCCTCGCTTTGTGGCATTGCTGCAATAGCCTTACAATGTGACTTGCCTCTTTTCCAAGCATCTTGATGCATCTGAATAACATAGGCAGGAAACTTATCTGCATTGTCCATCTTGTAGGTGAACAACACAAATTCTGTTAAAGCTTCTTCTGCATAGGCAGGGATAAGCAGGTAGCCATCCTCATCAATATTGCTTGATAGGTAACTGATTTTAGCGTAAGCAAAGTTGCAGTTGTTACTGAAGTACATGATATTGTTAACTACATTAACAGTGATTGCAGGAGATGCAATATCTATACCCTCAATAGCAATACTACCTAAGCCATTATAGAAAGCCCCATTCAAGAACACAGGAATTGTACCTATTCCCACTCTGTCAAACACAGTCTGAGTAGCTACACCTAATGTAGATGTGCTTTGGTTTGAATTATTTGGTATAACTTCTTGTGTGCTACTTTGAGTTACAAAAGCACCATTATTCCCAAGCAATTCGTTTGCATTGAATAGTCTTATAGGAAATGTCTTTGTAAATCTTACAAATCCATCGGGCAATATAGCCTTAAAGTTCTCAATAGGAACATCAGCCTCGGCAGGAATCATAGTGCCTAGAGACCTCAATCTTTTAATACCTCTATTGATAATATCTAAAAGATAGATGTCTTCAGTTGTGCTGTCCTTTAACCCAAGCCTCATCTTAACTCCAGACAAAACAAAGTCTGAGCTAACAGTTTCATAAATACCTTGTCTAGCGAGTTGGTTCATAGGACAAATATACAAAAAATTTACAACAAAAAAGCCCACCCATTTTACAGGGTGAGCCTTTTGACACAATTATTAAACACCTATGAAACAAACGGTCTACTTGGCTGACAACTCAGCATACTTACTTTCAATGTAAGTAACTTCTTCTGGGTGTTCAGCTTTGAGCTTCTCAAGCTCTGCCTTCTTCTGCTCTTCATCCTTAAACTTTGTAACCTTAAAGATTTTAGCATTTATAGTTCTTTGCTTCGCAGCTTCAAACTCAAGAGGCTTCTTTACTTCGGTCTCTTTTGTTTCTGCTACTTCAGCCTTAGAAGATGTTGTAGCATATCCAACCTTACCATATAACAATTTGCGAGGAGATTCGTTTGTATTGAAGTAAGCAATGCACTCTTCTTCTGTCTTTCCAATGGCTTCATTGTTGAAGTACATATACTCATTCTTGATTTCAATCATACCTTCTTCAAGAGCCTTACGCAATTTAGATAACAACTCATAGTTACTATCCTTCAATGTTTGCTCCCAACTCATAGGGTTAAACTGAAGCTTGGTCATGGCTGTATTGTAGATAGCCTCGTAGGTTTTACCCTTAACTTGAATGTTGTATGCGTAACAGAAATCTAAGAATCTCTCTCTATTCTTCTCATACATTTCAGTCAAGATGCGAGTACCTTCAGCTAACTTCTTATTCTTTTCAACTTGATTGTTTTCAATTTGACTCTCTTCAATCAGCTCAAACAAAATGTTAGTACCAATATGCTCGTTAACATTATCCCCTTGTCCGTTTTTAACTAGCACTTCTGGGTGTTCTTTTAAGAATTGGTAAGCAATACGGTTAGTCTTATTAACTTCTTTTAATTCAGAGTCTACCATTCTTGCTTCATCCTCTTCTAAGTAGAATGATTTTTCCAAGAAGCATCTTGTAGATTTTGGTTTGCCTTGAATGTTTTCTGATTGAACTAAAGCCCAAGACAAAGTATTTTTATGATCATTATCATCAAGCTCGGCAGTCTCATACAACTTGCCTTTCTTATTGATGAAGTCATACATACCTGTCTTTCTGTTAAACTTAGAAAAGGTAATAACTCTTCCTAATTGATTCTCGTATATGTACACGAGTTTAAATGTGTATTTTTTCATTTTCTTCCTATATTAATGCAAATATAATTAATTTTTTATAATAAAATACAAATTAATATGTGTATTCACCAATGTGACCAATAGGAATAGAGCCATCACACCATATCTCCTTACCCATTTCATTGAGTCTTTTGCAGAAATTAATATCCTCCCCAATAAAAGTTCCATCAGGGAAGCGACCATAATCAAAAGGATGAACCATATATCTAATTGCTGCAAGTCTGATTAGCATAAATCCTGTAGGAATAGCAAACACTTTTTCTAGTCCCTTTGACATATCGTAGTCATAGATATTACCTTGTGCGTCTATATTCTTAACAGTTCCGTGTGCAGGCAATTGTCTTATATTGTAAGACCCACCTACGACATCTTTATTGTGAGCTAGTAATTTTAGAATCCCATCTTCTGGGAACTTTAAATCTGCATCCACAAACATAAGATAGTCAGAGCCATTATTGATTGCACCATACACTATTTCATTTCTCATTTGATGCAAGTATGTCCCAATTTCAAAATCAAAATCTACATCATATCCATTCTGGCTAGTCTTTACTATTGCGTTTATAATTGACCCTACAGTTTTTACATGGACATCACCCCTAGTTGGGACACCAATTGTTATCTTAGTTCTTTTAACTAAATAGTCTCTATCCTTTTCAAATAGGTTATAGTAAAAATTCATATTAGCTCTTCCGTTACCATGAACTACAAATGGTCTAGAGCCTGTACTGTTATTTATTAGATATCCATCCGCAACCCTAAAGTCTGATGCAGGTATTCTAAATAAAGTTTGAAATGTAGTGCAGCTATAATCAACAGGAATGTTGTATTGCAATACCTTTTTAATTAACCATGCTTGGTCATCATCAGTTTCGGCAGGAGTGTCTTCTTCAAACAAACGCATAAAGAAATCTGATTGCATATAGAATCCACCTGCGTTTGGATACTTAAATCTTTCTTGACTAGTAAAATTTAAAGCCATCTCTGGATCATTTTTACCTGTCCAGCAATTTACTTCGCCAGACACATAGTTGTCTGCAATAGGAATAAATTCACTGCTCTTACGAATCATTAAGGTATCAAAAGCATCTGTGAATAAGAAGTCTTTTTCTTGTGGATTATGTTTAAGAAATGCATATATGCCATGCATCTTGCTTGAAGCTCCAATCCACTCACCCTCAATAACCATGTAACGCCATCCGAATGTGTTTAAAGAGGCTTCTAACATGGCACACCTCTCTCTGTTGTCAGTAACTGTTAATACTATCATACTTTCTTTTCTTTTTTGTTAAGCGCAAATATATGTATAAAAAAACACAAAGCCCACCCTAAAAAGAGTGAGCCTTGTGCGGAAACATATGAAAGAAAAGAAAGGTTACAAAGGAAGGCTTCTCCACTTGAACAAGTTCAAGTAGCTACCAGATGTTAAAGCAGTAGTGTTGCTTGATACATAAGTTGTGTTACTTAAAGTACCTAACACTTTACTAATAACAGGAGTAGAGATAGAAACTAAGTAGTCACCACCTACAACATCAACTGAACTTAAAGCTCCAGTTACAGTTTGTACTTGAGTTGTGCTATTTAAAGCTCCAGCAGCAATTGTTGTAGTTAAAGCACTTCCAACTACTCTGTATCCAGATTGTAATCCAGTAATTGTACCGTAAGTACCGAATAAATCAGAGTAATTAGTAATTGTTGAAGTAGAAGCAGCACCTGAACCTTGCGCTGAAGTTCCGAAAAGAACTAATACAACAGCTTGGTTAGTTGAAATCTCACCTCTGAACGCACCAGAACCAGAATATCCAGTTCCTAAGTAGTCAATAACTACTTCAGTGTAGTAAGAAGTTGGAACTAAGTTAGCCAATTCACTATAGATAAGGGCGTTACCAGCAGCAGCGTAAGCATACTTAGCTTGTAAAGAAGAACCTAAACCAGCACCAATTCTACCTGTAGTTCCGTTAGCAGCATTAATGTTAGTGAAGATAGCTGTAGATCCAGTTCCGCTAATAGAGGTAATAGAAGCTGTTGTTCCACCAACTGTAAAGAATGGGTATCCAGCAGCAGCTGTAAGAACAATTGTACCAGTTCCTGCCGCATCAGCTGTTACGCTAAAATCAGGATCATAACTAGTGCCATTGATAATAGCTTTAGCTTGGTTTGAGATAGCAGTAGCATCAGTAGAGGCAGCAGAAGTAAAAGATACTGAAAGGGTTTTAGGTGTTCCTGTAGACTTAGAAAAACCAGCAATGTAAAAAGTATACAATGTACTAGCTACTGCGGCTGGGGTAATTGTGATTATACCAGCGTTTTCAGATACTGAAGTGTTAATTGCAACATTTCTTACATTGTAAGCGTCTGCAATTGCACCGTTAGCGATATTTAAGATTCCATCTGAACCTACTGAAACATCAGTACCTAATGCGGTTACTGTGTTTAAAACTTTTAATGTACTTATCATTTTATTATTTATTATTTATTATTCGTTAAACAATTAGTTACCATGATACATACAAGCCGCAGGATTCATTAACTGAGTTTGCTTATCCAAAGTGAAGTTGATTTGACATCCCTTCTTATCGGTAGCACCGTTAGTTACAGGATTTCCTTTGCTGTCCATAGAACCAGCAACTTCCCATCTTTGAACATCCGCAGTATTACCAAAGTAGTAATCACATACAAATGGTACGCTCATACCTTGTTCAGTCTTACAAGCATCAGTATTCATGAAGATAGCACTTCTACTTCTGTTTGAATAACCAGTTGTTGAATCAACTCCGAAGATTTGTTTGTTATCTAGGAATGGATCTTTGATGAATTTCAATTTCAATCCTTCAAAGCCATAAGTGTAGATATTTAAACCTTCAACTTCTTGACCACCCAATACATTGTTTTTACCAGCGGTATAAACATACTGACCTAAAGTCTCTTGAATATCACCTAAGTATTGAGAACCGCAAAGAACTACGATTTCATCACCTGTAAAACCACCATTGGTAACATAATCTCTGATAACACTCCTCAAAGTTGTTTCAGTTACTTGTCCAGAGATACCTCTTGAGAATCCACCCATAGTGTTGATTTGGTTAATCAAAGAAGCACCAACAGGCTTGTTAGCATCAGCAACAGCAGCAACATTTGAATACAAACGAGCATAGTAAGTTTGCATCATACGCTGTAAAGCTTGAGATTCTTTTTGCAAAGCATAGAAATCTGAGCCATACTGATTCTTGATGTAAGTTTTGTTGTTAACATCTTCGTGAGAAATGTAAGCACCAGCATCGTACTGAGCAATGTAGTTGCTGTACTCGTTAGGCAAAGTGAAAACTGTCTCAGGAGTTACACGGTTGTTAATGTTACCTAAAGCACCACGGTCTGAAACTAATTGACCAGCAGCAAAGTCAGCATTAGCAAAAGCAGTTGTTCCAGTTCCAGTTGGTGAGTACACGCAACGAAGGGTCATAGCACCATCTGTCTTAGCTACAACTTCAGCTAAACATCCACTAGTTGAGTAAACTGCGTTACCTACAGGGATTGAACTAAAAGTGTTGTCTGACAAGGTTAAAGGTAATAATGCACCCACTAAAGAACCTCTTACAGAGATAGTAGCAGCAGGATAATCATTTGGTTGACGATTGATGTTGAATTTACGGTTGGTTGCTTTTTTCAAAACAGCACCGTCTAACACATCAATTAATTTTGACAAAGCAGGTCTTGCGAACTGTGGGTTCATGATAGGAACTAACTGTTCAACAAAACGAGGTGTCAAATTGCGTTGGTCAAAAATTGACACTAACGCTTCTTGATTTGAAATAAATGGACTTGACATTTTGTTTTATTTTGTTTTTGGTTTTAAATTTTAATCTATATTAATCACTTTTTGATTCATGTTCATGCCTAAGCCCTTGAAGTTTTCTTTAAAGGCATCTGGCTTTTGAGATTCTGGAGAAGAGCCTCTAGATGATTTGTCTGGGTTTGCAAAGTTTTTAAGCGTACCCTTCTTTCCCATCTCAAATGCATTCTCAGCAATCTTCTGCCAGTTATCTAGGATGAACTTGTCGACCATAAACTTCTGTGCATCTAAATTACCTTTTGCATCTACATAAGGAGCTATCTCGTTCATGTTGTAATTCTGCTTTACTTTCTCCACATACTCCTTAGTAAGTTTCACGCCATACAAGTCGCCATCAACTAACTTTGAACTTGCACTTTCTATCTGTGCCAAGTCTTGTTCCTTGATTGCCTTTTCATTTTCAGCAATCTTTTCTGGAGTTAATTGGTTAGCTTTAACTTGGGCTTCATACTCAAGTAGTTCCCTCATAATGTCATCTCCACTATTTGTTCTGCTAAATTCCTCTCTGAGTTCCTTATGGAATCTTGCCACTTCTAGTCTTGATTTACCTTCCAAGCTTTGCATTTCTTCTGCAACAGCCTCTTCAAGTTCTTCTCCTTCTAGGGCAAACTCATTTTTAATCTTAGCTTCAAGTAGTTTCTCAATTGACAATTGACCAACATCATTACCTACAATCTTCTTTGCTACCTCCTTAAGGTCTTTACCAAGTTCTAGGGCTTTAACTAAAGGATTGTTCTTAATAGTCTCAAGCTGTTGGCGATACGCCTCTAACTCATCTAACTTCTTTTGAACATCCTCGCTTAAAGCCTTTGTCTCTGGCTCAGACTTAGGTTCTTCTTTAATCTTTTCAAAGAGCGAATTAATTCTTTCTTCAGATTCTTCCGTTTTTACAGGTTCACTTTTTACAGTGTCATCCGTTTTTACAGGTTCATCTGTTTTCTTTTCTTCTGTAGTCTCTTCAGTTTTAGCTGGAGTTTCTTCAGTTTTGTTTTCTGACTGAGCTTTAAACCATTGGTCTAAAGTCCCAGATTTTACCATTTCTTCGTCTTGCATAATTTTTTATTTATATTTTTCCAAGAACAAAGATATGGTACTTGTATATTTTATTGGACATTATTATATTTGCATGGTACTAAGAAAGTACTCACATATATGAAGGATAAAGACAAAATCATAAAAGACCACATAAAAATGTATGTGCTTCCGCACAGAAAACAAAAAATCCAAGAAACCGCTAAGTCGCTTGGATTTTCTGATAGTCAATTTTTATTGCAGTGCTACAACTTTTGGTCACAGCATAATAACAAGAGTTAAATCATCCCTTGTTTCATAGCTTCTTTATCAAGACCTGCTTGGGCTTGTATATCAGCTTGTTCTAGTTGAGTCTGTTGAGCCATCTGTGCCTGAGCCATTTGTTGCTCCATCTGAGCTTGTTGCTGTTGTTGTGCAATAATCTCCTTACGCTTTTCAACTGCTGTGAAAAAGTCATACATCTGACTCTTATTGTTAATCTGTAACAACTTAATATATTCACTAATAGTCATTGCCCCATTCTGCGCAAGACTCATAGCAAATTGTTTCAAGCCTTCTTTCTCTTGTTCACTGATAACATCTGAAGGATTAATATCAAGCAAGAAGTCTTCAAATTGCATCTTTCTTACATCTTCTTCTTTCAATACCTCAACCATAGCATCACCAATAACAAGAGGCAAGTTGCCTTCTTCCTTCTCAGGCAATACCAACTTAGCCAAGTCTGAGCTATATTCTAATGCGTTCTTAATCCACAACATAATGTTATCATAATACCAAGCCAACCCATTTGAAGACTGAGCAAGGTTAGATGTAACCTGCATTGCACTCTGGTAGTTTGCTTGGAATCCACGCACTTGGTTTGGTAGATTAATGATGTCAGCTATTACATTGTCATAATACTGAACCATCTCTAGGTAGTATCTGATATTAGGGTCTAATGTCCAATCAAGAGCTTCAACAAGATTCTGTCTCTTACCATCTGGTGTTTCATCTATATCAGCACCTTCAAGCACTATCATATTAGCTTGTTTCAACTGAGAGATAACATCTGGTGCAGTTAAACCTTCTGGCAACTTGCTTGCGTTAACCACAAATGACTTACCGATAGCACGGCTACCAAGTTCAACCATCTTAGTTGCAAAGGCATCCTTAATGTCTTGGTATCTCTTTAACATACCAACGATACCTAAATTAGTACCAAGTATAGTATTCGGAGTAACAACTCTGAACTTTAATCTCTTTCTACTCTTATCGTATTTGTTCCATACTTGACCTTCAGAAACCTTACAGTCTCTCATGTACTTGTTACCAATCAATACGCCTTCTCTTAACACCTCAATCCACTCGCCCTCAACATTTTCAAGAGACCTCCATTGACCCTCTACAACCATGACCTTTGGAACGCCATTATTCATCTGCCACCACATAAGACCGTTAACACCCACATAGGTATTATACTGCGCCCACATAGTGCTAGACTTAGCCATGGTCTGTAAGTCTTCAATCTCTGCGTCAGTCCATTTGTATCTGTCAATTAAGTCAGGAACACTCATACTAACAATACGACCACCGTAATCATCGTCTTCATGTTGGTCATCATTCTTACTCATATCAATGATAGCACTCTCTGGCGGAACAATCTGCCATTTAATTTGACCACCATGCTCATATACCATAATGCAACCTACTCCACCTATTGAGATGTAGTCAGCTACCTTTGGAATGATTTGTTTAAACTTGTTTACAATTAAGATGTGCTTGGCAATATTTTGATAAGCAATCTCCATTGACTCTTGGAAATCTTCAAGATACTTATCTAACTCTTCTTGAGATTCAAAGTTTCTGTCAATAGGCTTGAAGCCTACGCCTGTTTGCATTTCAATCAAATCAAAGAAGACTTGGTTCTGTGCCTTTAACTTAATAAAGTCCATTATCTCCTTCTTTGCAGACACAGCATCTTTAGAATAGGCTGTTACATTGATCGTCTTTGGCAGGTTCTCAATCATCTTTCTTACCACGCCATTGATGTGCAAAACAATTTTAGTCACATCCATGCCACGCACCATAGGGAACTTGGTTGACTGACCTAGTTCATCTTGAACAAAGAAGCCGAAGTCTGATGGCTTTTGTCTGCCAAAAAAGTATTGTGCTTGTTGAAGATATGAAGTAACATATCTTGAGTCATCAGAAGATGACGCTGCTGATGTACTGTCTACACCAACATTAAACAACCTTCTATTCCACTGTGCGGAAATAAAGCGAAGGTTTTTCATGTATTCTTCTTCTGTAAATTCAACCGCTTGATTTGGCTGAACTCCAGTTGCCCCATATAAGCTACTCATTCTTAATTATTTTAATTCAAAAATAAGCGAAAATATGATAACTTTCAAGATATTCGCTTATAGCAAATATACGGAATTATGTTCTAATTTCCTTATCATACCACTCTGGGGTCATTTTACCATCTACCATGACATACTTAACCATCTTTATTTTTCTTACCTCTCTCTTCTTAATGTTGTGAGAAAGTATATCTCCGCTACCCCATCCGTATAGGGCAGCTAAGAATGCATCAAGAATATCCGTGTTGTCATTCTCTCCTTTGGTAGCATCTATGAGTAGGTCTTTAAAAAAGACAAGATGTGCATACTTCTTAAAGTAGATGTTACCTGCTTCTATCTGCCATCTCAATATCTGGTCAGCACGATAGAACCACGGTTTAGACTTGTCAACCCAACCACTCTTACTCAAATCCTTTCTGAGCATAATGCACTTTGATAAACCTTCATTGATGATCATCTGTAGTAGATTCTCAGCACCAGCGTTTAACTCGCACATTATCTTTGCCCTGCCATAGGTGTTGTATAGCTTCAATAGGTTGATAACCTGTATGTTTGCGTGTTCAATTGACTTGGGTCTTTCCATGTATGTTGCAACAGGACAGAACTGTAAGTCAGCTTGTGGGTCTATCCCCTTAGTAACAATAGCTGCATACTTAGAGTTTGTCTTAGCAGAACTGGTTAAGTCTGAGGTCATAATGGTATCCCCACCAATAATATAGTCAACTCCCTGCTTTGGTTGTTCCAAGATTAGGATTGGGCTTGTAGTTGTTGGTGTTGATATAGCTGCGTCCTTTGATATTAATATCTTATGCGGTACAGGCAAATCCTTTACCTTTGGCAACTCTCTTATCTGTGCATTAACCTTTTCTACTGTGTACTCATCAAATAAACCACCAGCACTGAACTCAAAGATTTCTTCTACAGACAATGGATTGTTCTTGATGTACGCAGTCAACTGACTCTTGTCTTCAAGCTTGGCTAACTCATCCCTTCTCTTTAATATCTCTTCTCTTGCCTTGTCATGGTTAGAGTGACCATTGGTCATGTGCTTACCATAGGTTGCAGGTATGAATAAAGGTTTGATTCTTAGGGCTTCTGAGTTAGTCCATATCTCCTGTATCCTCTTAACATCTTCTGGCTGAATGGTAGCCTCACAAGTTCCTCCAAGCAATAAGTATCCAATCATCTTGTTAATTGAATGGTCAAAGAAACACTCTCTTGCAGAAGGAAAGAAGGTCATTAATCTTGGCATGAGTGGTGCTTCATCAGCAAATCCAAACATAGCTCCAAATCCAGAAAAGTTTGTTGCAGCCTTATCTGACTCTTGCGTGTCACGACATACAAACTCCGACTCTCCATACTTCTCCTCACCATCGTCATTGATATACTTCATACCTATCTTTAGGTACGACTCATTTGCTGTTTGGTTCTTATTAATAAGGTCTGGCTTAATCCTTGCATTCATCTCCTCGTAAGCTACCATTGTCTTATCATTGAATAAAGCAGACATTGTCTTCTTATCCTTTGATGTCGCAATACTCTTACTATTGGGATATACCCTTGAGAAGTAGAAGGGCAAGTTAAAACCCCATGATGACAAGCCGATACCACGACCCTTTAATAGGAAGGTAGCATAGCCATCGTCTGCCGACTGCTGTAATGCCTTTGAGATAATGACATCAGCATCCCTAACTGTTGGATAAAACAAAGTACCTCTAACCCTGTCCTTTAACTTAACCTCTTGGGCATAGAAATACAGAAGACCATTGATGTCCTCATTGTAACCTTCTATCCAATACTTCTTTTGTTTAGCCCAATACTTCTGTTCTTCTAAAGCTGTCTTAAATACTGTTGGGTGTGGGGTTCTTGTAAAGAAAGGTGCTGGGTCTTTTATGTTATCTATAATTGTCATATAGCAACCGTATTACTCTTCTCAACCTTCTTGCTTGATGCTTTATCTTGCACTATAAAGAATGATGCACCCTTCTCTAAAGATGACATAATCTTATCACTTTCCTTTGCTAGTTGGAATACATTCTTAGCAAATGGATCATTCTCAAAGTCAAGAGTCTTATTCTTGATTTCTTTTGTAATGTGAGCTACACCTTGCAGTAATGCGGTGAAGAACTCTGCATGAGGCATATCCTCATACTTCTGAATTTTTTCCTTTAGCTCCTTGTTTTCTTTCTTTAGTTTCTCTAGTTCTGTCATTTCCTTGCTCTGTTTTTACTTGGTGATTCAATTTTGTATCCATCCTTCAGAGTACCACCTTTCATTTTGGCTTTCTTGTGAGATACATCTCCGCCACCATTTCCATACATATCAAGCTCCCTTCTCTTCTGATTAAGCTCTGCTCTGTATTTCTTTTGAGATGGCTTTTTATTTATCTTCCTTTGTGCTTCCCTTCTTTTCTCAGCACTCTCAGGATTCTTCTTGTAAAATTCGCTGGTTCTGCTCATTAGTTATAAACTCTAATAGTTAGTGGTGTTTTGTACATTATACCGTCAGAACGAATTCCATTAAAAGGACTAGGGCTTGAATACTCATTAATAAGAAATGTCTCAATACGAATAACAGTGACACTAAATACACTCATTTTTAAAATACTTTTAGTATAAGGACTGGCAACACTGTAGGAGTTATTATTAAAGATTGAAAAGTAGGTCTTATTTTGATTAAATATATTTCCTACTGAGCTTGTAAGCGAATAGATACCTGTTGAATTTATTGATGCAGTTATACCTCCATTAAAATCATCTTCTAAAATTATTAAAGAAGGTGTAGCCCCTACGGAATCCTGAGTAATCAATGCGGTAAACTCCCTGTACTTCTTTTGAGGAAATAAAGTAGAGAAGTATGCGGTCAAGTCGCTAATCTGTGTGCTATTAAATGCCTTTTTAAAAATTCCTAAGCTCATATTAATTTACTATTACAATGTCTAATGCTGCGTCCATAGCAGCGTAATCTTCGTTATCTATTATTATTGCATACTGCTCGTAATCAAGCAATATAGCGTCAAAGCCATCTAATTCTTTAGTAGGTATCCCCAACTCAAGCTGTTGACCTTTTATAGAAGCATTGTTTATATACTTCTTAGTCTGTGCGTTTGTCACAGACAACCTAACTGATTTATTCCTTATTGCCATGGTAATTCAGCATAATATTCTTGAATCTCATTTAATAAGTTCTGCATATACTGCAAGTCAAAACCATACTGCTGTGCTGCTGTAAAGTCAACGACATTGTAGTTTGCTATCACCTTTAATAAACTACTCTTCACCTCTTGTGGAGCATTCATGTTATTTGCTACAGCTTTAATGTAAGACTGAAGCACCTCAAAGGCTTGACCAGTTGTACAGAAATACAATGTAGTATCAGCTTCTTTAAGAACAGCAGTAGCATCTCCAGTTGATGTTATTGTTAATGTTGTGCTTGTTGTAAAAACCTCACCCACATATCTTATATCCCCATTACTAAGTGTAATATAATAATTGTCAGACCCTCCAACAATATAAGTACCAGCAGATATAGACTGACTGTTTTGATACACGGTTGTATACAGCTCGTACTTCATTGTAAATACATTGTCTGTAAAAACTAAGGATGTTGTATTGTAGCACTGAGATGGAGTAAAGAATGTGTATGTAGCATCAGAGGGAGTCCAAGTACTTCTTTCGCCATAAAACCCTGTCTCTGTAGCTGTATATCCTGTAGATAAGTTATAATCATCTGCCAGATATATAGTATCACCTGTAGTATAATCAACACTATTTATCGTTACATTTTGGTCAGCAGTATACTCTGTCCAAGCCTTAATAGTACTCACACTGCCTGCTGAGTTAACACTATTAACTGTAGCAAACATTATTCTTACCGCATTCACATCGGTAACAACACTTGGAGATGTGTAAGTTGATGCGTCATACACTTCTATTGTAGAAAGTGCATCCTCATCAAAAGATATTATGGCGTTAGCTGTTATACTCATTATGATAATGTCCCCATGCTTGATAAAATATACCAATTAGATGTGCTATAGGCTTGAATTAAAATGCCTCCTTGATTTCTTGTACCGTGAGATAAATTTACACTCGCTAGTCCATCAATACGCTCAGCTCCATATGGCGTTACGGTAATTGTCGTAGTTACATTAACATTCTTAATAAACAACAACTTACCAACATCTCCAGCTGTAATGTCTGGCAATGTTATATCGGCACTTGCATAAACTATATTGTAACCAAATGTTATAGTTCCGCCTGCAATGGTTGTAAAGCTACCTCCAATTTTATTGTTGAATGCAGTCCAATCTGCACTTGATAAATATCCATTTTGAGATGCGGTAGCTAGCTTAACTTGAATTGTAGTGCCAGAACCTATAACGGCATTTGAGCCACCTGTGATAGTTAATACACTACTTGTAGCTTCTGTTAAGTTTCCTTTAGTTACAGCAGGTTCTTTAGCATTAAAAGTAGTCCAATCCGCAGAAGTCAATAAACCTCTATTAGCCGCACTTGAACTAGGTATGTTTAAAGTAACATTTGCACCAGCTGGACTAATATTAAAATCTGTTCCGATTGAGCCTGTTGTAATACTTACAGCTCCTGTCAATCCGTTTAAAGAAGGGAGACCTGTATTTGCAATGGTAATAGAACCACTTCCGTTTGTTACTGATATACCACTACCAGCGGTTATTGTATTTAATGTAAAGCCAGAGCCATTACCTATAAGTATTCTACCGTTAGCTGCGCTTGATGCGTTATATCCAGTACCTCCATTTGCTACAGGCAATACTCCTGATACCTCTGATGTTAAGCTTATGGTAGATGAACTTGTACTTGTCAAAGCACTTCCTGTGGTCTTTAGAAATCCTGCTGACAATGAGCCGATACCATCTAAGAATCCTAACTCTGTAGTTGTAATATTTGCACTTTCAATGATAGCTCCACTAGAAGAAACCATAACCTTGTTATTATCAAGCGCTGTAGTGCTATTAGTACCCCCTTTTGCAATAGAAACAGTAGGTAAATCTGCATTTACCAAAAGCCTAAAACTAGGAACTCCAGCAACAGCGCCAGAGGTTGGACCTGCTAGTATTGTGTTCGGGTTTTTTTGTGCAAGATTTAATGTTATATTGCCACTACCTGTTATAGGGCTACTGCCTATAGAGAAAACATCGCCAGAAGTTGTAAGACCAACAGATGTCACGCTACCTATGCTGCTAGTTAATGTGGCTATGACTGCCTCTAATGAAGTCCAGTTAGCATCCACTTGAGCTGTACTCAGCGGAGAACTCTGTGAGCTTCTTTTATTTAATGTTATAATTGGCATACTACAAATTTATCATTTTTATTGACAATATCCAACAACCCAGTATCCGATAACATCGTAACCATCCTGTATGGCAATGTCTAAATTTTCCTTTCCTGCCTTATTTGCTGCTGCGTTCTTTTGTGCAACAGATGCGTTTCCATCAAGCATATAGTTTAACACAGAACATAGCACCAGTGTATCCTTAATTTCATTGTTCATAGGCAGACCAATATTCATTATATCTGCCTGCTCTTGCAATGTCAAGTATGTGTTAGCCTTAACATTGTCTGCTATTATAGCTAATTGTTCTGGACTTCTTTGATACATTATTCTAAGAATGTTACTTGGTCTGTAATATACAATAGTAAGTCGTAAGCTTGACTGATGCTGACATTGTTGGTCAAGCATATAGCCTGAATAGCTTCTAACTGACTCTTAACAAATACAATCTTGTTCTGCTCAGATACGCTAATCCTTTCAAGCATATCAAATATCACTTGATACAATCTATTCTCAACGCTCCAAGTTGTAGCAAAGTACTGAGAAACAGTTGCATACAACGCATTTACCCTTGGAGAGCCAGATGCTGTAGTAATTGAACTAGCGTTGTAGGCTGTAAAAACTTCACCTACTCTATAAACACTTCCACCATATCCAACTGTACCTGTTCCACTAACAATATATGTAGTACCAGATGTACTTGTTATTGAGGGTGTTGACTGAGGATAGTAGACCTCATATTCAACAAGTCTGATATTATCTACGATGGTATCGCCTGTTTCTCCAAGTTGAGTAGAAGTTATATCTAAGGCTACTTGAGATGATGTGGGAAGGTAGTTAAGGGGATAAACATAGTATCCAGTAGTCTCCCAAGTTGAATTAGCAGGTACTGAGATTCCAGTAATTTGAGGAACAAATGTTTCGCCTACAGATATAACTTTACTATCAACTGTTTTACTCGCACTTCCAGCATTGATATACTCTTTGTATTGAGTAAAAGAACCAGAGGTTAATGTCTCAATATTGTTGAGAGTATTGTATGTACCAAACTTGAAGCGTGTAGCTGTAACCTGAGAGTAACTGATATTACTATCCTGAGTATAAGCATATGTGCCTGTAGTGCCTGTAATATCCTTAAAGGCTAAGTACTCGCCTGTAGATGTGGGTTTTAATTCTATTTTTAACTCAAGTGACATAATACAAATATACTACTTTTCTTCTATGTTTTTTACTTTGTACTTTTTGATGCCATAGCCATGGTCTCCAAACATTATATCGTTCTTCACCAATTCTTTAGCTTTTGTCCTTACGGCTTGAATTATCTGTTGACGCTCTATTGTTTTTACATCTTTAGCTGTTAATTTATTGACATCTTTTGATGTAATATTTGGGTCTTTTAATATAAAGTCGTAAATATTTTTTTCGTTCTCTATTTTATACCATTGCGTATTTTTAATAGTCTCTATATTTTCAGAGTCAATCCCAAACAATGCAGTTCTAGCGTCTTTTAATACCTTCTTATATGAGTCTTTGGGTATTAAACATAATTCCCTTGTATCTTGGTTAAAGTATAATCTAGACCTAATATCTCTATATGTAGAGTTTTTAAGTTCTTTTACAATCTCTTTTCTATCTTCTTCAGATATTTGATAAGAATAGTTAGCTAAATCTGTATTTAATTCTTCATCTATTAAGGTTGAAACATTAGCTTCTCTTTCCAAGGTGTTAGAGAATTTTCTAGTAGCATCATAAACTTCCTTGCTTCCTGCAATTGCAGATATTCCAAACCCTCCAACTCCTGCGGCTACTTTTTCAACAGATGGGTCTGACGAATCAAAAAGTATTCTTGTAAGGAAGTTAACCAAGGCAACTTCAGCTCCACCAGCTTGACCTGCATTAGCAATAGGTCTTTTAAGTTTTTTTCTATTTGAATCAGCAATACTTTCTTCTTCTCTCTTTTCAATTATCTTATCAGAAGCTACAGCCCATAATGCATTTACAATTCCAGCCCATACCATTCCGCCTATAACACTTGTTGATCCTAAGAATATATCAGAAACCATTGAAGCTCCAAGCTCAATGCCTAGCATAATCAATTCCTCATCATCATCGTCTGGCTTGTTTTTAGTTACTGCTTGAATAATACTAGCTATAGTCCAATTTGATACAGCCATTGAGACTAATCTAAACATAATCTGCTGCATTAAAAAGGCGTTTCTAGTGGCTTTCCATGATTCTACCTCCGAATCATCCATGCTTTTTCGTACCTCTTTGTCTCTTAGCTTTCTGATTGATTGAGCAAAAGACTGATGTGTTGTTACAGAAAATCCTTTCATGTAGAACAAAACAGGATTTCCCTTTAACTTTTTAGACATATTAGCCCTCTTAGACTCAGAGTTTAAATCTGCTTGCCATTTCTCTGCGTACTTTAATGCAGACTGATTAACTTTATTATTATTTAAATCAGTTATAATTTCCTCAAAAGATTTACCTGCTGCTTTTTGATGCTCAATATATGCAGTTAAAATGTTGATTTTAGAAATGTAAGCATCAGAAGCCTCTAGGAATGAATCATAACTACTTTTGTTTACCAGTTTGGTTAAAGAGTATAGTGGGTCTGACACCACCTTTTGTAGGGACTCTGTTGCTTTTATGGCTGCAAACCTCTTACCTTGAAAATTACTAAAAGCTTCCCCAGCCAAAGCGTCAAAATACTCTACAGGAAAACCAAGATCCGATGGGTTGATTTCATAAACATTCAATCTATACTTTATTGTTGAACTATCTACCAAGTTTGATACAGCCCTATTGAAGTCGCTATTTAAGAGAATCCTAGTTGCTAATGTTGCAGCCTCTGGTTTCATAGAGAAGTTTACAAGCATTGCTGGGATAGGCTGTTTAAATATCTGATTAGCACCTTTCAATAATAGACCAGCAGATATATTTGAAATCAACCTCTTGGTCTCCATCCTAAGAGCCTTGTCAGCATTTCCATACACCATGCCTCCGTTCTTTTCTGCTATAACCTTTTCGCCTATTGCGTTCTTTAATATCTTAATAGATGTTTCGCCAAGACCGTATTGACTCAATCTTTCTAATCCAAACTTGGTATTGTTTAGTATGTTTGCCATATCAAGCAATTCGCTTGAACCCATATCAATAATCAGGGCATCCCAGTATCCTTTTGAGAAGTTCTCAATAAGACCAATTTTATATGAACTAGCAAGATTCTTGGTTCTTCCTTTAGCTCTTCCATTATCCTTGCTAAATCTAACAAACGACTTTTCTAAGTCTTCTATCTTAGCATCTTCTGTTTGATATGTTTTTTCTGGGAATGTAGGGAAATAGTTTTCAATATCATCGTACTCGGTGTCATAATTAATAGACATCGCATTTCTGTAGTTTGATAAATCCCTAAACTTATTAAGCAAGAAATTATATAGCTCTTGTTCTTTCTTGTCAAGCTTACCAGCAATGGTTTCGGTTGTTACATTGTCGGCTAACTCATAAGTAAAATTAGCTAAGTTTAAATTTTTAATCACACCAAAATCTTGAAGAGCTTTCAAGCCAGAGATAGCCTGCTTCTTATCTAGTATAGTATTAGGGTTTTTATCATAAGGATTTAAACCTTTTAAGAAAGCGATATGTTGGTCTGCTCTATTCTTAACCCTATTAATAAAGGTACGATTTCTTTCTTCTATTGTATCGTTTTTAACCCACTGATTTATAAATAAGTATGTATCTATCCTTGTCCAGTGTTCAAAAGCTTTCTTTCCAAACAGTGAAGTTGATAGGTCTCTAAACTCTTTGAATGATTTATTATACTGACTCTGAACCTTACTAATCATAGTTTCAAAATTACCCATGATAAAGTTCTTCAGCTTTTCAATTGAAGCACCGCCACGAGTTATCTCTGAAATCATTTGAGATATAGTTTGGCTTTCAGATATTTTTTCTGCTAAAGGAAGTAATTTATTTGCAACATCTTCAACAGCTTTTGAGGCTACTCTTTTAATATCTTGAAATGAACTGTTAAGTCTTCCAAGAGATGCAAATGCACCTATACCTGTAGGGTCGTTATAAAAGATTATATTTTCAATCTCATTGGCAAGTTTTACCAACTGATTGTAAGACAGATTATCAATATTGTTAAATATCTGGTCGTAATCTAATGGGGTTGAAGTGTCTTCGTACTCTTTGAAAGAATCAACAATATCTTCCTTGTTATTCTTCATCAAGTCTTTTACGCTGTCCTTTAAAGACTGTAACGCCTTAGCCTTTTCATTGGCTTTAGCTTCAATCTCCTCTATAGCTTCTTTGTCTTTTGTAGAAGCATCTTCACCCTTACTGTTTATTCTTTCCTTTAAACCAAGCCAATCTTCTTCAGTTTTAATATCAGTGCCTGCAAAAACGCCATCTTCTTTTAGTTCTGCGTATTCCTGTTTCCATTTAAGAGCATTGTTTACCGCCTTGATTTTTTCCATCATATCCTTATACTCTTGAATATAATCAAGTTCTTGTTCTAAGAAATTGTCAAGGGCTAGCTTTGTATCTGTACCTATTAATTCTTTTTTACTTAGATTCTTTTCAAGGTCACTTAAAACCTTTGCATAGCCCTCTAAATTAAATACTTGGTATGGAGATGGGAACTCTATTGAGTTGATGTAATCTATGTCTGATGAAGATAGTTTAGACTTGTTCTTTCTTAGTTTTTTAACTTTTTTAACCAAGTCTTTTATGTTGTCAATCTGCGCCAAGCGAACACCAGCATTGTCTAATTCAAAAATCTTAGGCAACATCTTCGCAAATGACATTTCATCTTTGATTTTAGATATAGCCTTTTCTATTGCAAGCGTAACAGGAATACCATTCTCTTTTAATATTTTTCTTACTTCTTTTTGGTATGCAGCTTTTGCCTTCTCAATAGCAGCAGCAGCTTTTTTACCTGCTACATATCCTTGTGATTCAGCTTTGTATAGCTCTCTAGACAACTTGCTAACGCTAATAAGTATTTTATCTTTTACAGCAATTAGATTCTTTACAGCCTGCTTTATTACCTTTGGATTGCTAGTAGCTTGAGATGTTGCTTCAGCTTGTGCTAGAGCGTAAATCTCAGAACCTTTTAACATAGAACCAGCAACAAGATTAGTGTAATCATTAAGAGTCATTTTACTTAAAGCTTCTGCTGATACAGACAACTTCATTGAACCCTTAACAAGTGTCCACATCTCTTTTAACCAACTCAAGAAACTATTGCTGTTTTGCTTTAATATTCTAGCACCTCTATCTCCAATTGCTTGAGCAAGTGCTTCTTCGTATAACTCGTCCTCTCTACCTTTTTCAGCTAAGTGAGGGTAATCTCTTTTTACTTGTTCTATATATGCACCACCATCCTGTTTGATGAGTGATATACCTTTTTTGTAGAATGCTTTGTGGTTTTCTTTTACATAAGCATTCCATATATGACCAAACTCATGTATAGGAGTTGTAGGAGATGCTGTTCTAGGGTCTATATATACTTTGCCTTCATAAACAAATCCAAGCACTTTACCTTGTGGATTGCGCATGAATTGAATCTTCTCTTCAATAGTAATTGCATTTTCATCAAATACTACATAATTAAATCCTCTTGCGGTGTCAGATGTAGCTCCAGTTGCAATACTTTCGGCAGGATACTTTACACCATCAATACCATTTTCTAAAAGAAATAATGATGCCCACTTGCTTCCTCTATTGTCGTTAAAATCATATAATACGCCTTCTTTCCATTCAGGGGAAGCACTTGAAAGAAAATCATAAACATCCTCTCCAATAAAACCATTTTCATAAATATCTGCAAGTTTACGACCTGTACGAGTCTCTTTTAGCTTTGTTTCAATATCTACTGCACTCTTATCTACTGCACTCTTATTTATTTCATTGTATTTTAATTCTTGTTTTTTATTTCTTATTTCATTTAAGTAATTAGAAATTTCTTCGTTTGTTGCTTTATTGTTCGCAAGCAATTTATTGCCAATTTTCTCTATTTCTCTTATTTGAAGATTAACATTTTTTTGTCTTTCCTTTATATCAACAAATTCTTTAAATAATTTATATTCAGGAATGTTTAATTTTGAGAACAAATCCAAAGTCTTTTTTGAACTAAATGGATTATCCCACTCTAACCAAGTATATTGGTCGGGAGTCTTTCCTTTGTGAATAGTTACTTTATATAAGTGTCGTTTTTTTTCGCCTACAACCTTTATTTCACCACTTTTTGCTTTTTTATAATCATTTAATAAGACCTCTTTATATTTATCTACTACAGCATTATATTCTTTTGTTTTTTCTTCATTACTTTTATTACTTTCAAGTAAATCATAATAAGTTTTAGATAGTTCTTTTATATATTCTGAATTGTTTGATGATAAATAATTTTCAAATCTTTTATTACCAGCCCTGTCATTAAATGATTTTATGAAATGATATTCATTTATTATGTCTTCAAAAGTTTTATCCGAGTTCCCAAAATCTGGATTTTCAAGTATATTAAAAAACTCTTTTTCTGATGAGGCATAATCTATATTCTGAATAACTGCTGAAATATTATCATACACAGAGTTATCCAATATAACCAGACCCTTTTTAGTCAGTTTATTAGCATAATTTCTTGCAATGTCTATCAAATCAGTAAAGTACAATCCCCAGCCAAAAGCTTGCGCCCCCTCTCCTGTGCCTATCTTCTCTGTTTTAAATTCATCAATATCATAAGGAGAGCCATGCCAAGCCTCTTGCTCCATCTGTATGGCATCAGGATTCATTGCAAGAATCCTATCTATCTCTTTAGTATCAGTTATAACCTCAACATTCTTTCCAAACAACAATTGGAATGACTTCTGTATATTAGATGCAAGTTTTCTTATAGCAGAGAACTTAACCTCTTCTGCCTTTTTATCAATATAAACTATAGAGCCTGTCTTTTTAAACTTCTCTAAATCAATATTGTCCATAGCCCAAGCGTAGAAATCTGCTTCGGACATTTCTTTTCCAGCAGGCATATTGAACTTATTGCCTTCCTTAAATTTAATATTACAAGCCATCGCTGTTTATTATTAGAGTTTAAATACAGATTTCTCAGCAACCAATTCTCCACCTTTGTCAAGGTCTCTCAATACAGAACAAGCATCAATATAGAATTTCAATGCATCTTGTTGTATTTTAAGGAATTGTAACAAATGGCGATAACTCATTTGGCATACTGGGAACATTTCGGCAGCAGCAGATTGGTACATAGAACTAACCTCCGCTTCCATCTTTAATGCAATCTCTGTAATATCGTACAATGTAGTACCCTCTTCTGAAGGCTCTTCAATCTTAGGCATTTGGAAATCAGATCCACGACCAACGATATAATCATAATGAATAAGAGAGTGTTCACGCTCTTCTTTTGACTCATTTAAGAAATAGTCTTCAGCTTTTAAGAAACCAGCTTTGTTAGCCAAATTAGCTAACTGAACATATACAGACGATTGGAACAATTCTATCCTAACCAAAGGTTCTAGAATCTCCATTGCTTTTGGGCTTAGTTTATAATCTTGATGCATAATTACAAATATAATGTTTATTTACCCCATTTACAATTTGTGGTTATATCGCCAGTTTTAAGCATTGCTTTTTGAAGGTCTGGCAATAACTCCATAAAGTCGTCAACTTTCTTAACTTCTTTATAGTCTTGCTTTTTCAGACTTTCTATTTGCTTCTGCTCTTTTTTTGACTCTATACTTGTAAGATTTTGCTGTGCTAGTCTTACCTCAATAGCCTTCTGTCTAATGCCCTTCTTAACCTTTTCTCTATTGTCCTTGGCTTTCTCGTAGTCTTCTTCTGTTATTTCAGAAATATCTTTAGTCTTATCTCCATACTTATTGTACAAGTTCTGTACTTTGTTAGCAGGCTCTCCGACTTTTTCTGCAATATCAACTACATTAGCAGGTATCTCACTAACCTTTTCAGTTTCTACAGGAGCTTGTTGTTTAGGTGTAGCAGCCTCTGTTCTTGGCTTACCTGACAACTGACCTAACATATACTCTTTAAAGTCAAACTCAGATACAGAAGTGTACCCCATATCTTTGATATGCTTGTATCCATCAGCAATAGCTTCTGAAAGAGACCTACCTGCTTTGTAACTTAGTTTAATTATCTTCAAAGCAGATTTAGCTACAAAAATAGGCAAACCTATAGTAGCGTCAAAAGCTCTTCCTTTTGAGTCTAAAGATTTGATAGCCTTATCCAATAGAGCTTCAAACCTATCTTTCTCTTCAGATTTAAAGTCTTCAATTAACTTTTGAGCCTTAGCTAGTTCTTCGCTTTCCTTTCTACTTTTCTCTTGACCAAAAGCCTCAATAGCCTCTTTTCTAGACTTCTCATCTTTAATGCCTACCATCTTGCCATCTTCACGCATCTGAGAAACAGAGAAGCTTCCATCAGCTTTCTTGTTAACTTGGAAAATTTTATCCCCTACTTGAACTAGATTTGATTTCTTGGCATTTTTAACAGCCTCTTCTAGAGCTTGTTTTTCAAAATCCTGTATTAGTTTTTCAGACTTAGCTTCTTCTTGCTTTAATTCATCAAGTGTCTTCTCTTGGAAATCTTCTCTCGCCTTCTTTCTTTCCTCTGACTTTCTTGCTTTTTCTTCTAGCTTTAATTCCTTTTCTGTCTTGCCAACAGGAGCTTCTTTGCCCTCAACTTTTAATCTTACAGATGGGGCTTTAGGGGTTGTTTGTAAAGAGAAATCTTTCAACACTCTTTCTGCTTTTTCTCCTTTAAGCCTTCTTATTAAGCCTGTACCTTTTTCTTTTAATTTAACAACAGCTAAACCCTTTTTGTCTCTAGCTCTGCCGATTATCTCGTACTCTTTACCATCTAATTTTACAGCTCTAGTTTCTTTACCTGTTTTAGGTTCTGTTTTAATTCCTTCTTGAGGGAACTTAGAAAGACCAAAAGAAACTATAGGTCTTTCAGATACTGAATCTAATTGACCTAAATCTATAATTTGATCATTAGTTTCAAAGACAACAGTATTCTTTTCTGTGTCATGCATTTTTATCATGCCTTCTTTTTCTCCTAAGTAGGCTTTCTGACCAATGTTTTCTTTTACATTACCTTCTATCTTTTGCTCCTCTATATCTTGCTCTAAAGCAGCCAACTCGTCTTCAGGAATTTCTATAAACTCATCTTCTTTTTCTTTGATTGGCTTTTCAACTTTTGGTACTTCAACCTGTTCAGCTTCTGCGCCTTCCAATAAAGGGGTAATAAGCTTGTCATACCTATTGTATATTTCTTTGTATGCTTTTAAATCTGCTGGGTCAGTAATTAAACTTTCATCTACCTTCCCATCTACTTTATATTCTTCTATATTTGGAATAGCCTCTGCAAGTTCTGCTTGTTCTTGCGCCCTTAATTCTTCAACCTTTAATTCGTTTTCTGTTTTTTGACCTTCTATAGCAGGGGCTTCTTGTATTCCCTTGGCTTTTGCAGCTTTAGCGGCTTCAACTTCTTCTGGAGTATAGTAATCTGGGTTTAAGCCAGTTGATTCAATGAACTCTCTGCCTTGATAGAATTTCTTTTTAGATTCGCCTTCTTGTGCAACCTCTTCTTCTGGTCTGAATAACTCTGCTTCAGTAAGACCAACCTCCAAGTCTTCATTATTAATTAGCTCAACCTCTTCTGGTCTTGACAATATCTCTTCAGCCTTTGCTACATTTTGTTTTATCTGCTCGTTAATTTGCTTTTTAAATACTTCATCAATACCACTTTCAGCTAATATTTCTAACTTCTTATTTTCAATAATAAGAGGAGCTACTTCTACGGCTTTTGCAGGAGAAATATCTTTTGGCATTACACTTTGAACGGCAGCATAGTTAACAATTTTCTTGTACTCGCTATCTGCCTTTTCAACTGTCATATTCCCAGTATCAACCATCTCATCAAGTATTTCTCTTGACTTGGTTAAGTTTCTAGCTGCTTGGAATCTAGCTTGTTCTAGCTCTATCTTAGGCATATTAATCTCACTACGCCCACTAGCAAGAAATGTCAAAGGAGCTGTTACGGCTGCCGTTTCTATCCAAGAGTTCATGTCTTTGTACTTACTAACATCAAAGACATTTCCATTGTCATAATTAATGGCAACTTTTTGCATAAGTTCACCTATGCTAACAACCCACTCTTCTGCAATTTCTTTAGATGTGTTTTCTGATATCCTTTTGAAAGCTTGCTTTCTGAACCAATTAACACCCTTTGTCTGAGCTAATACAGCGTCTTTTAAAAGCATTTCTTTTACCTGCTTTGTGAATATCTGATTATCTGGCATAATCAATTCACTAAGACCTTCAAGTGTTGAGAGTGTACTTATGTACGCTTCCTTCTGCACCCCTGTTAATCCTGCTTCATCCGCCTCATTTTCTCTTTCCTTTCTTGACATCATATACCCAGTTACCACCATTGCACCCTTACCATAGCCACCTAATGTTGCAAATACAGCCATGTTTCCAATCTGTTGTAATCCTTGAAAACCAACGGCAGCTAAGTCCCATTTTGTTGACCCATCTTTAAGTGTTTTATAAGCTTGCATTGTTGGAAGTATAGTTGTATTATACTTGTTCAAACCATCGTAATAGTCAGCCATTTTATCGTATGCGTTATACTCACCTGCTTGACCAAATGTCAATGCACTCAATGTACTTCCGACACCAGACAATATAGAGTTCACAGCTTTAGGTAAAGACTCAAGAACACCTGCCCAGTTTCTTAATGTAGCCTCATTCATGTAGCCCTCATTGTATAGCTTGGTTATCCTCTCTCTTGTTTCTTGCATAGAGATAGGCGCAGGGAATCCTTTGTTTGCTAGTTCTATTTTCTCAACAAGACCAGATACTGTTTTTGCTGTTTGTATGTAATCATTAAATATTGGCTGTTGAGCCTTAAACTCATCAGCTTGTGGCTTCATTGATTCTACTCTAGCCAATGAAGCTTCATAGTCTTCTTTAGCTTTCTTATATGCCGAATTACCACTAAACTCTTTCAACAAGTCTTCACTCTCTAGCTTTAAACCTTCAAGAGACTTTATGTCGTTATTATATTCTTTTAATTCTGGTATGTTAGCGTGTTCGTTATATATATTTACAGCATACTCGTATTCCCCATAAGCTTTTGCGTAAGCATCTTGATACTCCCTTGGAACAGCATCATTTACTACATACTTTTGAACCTCTGCTTTTGTTTGTTCTATATTAGCAAGCAACTTTTCGCTATCAGCTTTCCATGCATCAATATTAAACTCCTTTACCTTTGAGTTAAGTACTTTACTCTCATCTACAACATCTTTGTAACCCTTTGACTCAATAAAGTTGTTTTGATAAAACTCTAACTTTGTTTTCTTTGTCTTTAAATCATCAATTGCAGTATTGAAGTTAGCATAAAAATCTTGAGCAGCTTGTAGCTGTTGACTAACACCAGATGCCTCAAGCTCTTGTAACTTTGGAATATAAGCCTGCACCTCTTGGTTTGAAAACTTACCTATCTCTTCAGCAATAATACTTTGACCTGTAGCGTCTTTATTTTTACTCCAAGCCTGTATCTTGGCAGATGTTTCTGGGTTCTGTTTAAGGTAGTTTAAGAAGTTTGACTTGAACTGTGGGTCTTTATTAAATGCAACTTGAGTTATAGCTGGCAAAGATTTGAATACTCTGTCTGTCTCATAGTCAACAAACGGCTTGTTATCAGGCAGTGCCTGTTGCTTTACACGCAAATAGTCTGCATTCTTATCTTCCTTTTTAATCTCACTTCCAGCAGGGGCTTTGTCCCAAGGTATAGTAAGATTTGGCTTAAAGCTTAAAGTGTTGTTGTTTTTATCTGCCTTTATTGCATCAGCAACATACTTTAAGTTCTGAGGAACTTGACCTATCTTATCGGTTTTTGCCTTTTCTATAGATTCTGATAGAGATGTACTTTTCGGTTTTTTTAATGGAGATTGGGAAACGGTACTTAAAGTAGGCTCTCCAGTATTCGGAGTAGCCACGAACTGCTGAGAGAAAGAAGTCTCTCCAGATTCCGATTGAACTTTTTTTTTAAACCCTAACTTATCTTCAAAAGAATCAAAAGAAACTCCGTTTGACTCAAGACCTAAGTCATTAAAAACGCTTTTTCTTAATTCTGCATCTTGATCAAACTTGGTTAAAAACTGATTAAAGTCAACCCCATTTTTTTCAAGACCTAGGTCGTTATAAATACTTCTTTTAATATCTTCTGGCATAACTATTCTTTAGTTTTTTTTGTAAAAAATCCTAGTGTAGAGCTAGATGCTTTACCCTTTGGTGCTGACTTGTCTGTTTTAGGCGTGCTTGTATTGGTCGCTTTTACTTGTGAAACACCACTTTTAGGTGCATAAGGTCTTAAATCTATACCTTGTCCATTATTGTATATTGCATTTGCAATGTCAATTGGATTGTTAGGTTTATAAAAATTTAATATATTTTTAAGGTCTGTAGAGCTTGCTTCCATCCAGTATTGTCTGTAATTGTTTTCGCTACCATCTCCATATAGTAGGTATATTTTACCTGTAGATGGGTTTTGATACAACTCTTTTGGTAGTGTACCTCTTGATGCTCCAGCAGAGAAAGATACAGCCCTATTAGGGTCTTTTGCAATATTAAAATTCCAAGACATATTTTGAGGTAGTATCACCCTTTTAAACTCCATACCTTTGGTGTTCCTACCAAGAATACGGAAATAGTCGTCACTTTTATCTTTCGTATCTCCGTAGAATATATCCCCCTGACTGCCCAGAGTCTCCGCTTTAACTCTATCCGTGTTAAAAGTGTACTTTCCTGTTGTTGCTCCGCCATCATAGTTGGCTACATTATCTTTTGGATTTATATACCTTGGATCAACCTTTTGTTGTTTGTAATTAGATAATTTACCTGCAATAAAATTTTGAAAAGCTTCTTTTTGAACTCCTTTATCTTTTAATCTATCTGGATTACCTTTGGCGTAATTCTTGGTGAAGTAATTATTAAATTCATCATTATAAAGAGTAGAACGCCTAAACGCATCGTCATTATATAGGTTTTCAGCCGTTGTGTCTATTTGGTCTTGTGTTATATCCTTTTTAATTTTAATGATATTTCCACTTAAATCGTATGTAATGTCATTTGGGTATATTTCTTTTATTTGAGATTCAAAGTATTTGTCATAATTAATATCCTCAACTGGGAATACATTAAAATTACCGCCAACGGAAGGCTGAACTACGCTATCATTTGGATCAATCCATGATGGATTCTTAGCCATCATGCCTTGTAATCCAGCTTCATGCCCACCTTTTTTATATCCTTCAACATAAGAATTGTAAAATCTGTTTAAGGATGGACTTTTACTCTTACTTAATTCTTTCAATGAATTATTAAGAGGTTCTAAAGACTTTTGATTTCTTATTGTTTGATCTCTAATAAGATATGCTCTATTATTATCTCCAGCATTAACAGCTTCAGACACCGCAGATATTGCACTAATGGCTTGCTTATTAGCCATATCCTGTACGGTTGGCTCATCAAACTTTTCAGCAAAGGTTAAATGCTGCATGATTCTATCTTGTTGAGCCTGTCTCTTAGCCTCTGATGCTGCTTCCATCTTAGCCTTAGCCAAAGCAGAGCTTTCAGCCATCTTTAAGCCCTGTAGTATTCCGAGACCTTGTGGTCTTGCTCTTGTTACAAGAGCTGCTGCATTACCTATGCCTGCTGTTTCTTCTGCCATTTTCTAATATTTTTAAATAGGCTCACCACCTAAGTAATCTCCACCAATATTAAAAGAGTAATCTCCACCAGAATTACTATTAGTATTTCTATTTCTGCGTTGAGCATTAAGTAAACTATATGTACCAACCGTTCCTAGTTCATTTCCAAATTGACTTAACATATTTCTTCTGTAATCTCTATTTGAAGAGATGGCATTTCCAAGTAGTTGCTCTTGCTGAAGTCTTCTATTAACATCAACGGCAGTATTTTGGTTTTGAATACCTTGCATCGTGTTGGCAGCACCTAACATTCTTGAATATGCAGCATTTTGATACTGTCTTGCCAACTGAGTATCTTGACCTGCCATTTGATTATATGCATTTAGTCTATTACCAGCCAATGAACCAGAAATAGCTCTACTTAAAGAACCTCCCCCCATTGACCTAGCATTGTTATATTGAGCATTTAAGCCTTGAGCAATATCTTGGTTGTACATCGCTCTCTGACCACCTGTAAATCCTTGTGGTTGAGCAACTCCTCTCATAGCACCTCCATATATTCTTGACACTGCTGGATTTACTGAATACCTAGGCAGTGGCTGTTTATTTAAGGCATCTAATTGTCTCTGTGCGTCTCTTTGATTAAAATAAGAAAACAAAGCTCCTGCGCCTTGGGATAAAGCTCCTAAGCCTAAGCCTGCTACACCCATACCAAGAGATGAACCCATAAAATCACCAAACTTACTCATAACGATTTTTATTACAGATACAAATATAGGTCTTTTTTAAAAGAAAAAAAATATTAGAAAGTGCTTGACAAATTAAAAAGATACATTATCTTTGTCCTGTTGTTGGAGGTCTCATCTCACAAACGAACATATAAGACATTTCCTACTCGTACATTGCGGTAGGTAAGCCTTGGTAGAGATGAGACCTCTATTGGGGCTTTTTTTTGTCTATACCTGAATGAATAGCAACTGTATCACCGACCAAACTTTACGCCACTCGTATTGGATCAGGTAAATGCCCTTTGTTGGGCAGGATAAATTCTATTTTTATTTTTTTACGAAGTTTTTTCTTTTTCTCTTTTTTCTTCTTTTTTTTTATTTATTTTTTTTTCTTCTTTTTTCTCTCTTTTCTTTTGGAAATAATAATTGTACCATTCGTCTGTAGTACACTATCGCAAGACTAATTTGATTGGCGAAAGCAACAAAAAACAAAAAAAATAAAAAATAATTGTAGAGTGTATTTTTTTCTATACACACATACAACATAACTTTGTCCGCATATGAAAACAGATATATTATCAACTAAGGTTTCAGTTTACAAAGACATTAGAGATGTATCAAGCAAACACACTGCAATGATTGGTACATTGCTTGAAAGAATTAAAAATGGTGGTAAGAATGAATCTACCAAGCAATTAATTGAGCAAATCAGAAAAGAAAAGGATGATGAAGTAAGAAGTGTTTTAAAATCAAAATTGACATCTGTTACTTTCTCTGGTCATTTTAATGCACGATATGATGATGAATTAAAAGAGCATAGCGGCTTGATATGCTTGGATTTTGATAAGGTAATAATACCAGAATTTTTAATAGATGAATTTAAGAAAGACAAGTATTGTTTTGCTGCGTGGATTTCTCCTTCAGGCAATGGAGTAAAAGTGCTTGTAAAAATTGCTGATGGTATGAAACATAGAGAACACTTCGCTGCTCTTAAAAAGAAATATCCTGATGCTGATAAAAGTGGTGTAAATCCTTCTCGTGTATGTTACGAGTCTTATGACCCTAATATTTTTATTAACCCCGAATCTAGGGTATTTACAGACTATATTGTTGATGAGTTCTTTACTTTGTCTGAGACCGTTGGT
>Ga0209298_10000140_pt1 | contig 43413 bp, 36 predicted proteins | sample S_140806_EF_Meta_FD_187325 | JGI IMG/M metagenome (GOLD analysis project Ga0209298, IMG submission 187325) | Freshwater microbial communities from Lake Simoncouche, Canada to study carbon cycling - S_140806_EF_MetaG (SPAdes) (version 2) | ecosystem: Environmental > Aquatic > Freshwater > Lake ... | reverse complement strand
CCCCGCGATGCCCGCCCGCAAGACCTACATTCTCAAGCTCTACGTAGCAGGCAACACGCCCAACTCGATGCGGGCGCTCAAGACCCTGCGCAACATCCTTGAAACAGAATTCCGGGGTGTCTACGCACTCAAGGTGATTGATGTGCTCAAGAATCCCCAGTTGGCCGAGGAAGATAAAATCCTGGCCACCCCAACCCTCGCCAAGATTCTTCCACCACCGGTGCGCCGCATCATCGGCGACCTCTCGGACCGCGAGCGGGTGCTGATCGGCCTCGACCTGCTCTACGAAGAACTCAGCGATGAAACCTACGGATTCGAGGAGGAGGGCAACACCCTGACCAACGCTCCGCTGGACCCGGAACCGATCAGCGGCGGCGGGGATGGTGGCGATTTGCCCCATCTCTGACCTCCATCCCGCCCACCTTTCCGCCTCCATTCCTTTCCCACCGCTTTCCCGAGACCTCCTTCGATGCAGGACCCCAGCCTCACCAGCCCCGCCACACCGCTGATGCAGGTGCAGAAACTGCCGACCAGCATCGAGGGCTTCGATGACATCTGCCACGGCGGTCTGCCGATCGGCCGATCGACGCTGATCAGCGGCACCTCCGGCACGGGCAAGACCGTATTCTCGCTCAACTTTATCTATAACGGCATCCGGGACTACAACGAACCGGGCATCTTCGTGACCTTCGAGGAATCGCCCCTCGACATCCTGCGCAACGCCGCCAGCTTCGGCTGGAATCTCCAAGAGATGGTGGAGCAAAATAAGCTATTCATCCTGGATGCCTCACCCGATCCTGATGGCCAGGATGTGGCCGGCAGCTTCGATCTCTCCGGCCTGATCGAGCGCATCAACTATGCGATCCGCAAATACAAGGCCCGCCGGGTGGCGATCGACTCGATCACGGCGGTGTTCCAGCAGTACGACGCCGTTTCGGTGGTGCGCCGCGAAATCTTCCGCCTGATCGCCCGGCTCAAGGAGATCGGCGTGACCACGGTGATGACCACGGAACGCATCGATGAATACGGTCCGATCGCCCGCTACGGCGTGGAAGAGTTCGTGAGCGACAACGTGGTGATCCTCCGCAACGTGCTCGAGGGCGAACGGCGGCGCCGCACCGTGGAGATTCTCAAGCTACGCGGCACCACTCACATGAAAGGGGAGTTTCCCTTCACCATGGGTGCCCACGGCGTGAACATCTTCCCCTTGGGCGCCATGCGACTCACCCAGCGCTCCTCCAACGTGCGGCTCAGCTCCGGCGTGCCAAAGCTGGACGAGATGTGCGGCGGTGGCTTCTTCAAGGATTCGATCATTCTGGCCACCGGCGCCACGGGCACGGGCAAGACGCTGCTGGTGAGCAAGTTCATCGAGGATGCCTGCCGCAGCAAAGAGCGGGCGATTCTGTTCGCCTACGAAGAATCCCGAGCCCAGCTGCTACGCAACGCCACCAGCTGGGGCATCGACTTCGAGCAGATGGAGCAGGATGGTCTGCTGAAGATCATCTGCGCCTATCCGGAATCCACCGGCCTCGAAGATCACCTCCAGATCATCAAAACCGAAATCAGCGAGTTCAAGCCCTCACGGATGGCGATCGATTCACTCTCCGCCCTCGCCAGGGGGGTGAGTCACAACGCCTTTCGCCAGTTTGTGATCGGCGTAACTGGCTACGCCAAGCAGGAGGAGATCGCTGGCTTCTTCACCAACACCTCCGAAGAGTTTATGGGCAGCCACTCGATCACCGACTCCCATATCTCCACCATCACCGACACGATCCTGATGCTGCAGTATGTGGAGATTCGGGGTGAGATGGCCCGGGCATTGAATGTTTTCAAGATGCGCGGTTCCTGGCACGACAAGGGCATCCGCGAATTCGTGATCACCAGCAACGGTCCTGAGATCAAGGATTCCTTCTCCAACTTCGAGCGCATCATCAGCGGCGTGCCCCATCGCATCACCACCGATGAGCGCAGCGAGCTCTCCCGGATCGTGAGGGGTGTGGCCTCAGAAGACCTCTGATCCCGATGCGAGCGCCTCATGCCAACGCTCCTCCCGGGCAGCACCTCCGAGCAAAGCTTCGGCCGGCTCGCTCGCTGCGCAGCCTCCTGGTGGTGCCGGTGGTCTTGCAGATGGTGGCCACGGCCGGGCTGATCAGCCTGCTCAGCTACCAGAACCTGCGGAGCACCACCGACCGGATGGCCGCGACGATGCAGGAACGCACCAGCCGTCAGGTGAGTGATTACCTGCGCGCCTACCTGCAGGTGCCCCAGCAGGTGATCGCCACCATGGAGCAGGCCGTGCGAAGCGGTGCCCTGGATCCGCAGGACCAGGTGGCGACCACCCGTTATCTGTGGCAGCTGCACAACACCTTTCCCAATGCCCCGTACCTCAACTACGGGCTGGCCAGCGGGGATTTCATCGGTGTGGGCCAGGCCGACAACGACGATCCCCGCCCCTACCTGGAGCTGGCCGCTGCCGATTCGATCGAGCGACTCGACAAGTACGCCATCGATGCGATCGGCCGGAAGGGCGATCTGCAGAAGGTGAAACCCTTCGCCGACTTCCGCGGTGATGGCTGGTACAACGAGCCGGTGGTGGCCGGCAAGGCCGTGTGGACGAGCATCTACAACTGGGTGGATGCCCCGGAGGTGATGGCGATGGGGGCCGGCATCCCGATCCGGCGGGATGGTCGCCTGGTGGGGGTGGCCGGGGTGGATGTGTTCCTGTCCAACATCAGCCGCTACCTGGCCAGCCTGCCGCTGGGCAAGGGCTCGCAGGTGTATGTCGTGGAAGCCAACGGCATGTTGGTGGCCGATTCCTCCGATCGCCTGCCCTTCCGGGTGGTGGGGGGCCGGGGGGTCCGGCTGCGGGCCACCGAAGCCAAGACCACGGCGATCCGCGATTCAGCCCGGGCGCTGGTGAATCGCTTCGGCGACCTCGGCGCGATCGACATGCCCCATCAGCTGAGGCTTCCGCTCAGCGGCTCCGGGGTGCTGGTGCGGGTGGAGCCCTTCCGGGATCGCTACGGCCTCGACTGGCGGATCGTGGTGACGATGCCCGAGTCGGAGTTCCAGGGCCCGCTGCGCCGGGATGCCCTCACCAATCTGCTGATCTCGCTGGGGGCGGTGGGGGTGTCGGGAACCCTGGCGATGCAGGCGGTGCGGCGGGTGAATGCCAGTCTCACTCAGGTGGTGGAAGGATCCGAAGCCCTGGCGGAAGGGAATCTCGATCAGGAGGTGCCCCCGGGCGAGGTGGCGGAAACGCAGCGCGTGGCCATGAGTCTCAACACGATGGCGACCAGCCTGCGGGAGAGCATCCGCAGCCTGCGGGCCCGCAACGCCGCCGTGAGTGAGGAGGTGGCCCAGCGGACCCGGCAACTCCAGGAGGCCAACCAGCGCCTGGAGGAGGAGATCGACCTGCGCCGCCGCGCCGAGGAGGACTTGCGCCAATCCAACGCCGAACTGCAGGTGCTGGCCCACACCGACCGGCTCACGGGCGTAGCCAATCGCAACCAGCTGGACCAGCAGCTGGCGATGGAATGGCAGCGCCATCGCCGTGAACAGAAACCGATCGCCCTGCTGATGATCGATGCGGATTACTTCAAGGCCTACAACGACTGTTTTGGCCACCTGGCCGGCGACCGTTGCCTGATCCGGATCGCGGAGGTGGTGCAGCGCACCTGCAGCCGTCCTGGCGACCTACTGGCCCGCTTCGGCGGCGAAGAATTTGTGCTGCTGCTCCCGGACACGGATTTCCCGGGGGCGATCACCGTCGCGGAGCGGGTGCAGGAGGCGCTGGAACACCAGGCGATCCCCCACCCCAAGGCCGTGGTGGCCGGCCGGGTGAGCGTGAGCATCGGCATCGCCTGCCAGGTTCCCGATGCCCATAACACCCCCCAGGAACTGCTGGCCAGTGCCGACGCGGCCCTCTACCGGGCCAAGGCGGGCGGACGCAACCGCTGGGAAATGGTGGGCTGATCCAGGAGCGTCCACCTCCGGTTCCCATGCATCGGCCGACTAGCAAATGCGCGGCAGCAGATCACCGGCCGGGGGGGTGAGCACCCGTTCACTGCCAAAGGCGGTGCGCAGCAGCAGCCGCGGTCCGGCCAGGGCGGCGGCGTGCATCCCTGGCGGGCGCTCCTCCGGCTCCACCCCACCAATCCAGGCACCGCCCCCGGGTTCGAGCACTGCCAGAGTGGCCTCCAGATCGGCGGGGGCCACCACGGCCACCAGCCTTCCCTCGTTGGCCAGGTGGAGCGGATCGAGGCCAAGTAGATCGGCGCCGCGGCGCACGGCGGGGGCCACCGGAATCCGCTCCTCGATCAGCCGGATCCGCACGCCGGCCGCCGTGGCCAACTCCTGCAGGGCAGCGGCGAGGCCGCCGCGGGTGAGATCCCGCAGGCAATGGGGCCGCACCCCGCAGGCCAGGAGAGCCTCCACCTGGGGCCAGAGGGGGGCGCAATCGCTGAGCAGGGGTGGGTGGGGATCGAGGCCGTGGCGGGCCATCAGGATCGCCATGCCATGGCGGCCGAGGTCGCCGCTCACCACCACTTGGTCGCCGGCCTCGATGCGCCCCGGCCCGATCGGCTCCGCCGCCATGAGCAAGCCGATGCCGCTGGTGGTGAGGAAGGCCCCATCCGCCTTGCCCCGCTCCACCACCTTGGTGTCCCCCGTGACCACCTGAACGGCGCAATCCGCCGCAGCGGCAGCCACTGAGGCCAGGATGCGCCGCAGCACCGCCAGCTCCAGGCCCTCCTCCAGGATCAAGCCGAGGCTGAGGGCCCAGGGACGCGCCCCCGCCATGGCCAGATCGTTGCAGGTTCCCACCACCGCCAGGCGGCCGATGTCGCCACCGGGGAACTCCAGGGGGTGCACCACATAGCCGTCGGTGCTGAAGGCCAGGCGGCCATGGGGAAGCACCAGGCTGGCGGCATCATGCAGGGGCGCGCCGGGATCGGCATAGAGGGGGCGCAGCTCGCTATCGATCAGCCGCTGGCTGAGGGTGCCGCCGCCGCCATGGCCCAGCAGGATCCGCCCGCTCATCGCGGCACCGGAGACGGCTGGAAGGCTGCGCCCTGCGGAGGCCGGTACTGGTGATAGGCGGCGCAGGCCCCCTCCCCCGAAACCATGGGCGCCCCGAGCGGATGCTCCGGGGTGCAGCCCTGGCCGAAGGCGGGGCACTGGAGCGGGGAGGCCCGCCCCCGCAGGATGGCGGCGGCGATGCAGGGGCCGGAAGCCGAAGCCAGATCGGGCGCTAGGCAGAAGGAGGGCGTGACGCCTGGCGGGCTAGCGAAGGGGCCGGGGCCTGGGGAGGCCGTGATCACCTGAGCGCTAGCGAAGCCGCCGGGTGGGGGGAAGCGGCGCCGCGCCTCCAGGGTGGCCGCATAGGACTCCCGCAGCGCCAGGCCGCCCCCGGGGATCAGCCCAAGGCCCCGCCAGGATTGATCGACCACCTCAAACACCTCCTCCAGCAAGGCCCGGGCCGCCGGATTGCCCTCCGGCCGCACCACGGGGCCGTAGGCATTCAGCAACCGCGGGGTCGCGGCCTCCAGGAGCTTCACGCAGGAAAGGATTGCCCGCATCAGCTCCAGGGGCCCGAAACCGCTCACCACCACCGGCAACGCGCGGCGCTCCACCAGCTCCTGGAGTTCGGCGGTGCCGATCACGCCGCACACATGGCCCGCCGCCAGGAATCCCTGCACGGAGCTAGCGGAGGCGGGGGCGGAGGCTGAAACGCGGGCGCTGGTCTGCGCGGCCCGCCAGTCTTCGGCGGGCTGAAGGAGAACCTCCATGGCGGGCGCTACCCGCACATGGGCCGTGAGCAGGGAGAGGTTGGTGAGGCCCTCGGCCTGGACACAACGGGCCAACAGGGCCGTGGCGGGGGCGGTGGTCTCGAAGCCCACGGCGAAAAACACCACCTCACGCCGAGGATGGGCGCGGGCGATGGCCAGGGCCTGCAGCGGGGAGGTGAGCAGGCGCACATCGGCCCCCTCCGCCCGCAGGGCGAGCAGGCTGGTGGCCGTGGTGCCCGGCACCCGCAACATGTCGCCGTAGGAGCAGAGGATCACCCCGGGGCGCCGGGCCAGGGCCAGGGCGGCGTCGATCGTGGCGGCGGGGGTGACGCACACCGGACAGCCGGGGCCATGGATCAGCCGCAGTCCCGGCGGCAGGAGCTGGTCGAGCCCCCAGCGGAGGATCGCGTGGGTCTGGCCACCGCACACCTCCATGAGGGTCCAGGGGCGGGTGGTGCAGGCGGCCAATTCGGCGGCCGTGGCCGCCAACGCCTCGGCCAGGGCGGGGGTGACGGCCCCGGGGAGCGGAGCGGAGGGGGGCAGAAGGGAACGGGGCGCTCAGAGGTTCATGCTGGGACGTTCGCGGGTCGCTGGCGCGTCGGCTGCGGCGGACCGCGGCGCGGCGGGGCCCTGAACGCAGCGGAATGCGGCGCCGCTGCCGGTACTGGTTGGGTCCGGCGGAGCGGCCGGGCCGAGGCGGACGACGGTCCTTGCCGGGGGCGCCATCCTGCGGGGTATTCCGCTCCACCGCCTCCATGAACGCTCCCGGCCGCAGCAGCGCCCCCACCCCCCGATCCGCCGCCGCGGCGATGCCGGCCGGAGCACGGCGCGGTCGGGACCGCTTCCCCGCTGGCCGGGCCCTGATGGCCCTCCTACCGCTTCTGATGGTGGCGGGCCTACCCCACCATGCCGCCCTGGCCGCGCCAAAGCCCCCGGCGGACCCCGCAGGGGGGCTGCAGGGGGGGCTGCCGGTGGTGCAGCACAGCGGCCCCTGCGATGCCTCCACGGCCATCAGCGTCGGCCCGGGGCTCTGGGTGGTGGGCGACGACGAGGCGAAACCGCCGGTGATGCTGCAGCTTTACCGCAGCGGCCAGGCGGGGCCGGCGGTGGGCCAGGGAGAGATTCCAGCGCGGGCCGTGGCCCCGGTGGACGACGGCCACCCGGAGCTGGACCTGGAGGCCTCGGCCCGGATCGGGCCGTTGGTGTACTGGATCGGCTCCCACGGCGCGGCCGATGCCGAGGGTCCGGGGAACAAAGCGAAGGGGGAACCCCGCCCCAACCACCGGCGCCTGTTCGCCACCAACCTGGGGCTGAGGGCCGCAGACGACGGCAAGAGCCTGGCGGTCACCGTGGAGCCCGTGGGGCGGCCCTACACCACCCTGATCGAAGACCTGGCCGCCGATCCCCGCTACGGCCGCTTCGACCTGGAGGCTGCCGCCCGGCGTCCCGCCAAGGCCCCTGAGGGACTGAACATCGAAGGGCTGGCGGCCACCCCCAACGGGTCTCTGCTGATCGGCTTCCGCAATCCGCTGCCCGAGAAGAAGGCCCTGCTGGCCCCACTCACCAACCCCAACGCCGTGCTGGCTGGGGAGAAAGCCCGCTTCGGCGATCCGGTGCTGCTGGACCTTGGCGGACTCGGCATCCGCAGCCTAGAGATGGTGAACGGCAGACTGCTGATCGTGGCGGGGCCGGCCGAGAGGCGGAAGGGAACCGCCACCCCTTCGGCGCTTTACCGCTGGAGCGGCCAGTTCGAGAGCCCGGCCGTCAGGCTGCGCAGCTTTCCCCCAGTGGGGGGGAGGGCCTTCAACCCGGAGGCCCTCGTGATCGATGGCAACAGCCTGGTGGTGCTCAGCGACGACGGCAAGCTGGATGGGATCGAGGGGGACTGCGGCAAACGGCCCAAGGAGAGCGAAGGCTTCCGGGAGCTGAGGATCACGCCAGTGCCGTGACGTGCCGTGAGCGAGGGTCCCGCCCATGTTGCGAAATGCTAATAGGGTCGCGATCATCAGCATTTTCCAACATCCTGATCAGTGTTGCTTCTGGTTCGGAGATGCGGCTGAGCTGGCCCCAACACCTGCAGGCCTCCCGCACCGTGGAGCTGGCCAATCAATCCCAGCAGGGCGTGGCCCTGGCCCTGATGGGCATGTCGCTACTAATCCTGGCCGAAGACCTTCTGGAGACCGAACAGGCCGCCAGCGAAGCCGCGCGGCAGGCCTGAGCCTCCCTCACCAGGGCCCCGCTGCGCTGATCGCCTCGCCGATGGTGTAGGTGTGCAAAGCCTTGATGTATTGGGCCCGTTCGTAGGCGGCGGGATCAGGGCAGTTGGTCTGGTCGAGGCAGCCGATCAGCTCCTGCACCGAGGCGTAGCCGTGCTCGGCGAGCCAGAAGGAGAGCTCCTCCACCAGGCCCGCCAGCCGCCGGGGACCGTGACGCAGCAGGGCACCCACCACCTGGGTGGCGCCGGCGCCGGCCATCAGCAGCCGCACCACATCGGTGCCGCGGTGCACGCCACCGCTGGCGGCCAGATCGAGGGGGAGGCGGCCGTGGAGCAGGGCGATCCAGCGCAGCGGCAGGCGCAGGTCGTGGGGGGTGGAGAGCAGCAGGTTGGGGCGGATCGCCAGGGCTTCGATGTCGAGATCGGGCTGGTAGAAGCGGTTGAACAACGTGAGGCCATCGGCGCCGGCCCCGGCCAGCCGTGACGACAGGGCGGTGAGGTTGGTGTAATAAGGGCCCAGCTTCACGGCTAGGGGCAGGACCACGGCAGCACGCACCTCGGCCACGATCGCCACCAGCTCGTCCTCAATCTCGACGCTGCTGCGCTGCGGATCGGTGGGAATGGCATAGATGTTGAGCTCGAGGGCCTCGGCGCCTGCGCCCTCCAGCCGGCGGGCGAAGTGCACCCAGCTGCCGGCATGGAAGCCATTGAGGCTGGCCACCAGGGGAATAGTGAGCCGGGCGCGGCCCCGCTCAATCAGGCGTAGGTAGGAATCGGCGCCGTCATGGCGCAACGCGCCGCTGGGCACATAACCGAAGGCCTCGGCATGGCTTTCGCTACCGGCCAGGCCCAGCTGGTGCTGATCGAGTTGATCGCGTTCGATCTGCTCCTCGAACAGGGAATGCAGCACGATCGCCGCAGCCCCGGCCTGCTCGAGCACCTCCAGCTGATCCGCATCGCCGCTCAAGGGCGCGGCGGCCCCCACCACCAACGGGTTGCGCAGCGGCAAACCCAACCAGGAGGTGGCGAGGTTGGGGGGCATGGGGCCAGCGGCGGGGCTATCTCGATTGTGGGGAGGTTTGACGGGGGCGTTGTTGAGAAGGGCCTAACCACCTTCAGCCCCCCCCGCCAGCTTCTGCAGCAGGGCCCAGCGGCGATCAACGGCGGCCTGGGCCTGGCGTGCCAGTTCTCGGGAGCGCTCCGGCTGGGTGGAGGCGAGCAGGCGAAAGCGCTGTTCGCTGGCCATCGCCTCGGCCAGGGGGATGGTGGGGGCCGGGCTGTCGAGCTGCAGGGGGTTCTCGCCCCGCTCGCTGCGGCGGGGGTCGTGGCGGTAGAGGGGCCAGCGGCCCGAGGCCACCGCCAGGTGCTGCTGTGCCATACCCCGCTCCATGGCGATGCCGTGGGCGATGCAGTGGGAGTAGGCCAGGATCAGCGACGGACCCGCATAGCTCTCGGCCTCCAGGAAGGCGCGGATGGTGTGCTCATCGCGGGCGCCCATCGCCACGCTGGCCACATACACCGTGCCGTAGGTGATCGCCATCAGGCCCAGGTCCTTCTTGGCGGACGCCTTGCCGCCGGCGGCGAATTTGGCCACCGCCCCCAGCGGCGTGGCCTTGGAGGCCTGGCCGCCAGTGTTGGAGTACACCTCGGTGTCGAGCACCAGAGCATTCACATCGCGGCCGGAGGCGAGCACGTGGTCGAGGCCGCCGAAGCCGATGTCGTAGGCCCAGCCATCGCCACCCACCAGCCAGACGCTGGTCTTCACCAGGCTGTCGGCGATCGCCAGGAGGCGGGCGGCGGGCAAGGCGGCGCGACCCTCGGCGGGAAGGGATTCCAGCCGGGCCTGCAGCTGGCGCTTCAGCTCCTCCAACCGCTCGCGCTGGGCGTGGATGGCGGGCTCATCACTCTGTTGATCGAGCGCCGCGAGGATTTCTAACGCCAGGCCAGGCGCTACCGAGGGCTCTCCAGCGGGCCTACCAGCTAGCTCTCCGGAATCGCCAGGTCGCTCCGAATCGCCGACCGCGACAGGAACACCAACCGCCCGGGAGCCGCTGGCCGATGCGGAGACTCCAGCCAGCCTTGAACCGGCGGCCGATGCAGAGATTGCGGCAGCCCTGGATCCGCCGGCAGCTCCAGAGCCTCCGGCTGTTGCAGAGGCATCGTTCGCCGTCCATCCGCCCGCTGCGCCGAATCCAGACGCTGGCGAGGCGGGGCGAGTGTCTGAATCCAGCCCCGCTAGCTGCCGCAGCAGGGCCGCCGCCATCTGCCGCTGCTGATCCAGCGCCACCCGCAGCCCAAAGCCGAACTCGGCGTTGTCCTCGAACAGCGAATTGCACCAGGCCGGTCCGCGGCCAGCGGCGTTCGTGCTCCAGGGCGTGGTGGGGAGGTTGCCGCCATAGATCGAGCTGCAGCCGGTGGCATTGGCCACCACCATCCGGTCGCCGAACAGCTGGCTGGCCAGCTTGAGGTAGGGGGTTTCGCCGCAGCCGGCGCAGGCGCCGGAGAACTCGAACAGGGGCTGCTGCAGCTGCTGCTGCCCCACCTTGTGGAGGTTCAAGGCGGCGCGGGGCACCTCCGGCAAGCCGAGAAAAAAATCCCAATGCTGGCGGCCCCGATCCAGGAGGGGTTCCAGGGGGGCCATCACCAGGGCCCGGCGTTTCGGTTGCTGCCGGTCCCGGGACGGGCAGACCTCCACGCAGAGCTTGCAGCCGGTGCAGTCCTCCGGCGCCACCTGAATCGTGAACTGCTGGCCGGCGAAGGCTGGATCGCGAGCCGGGACGCTCTGGAATTCCGGTGGGGCCGCCGTCAGGGCCTCAGGGGGCGAAACCTTGGCGCGGATCGCCGCGTGGGGACACACCATCACGCACTGGCCGCATTGCACGCAGAGGTCGCTCTGCCACTGGGGCACCGCCGCGGCAATGGCGCGCTTCTCCCAACGGCTGGTGCCCGTGGGCCAGGTGCCATCGGGGGGGAGGGCGCTCACCGGCAGTTCGTCGCCGCGGCCCGCCAACAGTGGGGCGATCACCTCGCGCACAAAGGCGGGGGCGCCGGCCAAGCGGTCGGGGGCGGATGCCGATCCCTCCTGCCCATCCACCAACACGCGCCAATCGAGCGGCTGGAGCTGATCCAGGCTGGCCTCGATGGCCCGCAGGTTCATGGCCACCACCGCCTCGCCCTGGCGGCCGTAGTCGTGGTGGATGGTGGCGGTGATCGCCGCCAGGGCCTCCTGCCGCGGCAACACGCCACTGACCGCGAAGAAGGCCACCTGCATCACGGTGTTGATTCGGCCAGCCATGCCGGCCTCGCGGGCCAGCCGCGCCGCATCGATCTGCCAGAGACGCAGCTCCAGCTGCCGGATCCGGGCGCGCTGGTGGGCCGGCAGCCTTTGCCAGGTTTCGGCCGGATCCCAGGGGCTGTTGAGCAGCAGGGTGCCGCCGGGCTCAAGGCCAGCCAGGGGATCGAGCCGCACCAGGACATCCCAGTGGTGCACGGCCACCAGGGTGGGGCGCTGGATGCGGTAAGGCGCACGGATCGGCCGGGGAGCGATGCGCAGGTGCGACACCGTGACCGAGCCAGCCTTTTTGGAGTCGTAGACGAAGTAACCCTGCACGAACAGCGGCGTGCCCTCGCCAACGATGCGGATCGTGGCCTTGCTGGCGCCCACCGTGCCGTCGCTGCCGAGGCCGTGCAGCACCGCCCGCACCTCGCCGGCGGCGGGTTGCCACAGCGCCTGGTCCAGGGTTGATGGCGCGGATGGCGGCACGCCCCCCGCTGCGGCGCCCTCCAGCACGAAGTCCGGATTCAGCGGCAGGGAGCGATGGCCCAGGTCGTCGTGGATGCCCACGGTGAAATGGTTCAGGGGCGGCGGCGAGCCGGGGGCGGCACCGGCTGCCACCGTCTTGAGATGGTCGAACACCGACCGGCCCATGGCGGGCGTGAACTCCTTGGAGCCCAGCCCGTAGCGCCCGCCCACCACCCGCGGCGGCAGCCCACCGTGTTGGCGCTCCCATTCCTCCGCCAGGGCCGCCACCACATCGAGGTAGAGGGGTTCCCCCGGCGCGCCCGGCTCCTTGCAGCGCTCCAACACCGCAATCGCCCGCAGGCCGGCCGGCAGGGCCTCCACCAGCAGCGCCGCCGCCAGGGGCCGGAACAGCCGCACCCTCAGCACCCCCACGCGCTCGCCGCGGGCCTGCAGCCAGGCGGCGGTGGCCTCGGCGGTCTCGCAGGCCGATCCCATCAGCACCACCAACCGCTCAGCATCAGTGGGGCCGACGTAGTCGTAGGGGCGGTAACGGCGACCAGTGAGCGAGGCAAAGCGTTCCATCGCCGCCATCAGCAGATCCGGAAGGGCCTCATAGGCTCCATTCACCGTTTCGCGGCCCTGGAAATACACATCCGGGTTCTGGGTGGTGCCGCGCAGCGCCGGTCGGCTGGGGTTAAGGGCCCGCCCCCGGTGGGCCTCGATCGCCTCCGGGGGGATCAGGGCCTCCAGCAGAGCATCGGGGAGCGGCAACACCTTCTGGATCTCATGGGAGGTGCGGAAGCCATCGAACAGATGCAGCAGCGGCAAGCGCGCCTGCAGCGCAATGGCCATGGCGATAGCGGCGAAGTCGCCCGCCTCCTGCACCGAGGCCGAAACGAGCACCCCACAGCCGGCGGCACGGCAGGCCATCACATCGCCGTGGTCGCCGAAGATCGAGAGGCCCTGGGCCGCCAGGGCCCGGCCCGCCACCTGCACCACCACCGGCAGCCGCTCCCCCGCCCAGCGGAACAGGTTGGGGAGCATCAGCAGCAACCCCTGGGAGGCGGTGAAGGTGGTGGTGAGCGCCCCGGCCTGGAGGGCGCCATGCACCGCCCCGGCCGCGCCAGCTTCGCTCTGCAGCTCCACCACGCTCGGCACGGCGCCCCAGAGGTTGGGACGTCCCGCCGCGCTCCAGCCGTCGGCCCATTCCCCCATCGGCGTGGCGGGAGTGATCGGATACAGGGCGATCACCTCGCTAAGCCGGTAGGCCACCCGAGCCACCGCCTCGTTGCCATCGATGCAGACCGGCGCAGGCTCCGCCAGCCTCTCCGATGCTGACGGCGGAACGGCCTGGACCATGGCGGCGAACGAGGTCATGGTTGGTCCTCCCACCGATCAGCTCCGCCCGGAACCGTCCTCGGTAGCGGCGACGGCTGAGAGAGGGGATCGGGGGAGGCGGCGTAAAGGCTTATGGAATCCCCGCCCTCCGGTGGTCCCTGACCAACACCGTGGTCGGAAGCGGCGACGGCTGGAGGACGGGGTCGGGGGGTCAGAGGAGTGGCGGTAGAGCCCAGGGTTGCCGCCTCCGGCTGATCCGGCCTCGTCACCAGGAGCCGCGGCGCCATCGACTCCGCGATTGGTTCCATGACCGGCTCCGCAATCGGTTCCAGTGGGAGCTCCAACAGCGACTCCTCCACCCGGCAGATCGCCAGGCCCACATGCACCAGCACCAGGTCGCCGAGGTGGGCCTCGGGCAGGCAGGCCAAGCTCACGGACTGGCGCACGCCGCCGAAATCCACCGTGGCCATGCGCCAGAGGTCGGTAGCGGCAGGGAGGGCATCCCAGGAACGTCCCATCGGCGCCGCCGAGGTGATCGCCACGATCCGACCGGGAACCGCCAGGCACATGGTGTCCGCCCGCTGCTCAGGGTTTGAGGCGGTTCTACGCGGCTTTCATCGGACCGTTGGCCACGCCACCGCAGGCGCGGGGAAGGCGCGGCGCATCCGCTCCGGCGGGGCTCAGCGGTGCTCGATCACTTCGGCCGCGTCGTAGCGCACCTTGGCCAGGCCGGCGTACTTGTCGTCAGCGGCGCGGTAACCGCAGGCACAGACCACGGAGGTCTGGAAGGGGGTTTCCTCTAGCTGCAGGATGCGGTCGTAGTCCGTGGGGCTGAAGCCCTCAATCGGACAGGTGTCCACCCCCAGCAGCGCGGCGCAGGTCATCAGGTTGCCCAGGGCGATGTACACCTGATTCGAGGCCCAAGTGCCGATCGTGTGGCTGCGGGGGCCATCGATCAGGTCGCGCTGGATCATCTGGCGGTAGCCCTCCAGCACGGTGGGCTCCAGGCCGCGTCGGCCGGCGGTGGCGGCGATCAGGCGGTCGGCATCCTCCTGGGTGATGGTGCGCTGGCGCAGCAACACCACCAGATGGGAGCAGTCGGTGATCTGGGACTGGTTCCACGACACCGGCCGCAGCTTGGCGCGCAGGGCCGGATCCTGCACCACCAGGAACTTCCAGGGCTGCAGACCGTAGGAGGAGGGGGTGAGCACCAGGCTCTCCTCCAGGGTGGACCAGAGCTCAGCGGGAATGGTGCGCTCCGGATCGAAGGCCTTCACCGCGTAGCGCCAGTGGAGGCCCTCCAGCAGGGTGGCGGGGCTGAGGCTGGGCATCGGAGCCGGATCTGGGCCCCCGAGCCTGACAGGGCGCCCGCCGAACGGAAACGCCGGCGACCCATCAGGACGGCGACAGGCCCACACCTGCCCCAGGGCCAGGCCGCCGTCGTTGCCGGGCACGGCCCGGGCGCTATGGGGTTCCAGGCCACGGCGGCGCAACCGGGCGATGAGATCCTCCAGCAGCAGGGCGTTCTGGAAGCAGCCGCCCGCCAGCACCACCGTGCGGCAGCCGCGAAGGCGGGCGGCGCTGCTGATCAGATCCGCCACGCCCGCCGCCACCGCCTGGTGAAAGCGGAGCGCACAACGGGAAGGAGCTTCCCCGGCGGCCCGATCGTCTAATAAGGCCTCCAGGAGCGGTTGCCAGTCGAGCCAGCCCAGGGGGAGAGGGCTGCCATCTGCCACCGGGGCCGGGACCTGGGGAAAGGGATAGGAGCCTTCCGGCGAAAGCACCGCGTAAGGCCTGTTCCCCGGTTCGGAAGCGCAGGGATCGGAGCAACTGCCCGCACCCCGCTTGCCATCCCCCCGGGGTGCGGACCCGGCCTGGGGTTGGCGGAAGACCTGTCGCCCACTCAGGTCCGAATCGATCAGAGGCCCTGCCGCCCCCAGGGTCGCCAACCCCTGCAGCCGCAGGCCCGCCTCCCCCTCGTAGCTTGTGCGTTGGCACAGCCCCAGCAGGGAGGCCACCCCGTCGAACAGGCGGCCCAGGCTGGAGCTCCAGGGACAGTTCACGCCCCGCTCCACCATCGCCACCAGCAGCTCCCATTCGGCGGCGCGGAAGGCCCGGCGGCAGCGGGCCGCACCCGGGTGCTCCATGGCCCGGGGGCCGGCGGCGGCCAGCAGTCCTAGGGCCACCCGGCGTGGTTCCCGCGCGGCCCGGTCCCCCCCGGGCAGGGGCAGAGGCCGGAGACAAGCGAGTCGCTCGATCCGATCGGGGCCGATCGCCAGTAGTTCCCCTCCCCAGAGGGGCGGCGAGCAACCCGTGTGAACGCCATCGGAAGGTCTGTCAACGGCGACGGGATCCTCGCCGTAGCCCAGGCCATCGGCGCAGAAGGCCAGCAGGGGCGGCTCCAGACCCTGCTCCGCCACCACGGCCAAGGCATGGGCGGCATGGTGCTGCACGACCTGCAGCGTCAAGCTGGGCAGCGCCAAGGGGGCCAGCGCCAGTGGAGGAAGCGCCAGCGCTACGCCGATCTGGTGGGAGAGATAATCTGGGTGTCGATCGATCGCGATCCGCTCCAGCTGGTCGCCGTAGCGGGCATGTAGTTCGGCGATGCCGGTGCGGAAACGCTCAAAGCTGCGCCGCTCCCCCAGATCGCCCAGGTGGGGGGCCAACCACAACCTGGCGCCCAGGGCGAGCGCGGGGGCGGCCTTGAGATCGCCGCCGAGGGCCAGCACGGCGGCGGTGGCGGCATCCGGGGAAGAAGCGGTCAGCACCAGTGGTTCCGGGGCATAGCCGCGGGCACGCCGCAGCAGGGCCGGCCGGCCTTCAATCAGCTGGGCCAGCGAATCATCCAGGGGACGAGCGATCGGACGGTCGTGGATCAGGAAGGCATCGGCGATGCCGACGAGCCGTTCGCGTGCCTCGGCAGCATCGGTGCAGAGCGGTTCGCCGCTGCGGTTGCCACTGGTGCACACCAACGGTCGCCCAAAGCGGCGGACCAGCAGCAGATGCAACGGCGAAGCTGGCAGCATCACCCCGAGCTGGGCACTGCCGGGAGCGACGCCGGGAAAGGGATCCGGCCAGCGTTCCGTTTGGGGCAGACCGAGGGAGTGGGGATCGGCGGGGGGGCGTTCTGCCCGCTGGAGATCAGGGGGGTGGACGCCATCGGACTGCACGGATTTAGGCCTGTGGACATCGGGCCTACGGACATCAACTCCCTGGACCTTGGGGTGCTCGGAATTGGCAGGCTGGGGCAGCGCCGAAGGGGAACCAGGGAGCTGGCCGTCGACGTGGCGCGCAACGACGCCCCCCAGCAACCGGGAGCCCGGATGGACGACGGAGCGGGCGGGCGCGCCCCCCACAAAGCTGCGGCGCGGCAGCAGCACGATCGGTGCGGCAGGCGACTGGAGCAGATCCAGGGCCGCCGGGTCCAGTTGCCCGTGGGGGTCCAGCCAGGCCGGATCGGCCACCAGCAGGGCGAAGGGCCGCGCCGGCCTCCGCTTGCGCCGCCGCAGCCGGGCCACCGCCGCCCGGTTGCTGGCATCCACCAGCAGCTGGAAGCCGCCCACCCCCTGCAGCGCCAGGATCCGCCCCGCCGCCAGCAACTCCGCCGCCGCCGCGATCAGCCGGGCGCTGCGGGCCGCCGGGGATTCAGCCGGGCCGCCGGCTCCGGCCACCCCTGCCGACGACGACAACGACGATGACGCCATCGGATCCGGCTCTGGCTCTGGTACTGGTTCTGAGTCCGAGTCCGAGTCCGGCTGCAGCATCGACGCCGACTCCGATTCCGGCTTCGGCGTCGGTTCCAGTTCCAGCCAGCCTGCCCCGACTCCAAGCCCCGCCGGATCCACACCAACCACTAGGGAGAGCCGCGGCCCGCAGGCCGGGCAGCTGATCGTTTCGGCGTGGAAGCGGCGATCGGCGGGATCGGCGAACTCCGCCGCGCAGATGGCACAGGGCACGAAGGCCACCAGGGTGGTGTGGGCGCGGCGCCAGGGTTCGGCGGTGGCGATCGTGTAGCGGGGACCGCAGTCGCAGCAGGAGAGGAAGGGGTCGCCGAAGCGGCGGCTGCGGGGATCGTCGAGTTCGCGGCGGCAGGCCGGGCAGGGGGCCCGATCGGCCACCAGGCTGCGGGCCACCAGGCCGATGCCGAGCGGCACCGCGGCGGCGGCGGGTTCGGCGCTGATCGTGAGCGTGGGAGCGGCGGGCGCACCCGGGGCTTCGGCAGGGGCGGCGGACGAGGATCGGGAGCCGGATTGCTCCCTGGGAAGTCCCGCCAGGCGAGCATCTGATTCACCCGTCCGGGGAACTGCGAGCCGCAGCGGCGGCTGGGACGAGGGGGCAGGTTTCGCTGGCGGCCCTGGCGGGCTGAACCCAGCGGCAACGTCGGCATTGCTTTCAGACCATTGCGGCTCTAGAGGCTCCAACCGAGCGGCCGGCGGCAGGGCATCAGCGAGCGAGGCCAGAAAACACTCCAGATCCCCCCGGCGGCCGACAAGATCGAGCCGCACCCCCTCCGGACCGTTGTGGAGGCTTCCCCCCAGACCCAGGCGGCTGGCCAGGCGATGCACGGCGGGCCGGAAGCCCACGCCCTGCACCACTCCCCGGCAGTCCAGGCGCAGGCGGGCCCTCTCCCCCTCAGCCGCAACGGAGGGTCCCCCCGCAGCAGGCAACGGACCCGAGCCCGGCCCCATCAGCGCAGCAGGGCCAGCAGGTCGTCGAGGCCGGCGCCGCTGCGGGACGACACCTCCACGATCGCGGCCCCGGGTGCCACGGCGTCCAGATGGGCCAAGGCCCGCTCCCGCTCGAAGCCCACCGCCGCCGCCAGGTCGCTCTTGCTGATCACCACCACGTCGGCGCTATGGAAGGTGGCGGGGTACTTGAGCGGCTTGTCCTCTCCCTCGCCCACCGCCAGCAGCACCAGCCGCTGGTGCTCGCCGAGGTCGTAGGCGGCCGGACAGACCAGGTTTCCCACGTTCTCGATCAACAGCAGATCGAGGGCGGCCAGGGGGCGACCGCCAGCCTCGAGCGCCTCGACACCGCGGGCCACCATCGCCGCATCAAGGTGGCAAGCCTGACCGGTGGTGATCGCCACCGCCTCCAGACCGGCGGCCCGCAGGCGGGCAGCATCGTGGTCGGTGGCCAGATCCCCCACCAGGGCCGCCAGGGCAAGGGAGCTGGCGGCGCCATGGCGGGCCAGGGCCTCCAGCAGGGCGGTCTTACCGGAGCCCGGCGAGGAGAGGATGTTCACCACCCTCACCCCGGCGGCGTCGAAATGGCGGCGGTTGACCTCGGCCTGCCGGTCGTTGTGGGCCAGCAACCGCAGGCCGAGCGGCTCCAAAATTGTGAGTGCGATCGGCGTGGGATTCTCCGCGGCAACGGGGGGCCGGTGGAGCGGGGTCCGCTGCCGATCGCTGCCGCCACAGGTGCAGTCCAGACACATCAGAGTGGGTCAATGCTGGCTTCTGCTTCATCCTGCAGGTGCTATGGGCAGACAGCGATTTCTGACTCTCATTCGCACCCTTCTGCTCCAGGCAAAAGCGGTGAGGGCACCTGTGAAGGGAAGCGGACCCGGCACACCTTGGGATGTGGGGATATCAGGATTCCCATCCTTGACGCGGAACTGCCAGAGCCCGGGGGTGCCCGATGGGCTATTGCCGGTTTCAACAAGCTTCAGGACGTCATCTGACAACGAGCCTGGCAACACTGCGTAATCCACTCCATTGCCAGCGTCGTAGCCAGCAATGGCTCTTATACCTCCAAGCCCATTGGTTCCACCGCTTAAATCTCCGGTTGTCCATTGCAGCTGTGCGTAGCGAAATTCGAAATCAAAATCTCCGCCTCCCTTGTTATTAAGAACCAATTGGAAGTCATTAAGCTTATCATTGTTCTCGGAGAAGTATCCAACTTTGCTCCATGTCACGACAAGGGCTGATGGGTCATCAAGATTGAAAAACACTCGGCCACCACCCGGTTGATTGGTGGTGTCAACGTCGGCCCAGTAGGGTGCAATGATCGGGGCGGGTGCACCAGGAAATGCGGATGGCGTGAATTCGCCTACCGGGGAGCCAAAGGAGATGCTGCCATTATTATTGACGTAGAAATTGTTGTAGACCTTACCAAAAAAGTTGATCGGGAATGGCAGGGGTAGGTCGCCGGTTGATTGGTCATCATTGCTGGATAGCTCCCGTTCTCCATAGCCAGTAGCGCCGCCTAGTCCACCGAGAAGTGTAGCCGCATGGATGGGATTTGGCGTCAAGATTCCTACTGATGTGAGGCAGCATGCCGCCATGGCGGCAATCGTTACCCTTCTTCGATAGATGCCGGCCAGCCAGATCGATCACAAGTCAATGGAAAATGACCCTTTTGTTTTAAGCACTAATCGGTTTTGCGGCGCGCTTTTTATGCTCCGATTTTTAGTCAGATGTGCCGCATATTCGCTCGATCATGTTCTGGCTCGGGACCGGCCCAGTGCCACCGTGCTCCGCTGGGGTGGGAAGCCGCAGCTCCAGGCTCGCCAACTCCAGCTCGCGGCCCTGGCGCAGGTCAGCGCTGGCCGCGCCGCAGCAGGGGCAGAGGCCAAGGCCGGCCTCCAAGTCGAACAGCTCGCCGCAGGGCGCGCACCAGGCCCGGGCCGGTACCAGCTCGATCGTGAAACGGGCCCCATCCGCCAGCCCGCCCCGCAGCACCACCCGGGCGGCGAAGCGCAGGGCCTCGGGCTCCACCCCCGCCAGGCTGCCGATCCGCAAATGGATGGCCGTGATCGCCTCAGCGCCCCGTTGCCGCGCCGCCGCCAAGGCCAGCTCAGCCACGCTCTCCATCAGGGCCAGTTCGTGCATGGCAACGGTGCTCAGGCGGCGGAGACGGAGGAGTGGCGCGTGATCCGTTGCAGCTGGCGCGTTTCCAAGGCCAAGACGCGGCGGGCGAAGTCGGGATCACGCTCCAGCGTGGTGTCGAAGCAGTCGACCGGCACAGCCAGAACGCGGGTGCCGCTGGTCTCCGCCACGATCGTGTTCTCGGTGGTGCCGTGGCTGAGCACCTCAAGCTCATCCAGCACCTGGCCAGGCTGCATCCGGGTGACCCGCAGGCCTTCATCGCCACGCACCTCGACGCGGGCGGCCCCCTCGATCAGCAACAGCAGCTCACGGCAGGTATCGCCCGCCTCGGTGATGGCCGCGCCAGGCTGGTAGCGACGGATCTCGGACTGATCCGCCAGCAGATCGAGGGTGTCGGCCCAGGTGCGCCGGAAGAAGTCACTGGTGGCCAGCACCACCCGCTTCTCCAGATCCGGCAGATCCGCCAGCGCCGCTGGAGTGCTCAGGGCCAGCAGCTGGTCCACCGTGTGGCGGACCCAGACAGGGCTTGATGGCTCGCGAAGGGGAGCGCTGCAGGCTTTCCCCCGTTGGGGATCGAGGTCGCTCAACAGCACCAGAGCCGAGGCGGCCACACTGGGCTCGGGATCCGCCACCAGCTGCTCAAGCTGCTCCAGGGTCTGTTCTCGGGAGGGCTGCGGCAGGGCAGGCTCCGACGCTGCAGGCTGTTGCCGCAGCACGGCCAGCAGTTCGGCGGGAAGGCTGTCGCGCCAGCGCGGCAAGGCCAGCAACGGCTGGAGGCTGCCCTGGGCCAGTTGCCGCAACCGTTGCACCAGGGGTTCCCGATCCGATGCAGGTGGCAGCAGGGCCAATGACCGCAGGATCCCCTCCAGGCAAAGCTCCTCGCGATGGCGCAGCCGCTCCTCAAGCAGGGACATGAGCAGCGGCTGGTGTTGCAATTCCGCTGCGGCCATGGCCTGCAGGCTGCGATGCAGCGGCGCCAGCCTGTCGACAAGCAGCTCGGCGCGGTGAGCCGCTCCGGCGACGGGATCGAGGATCTCGATGGCTTCGGCTTCCTCAGCAGGAGAGATGGAGAACTGGCGCACCAGGGCAGCGAGCTCGGTTTCACCGCTGGCGCCACCGTCCTGGCCCATCTCCGTGGTGCCCGCCCCAGCGAACTGTTGTTGCAGCCGCAGCACCCGCTCGAGCGAGCGTCGGTAACCGCTCAGGCGCACCTGATCCTCCAGGCTGCGGCGCTGGTCGGGATCCAACAGGGCTGGATCCTCCACACCCAATTCCTCAAGGAGAAAGCGGTGTTCATCGTCAGAGATGCCGAGCTCCTGGCGCATCCGCCGCAGAACGTCGAGGCTGCTTGCGACGTTCACGTAGCCCTCGGCCAGGGCATCGCGCACCACGCCCTTGTAGGCCTCATGCCGCTGGTCATTGCCGAACTCGGGCAACACCCTGGCCAGCACGTACAACTCGTCGGGGTTGAGATCGCCGAGGCTGCGGCCCTCCAAGAAACGTCCCAGGTTGAGGCCGAGCTTCGCGAGCTGCTTGCGGAAGCGCTCGGCCAGGTTTTCTCGGCTGTAGAGCGCCGGACTGCGATGCCAGTTGCGCACCAGCCACAGGGAGCTGGTCGCCACCAGGGCCATGTCGAAGAGGTACTGCACCCAGGCCGGCGTCAGCAGCAACAGCGGCCGGCCGGCAAACAGAAAGAAGACGTTGAACACCAGGAAGGTGGCCGCCAGGAAGACCCGATGGCGGATCAGGATCTTGTCCGGCTCGGAACCCTGGCGGCGTGCCCGGCGGCGCAGCCAGGCCTCGATGGCTCGTCCGCCCAGCCAGCCGAGCCAGGTGAACAGTCCGAGCACCAGCGGCACCGCGACCAACCGCGGCAGCGCGATCGGCTGGCCGAAGAGAAACAGCCCCGGGCTGAGCAGTTGCACCAGCTGATCGCTCTGGCGGGCCCAGGCGCCGGAGAAGTAGTAGTCCCAGTTGCCGGCGTAGAGGTAGTAGTAAAAGAAGTAACCCACCACCAGACCGACATAGCCGTAGCGCTCGAAGCGGAAGTCCGGGCTTTGCAGGCGTTCCCAGTACATGCGCTCCGCGTCGATGTCGATGCAGGGCTTCTGGCAAGCGACACAGGCGCTCTGCTCCTCGCCGCCGCCATCGAGGGTGCGGCACATCGACTGGGTGATCGGGGTGTCACTCATGTGGGCGCGACTGCCCAGCAACCCGCCCGGCGTGGAATAGATCGCCTGCACGGGTGCCATCGGGCAGAAGTACTGGCACCAGGCCTTGCCGCCATACAGCCAGCCCACGGCAACGGCCGCCGCAATCGTGAACAGCAGCCAGCCCGCCAGCACCAGGCGATCGGCGTTGAAGAAGAGGATGCGGCCGCACAAGCCCACAAACAGCCAGCTGAACTGAAGTGCCGGATAGTGCCTGGCCAGCCAGGAGTCGGGCGGTACCCGCGCTAGCTGGGGGCGGAGCTCGCCGCTCTTGGGATTGCGCTTTTGGGTCTGGCGCTGCCAGCCCAGAGCCCGGGGGATCTGGGAGAGGAAGGAGAGCGGGCAGATCCGCCGCCAGAGCTCATGGCCGAACACCAGCAGGATGAAGATCGCCGCCGGCACCACGGCACCCCAGAAGATCGTTGTACCCAGGGGGTAGGGGGCTTCCACCAGGCAGCGGCCCTGCACCGCCACGCAGGTGTCCGGCAGCCGCAGCGGGCTCCAGGGGTGCTCCGGACTGGTGAAGCGGGCCGAGAACGGATCGAAGAACAGCGAACCGATGATCAGCAGCCAGCCGGTGGTGAGCAGCCATCTCACCCCGTGCATGCGGATCTCGCTCAACCGCGAACCGGCCATCGGTCGAGATCGGAAGGAGCCGAACGTTAACCAGCCCGTCGCAGGCCTGACTGGGCTGATCCGATGGCTCAGGCTGTGGCTTTCGCCATCGCCTCGGCCAACACCTGCTCGAACGGCTCGGGGCGATGCAGGTGGTAGCCCTGGGCGTAGTTCACGCCGATCTGGCGCAGGCGCTGCAGCACCGCCTCCGACTCCACAAATTCGGCCACGGTGCGCAGGCCAATCACCTCGGCCACCTCCACGAAGCAGCGCACCGCCACATCGTCGAGGGGGTCATCGATCACGCCGGTCACGAACTGGCCGTCGATCTTCAGGTGGGTCACGGTGAGGTTCTTGAGGGTGCCGAAGGAGGCCATGCCGGAGCCGAAGTCATCGAGGGCCACGGTGCAGCCATGGCGACCCACGATGGCGATGAACTGCACGGCGGCCGACATGTTGGTGATGGCGGCGGTTTCGGTGATCTCGAAGCACAAACGGCGGCTGATGGCGGACCCGGCATCGGCCAAGGCCGTATCCACCAGCTGCACAAAGCTGGGATCCACCACAGACAAACCCGACACGTTGATGCTGATCCGGTCGATCCCCTCCAGGGAAGCCTGGGCGGCGAGCAACGCAATCGTTTTCTGGAGCACCCACTGGTCGAGGCGGGTGATCAGCTGAAACCGTTCGGCCGGCGGCAGGAAGGCCCCCGGCAGCACCAAGGCACCGTCCGGCTCGCGGATGCGCAACAGCAGTTCCGCCCGCAGGGCATCGCCATCGGCGGGGTTGAGGGGCACGATCCGCTGGGCATGGAGTTCGAGGCGGTCGTCATCGATGGCCCGCTGCAACCGGGTCACCCAGCGCATCGCCTGGTTGCGGCTGATGAGGTCCGCATCGCCCTCACCCCAGGTGTGCCAACGGTTGCGGCCCGACTCCTTGGCCGCGAAACAGCTGGTGTCGGCAGCCTGCATCACAGCATCGGGATCAAAGCCTTGGCCCACCAGGGGCACCACACCGATGCTCACCCCAATGCGGAAGCGTTGTTCCGCCCCCTGAAAGCGGAAGTCCTCAAGCGCCCGGATGATCCGCCCGGCGATCGCCTCGGCCTCCGCCACCGTGCAGTGGGGTAGGAGCAGGCCGAACTCATCCCCACCCAGACGGGCCAGACTCACCTCGGGGCTGCAGAACGATTCCAGTAGCCGGGCCACCTGCACCAGCAGGCGATCGCCGGCGGCATGGCCGGCGGCGTCGTTGATGATCTTGAATTGGTCGAGGTCGATGTAGAGGAGCGCGTGGCCCGGCTGGCCCGGCTGGGCCGGCTGCTGCAGGCATTGGCTGAGGCAGGCGTCAAAGGCCCGGCGGTTGAGCAGCTGGGTGAGGGCGTCGTGGCTGGCCTGGTGCTGAAGCTCTTCCCGAAGGGCCACCTCGGTGGTCACGTCCTGGACGAAACCGAGGAACCCCGTGATCACTCCGGCTGGATCCCGCAAGGCCTTGGCCTGGGAATGCACGTTGATCACACTGCCGTCGCGGCGGAGCAGCCGAAAGCCCATCTCAAAGTCCCGCGCTTCCGCCGCCGCCTGGGTCCATTCAGCGAACACCGCGCTCCGATCCTCCGGATGGATGGTGTCGGCCCAGCCGCTGCCCCGGCTCTCCTCGAGGTTGAGGCCGTAGATCTCCTGCCAGCGCGGATTGGTGAAGCTGCAGGCTCCCTCCCCATCGGTGGCGTACAGACCGATCGGCATGCCGGAACTGATTCGCTCAGCCTCCTGCCGCAAGCTCGCCTCCGCCATCAGGGCACGGCGCCCCTCCAGCAGATGCACGGCGGTGCGGCCGAGCTGGCGCAGCACCTCGCGCTGCTGATCACTGAGCCGCAGCGGCTCACGGCCGATCACGCAGAGGGTGCCCACGGCGGCACCATCGGCCAGGTGCAGGGGGGCACCGGCATAGAAGCGGATGCGGGGATCGCCCGTGACCAGGGGATTGTTGGCGAAACGGGGATCGAGCTGGGCGTCCTCCACCACAAACAGGTCGGGCTGCTCGATGGCGTGGGTGCAGAAGGAGATGGCCCGGGGGGTCTCGCTCACCCCCTCCAAGCCCACATTGGCCTTGAACCACTGGCGATCGTGATCGACCAGGCTGATCAGGGCGATCGGCGTGCCGCAGATGGCCGCGGCCGCCTGCACCAAGCCATCGAAGGAGGCTTCCGCCCCGGTGTCAAGGACCGCCAGGAGGTCGAGGCTTCGCTGCCGGCTGGCCTCCCGCTCCCCGGCTGGCTCCTCAGGCAAGGAGGCGCTCCGATCGGCGATGGATCCCTGGCCTGACATCGCGAACTCGAAGGATGCTCAAAAGGAAGAAAGCAGGAAGGTTGCTGGTCCTGATAGGAGGCAAACCCCCAAAAAATTTAAGCACAGACGAGGGAAGCTTCAACTCCAGGGCTTCAACACCAGAGATTGATCGTGGCCAATGCCACTTAAAGTTTATTTCAACAGATCTCAGAATCGCCGAGACATTGACCTCGCATAGATGCCAATCCATTTCAAAGGCACCAACCGACAATCGTCTGAATGGAGCGAATCCTCTAGCAAGGGATCTCTTAATCAGATTAGCGCCTCAAGAAGGAGGCTCGCATCTCAAGCGGTCGCCCTCCGTTCACAACAAACACTCTGAGAAAGCTGTCAGCCAGACCAGGCCAGCTCCCGCTTTTACTTCATTGTTACCTTGCCATCCTGGCCCCCTGCTGCAGCCATTGATCGAGAAGCTGCCAGGCCCGCGGCAGCTGGATGCGCAGACCCGCTGAAAAGCGCGCAGCCCCACCGTCTGGATCGGTGGCCGCGAACGCGGTGGCCGGGATCAGCAAGCCCTGGGCGGCCGGGGCCCTGCCGTATAGGCATTCGGTGAGCTGCAGCAAGAGGGCCGGTGCCAGGTGATGGCCCGGGGTCCAGCCGGGAACGCCCGACCCCGCACCGCTCCCGGCCCGCCGATCGGCTGCGGCGATCGGCAGAAGCCGGAGCCCACTGCCAAGGGGCCCATCTCCCAAGAGCCCGCCTCCCGAGGGTTCGGCGTGCTGGGGCGCGGCGCCCGGGACAACACGCCAGGCATCCACGAACAGCACCCGCCGCACCGCTGCCAGCTCCTCGGCCAGTTCCGGCAGCAGCTGATCCACCACGCGCACCCGGAGCCGCGCCGGCAGCTCGGGCCCCTCACCGCGCACCTCGGCGCACTCCTCACCGCGCACCTCGCCGCGCCAAGCCCGCCGGCGTCCCCAGGTCTCCACCAACCAGGGACCGACGCCGTCATCGCCGCGCAGCGGATTGCCGATGCCGATCAGCAGGGAGGAGGCGGGCCCCCTACCCGTCCGCATCACCAGGCCGCCAGCGATCTCCATCGCTCAGCCCCTCACCTGCTCCGCCAGCAACCGGCCATCGGCCGCCCGTAGCTCCAGCCGGATCGGCATGGCGCCGGCGGCATGGGTGGAGCAGGAGAGGCAGGGATCGAAGCAGCGGATGCCCGCCTCGATCCGGTTGAGCAGGGCCTCGGGAATGGAAGCCGGCACCGGATCGGGCAGCACCTCCCGGGCGATCTGCAGCACGGTGAGGTTCATCGCCAGGTTGTTCTGGCCCGTGGCGATGATCAGGTTCACGCGGGTGATCAGGCCCTGCTCGTCCACCCGGTAGTGGTGGAACAGGGTGCCCCGCGGCGCCTCGCCCACCCCCACCGCCTCATGGGCATTGAGGGAGGCCCGGGCGCGCACATGGGGATCCTGAAGCTCGGGATCGTGCAGCAGCGCCTGAATGCCCTCCAGGCAGGCCACGATCTCCACCAGCCGCGCCTGGTGGTAAGCGAAGGAGGAGAGGGCCACCCGGCCGCAGCGCTGGCGCAGGTCGGCCAACTCGGCATCGGCCCAGGGGGTGCCGATTCGCTCGCACACGTTGAGGCGGGCAAGGGGGCCCACCCGGTAGATCCCCTCCGGGTAGCCGAGCGGGCGGTAGTAGGGGAACTTGAGGTAGCTCCAGGGCTCTACCGCCTCGGCCAGGAAGGTGGGGTAGTCGTCCCCCCGCAGACCCTCGGCCACGATCCGGCCATCGGCGGCCACGATGCGCAGGCCGCCGGGCGTGGGGGCGGGCTGGGAGTCGGGACCACTGCGTGGCGCCGATTGACCGCCGAAAGGCTGCTCCTCCCAGGCATCGTCGCGCCCATCGAGGTGCTCCCAGCGCCCCCCAGGGCCCACCAGGGCCATAAACAGGCTGGGGAAATTGCCGAAGCTGTTGAGCTCCCGCTGTAGCGGTCCGTCGAGGAGTCGCTGGAACCGCTCCAGCGCCAGGGCGGCGGCGGCCATGGCTTCCGGCAGCTCCTCCAGGATCCGGTCCCGGTCCTCCAGGGCGAGGGGGCTGCGCACTCCCCCCGGCAGCGCCCAGGCGTTGTGGATGCGGCGCCCGGCCAGCCGTTCGATGATCCTTTGGCCGAACTGGCGCAGACGGATGCCGGCACGGGCCAACTCGGGCTCGGCCGCCATCAGGCCGAACACATTGCGCCGTTCTGGATCGCTGTCCCAGCCCAGCAGGAAATCGGGGCTGCTGAGGTGAAAGAAGGAGAGGGCATGGCTCTGGCTGATCTGGGCCAGGTTGAGCAGGCGCCTGAGCTTGGCCGCCGCCGGCGGGATCCGCACCGCCAGCAGTTTGTCGCCGGTGCGGGCCGCCGCCAGCAGGTGGCTCACCGGGCAGATGCCGCAGATGCGCGAGGTGATCGCCGCCATCTCCTGGAAGGGACGGCCCTGGCAGAACCGCTCGAAGCCGCGGAACTCCGTCACATGAAAGCGGGCCTCCACCAAATGGCCATCTGTATCGAGCTGGAGGGTGATGCGGGCGTGCCCCTCGATGCGGGTCACGGGATCGATCGTGATCGTGCGGCTCATCCGAACCGCAGCCCTTCAGGCCCCTCCAGCTGAGGAATCTCACCACGAACCAGGGCCTCGAGCACCCAGCGAATCCGCGCCGCCGGCGGCGGGCAGCCGGGCAGCCACAGCTCCACCGCAATCACCTCGTGGAGCGGCAGCACCCGTTCCAACAGCTCGGGCAGCACACCAGCCGCGCTGGGGATCCGGGGCTGCAGATCGGTCAGCTCCAGGTAAGCCCGCTCCAGCACCGCCGCCGCGCCGCCGCCGGGCTCGGCGGCCAGCTGGTTGCGCAGGCCCGGCACGTGGGCGCTGATGGCGCAGTCGCCGAAGGCCACCACGACCCGGGTGCGTTCGCGCAGGGTCTGGGCCATGGCGAGGTTGTCGGCATTGGCCACCGCACCCTCCACCAGGCACACATCGACGTTGTCGGGGTAGGTCTTCGCATCACTCGCCACCGGCGAGTAGACGATATTGGCAACATCGGCGAGCTCGAAGAGCCATTCATCGAGATCCAGAAACGACATGTGGCAGCCCGAGCAGCCCGCCAGCCAAACCGTGGCCAGCCGCAGCTTTGGGGTGGCGGCGGTCATGGAGGTGCCTCCCCCTGGTTGCGCCAGCCGTGGCCCTGGCGGGCGTGATGGAGCAGCGCCGCCCGCCCCCGCTCGACCCGCCGGGCGCCGGGGGTGTCGTCGCGGTGGAACAGGGCGCCGGTGGGGCAGGCATCCACGCACTGGCCGCAGGAGGTGCAGGCCTCCACCTCACCCCAGGGCTGATCGAGGCCGGCCACGATGCGGCAGTGGCTGCCACGCTCCGCCACATCCCACACGTGGGCGCCCTCCAGTTCGTCGCAGGCCCGCAGGCAGCGGGTGCAGAGGATGCAGCGGTTGTGGTCCAGGCTGAACAGGGGATGGGAGGCGTCCACCGGGCGCGGGGGGTGGAGGTAGGGGAAGCGGCTGTGGTCCATGCCCACCGCCACCGCCACGTCCTGGAGCTCACAGGAGCCGTTGGCCACGCAGATGGCGCAGAGGTGGTTGCCTTCGGCAAAGAACAGCTCGACCGCCATGCGGCGATGCAGACGCAGCTCGGGGGTGTCGGTGTGCACCACCATCCCCTCGGCCGCCTCGCAGACGCAGGCGGCCACTGGGCGGCCGCTGCCCTCGAGCTCCACCAGGCAGAGCCGGCAGGCCCCCACCGGGCTGAGGCCATCGAGATGGCAGAGGGTTGGCAGGGCCACACCGGCGGCGCGGCAGGCTTCCAGCAGGGAGCTGCCGGCGGGCACCGCCACCGGCGCCCCGTTCAGGGTGAGGGTGTGCACGCTCATGGCTGCCTCCCGGTGGCATGAAGCTGCTGGCCGTTGGAGGCTCGTGGCAGGGGGCTGCCCGCGGGCACCGCCACCGGCAGCGCGTCGATGGTGGGGGTCGGCACGCTCATGGCTCCCTCCTGGCGGCGGGGGGCTCCTGGCCACCGGTCTCGTCCAGCGGCGACTCGCTCTGGTGATGCGGCGGCGAAGTTGGAGGGGTCTGGGCCTGGGTCCGCTGGGGTGCCTGTGCGCAGGCCGCCTCGTACTCCGAGCGGAAATGGCGCAGGGTGCTCAGCAGCGGATTCGGCGCCGACTGGCCCAGGCCGCAGAGGCTGGTGGCCTTCACCATGGCGGCCAGCTCCTCAAGGCGCTCCAGGTCGGCGGCGGCGGCCCGCCCTTCCACGACGCGATCGAGCAGGGCGGCCAGCTGCACGGTGCCCGCCCGGCAGGGCAGGCACTTGCCGCAGCTCTCCTGAACGCAGAAGCCCATGAAAAAACGGGCCAGGGCCGGCATGGAGGTTTCCGGGCCGAGCACCACCATGCCGCCGGAGCCCAGGATCGAGCCCAGCGCCGCCATCGCCTCGTAGCTGAGGGGCGTGTCGAGATGACGCGCCGGGATGCAGCCGCCGGAGGGTCCGCCGGTCTGCACCGCCTTCACCGGCAAGCCCCCCACCACCCCACCGCCCATGGTTTCGACCACGGTGCGCAGCGGCGTGCCCAAGGGCACCTCCACCACGCCGGTGTGGAGCACGGCGCCAGAGAGGGAGAACACCTTGGTACCGGCACAGGTCGGGCTACCCGTCCCCAGCCCCGCATACCAGTCGCCGCCCTCCCGCAGGATCGCCGGGATCGCCGCCAGGGTCTCCACGTTGTTGATCAAGGTGGGCGCCCCCCCCAGCCCCCGCTGGGCCGGATAGGGAGGGCGCGGGCGCGGCGTGCCCCGCCGTCCCTCAATCGACTGAAGTAGGGCCGTTTCCTCGCCGCACACGTAGGCGCCGGCCCCCACCCGCAGCTCGAGCCGCAGGGGCCAGGCGGTGCCGCAGAGGGCGGGACCAAAGCCCCCCCTCGCCTCCACCTGCTCCAGGGCGCACCGCAGCCTCGCGATCGCCAGGGGATACTCCGCCCGCACGTAGACATAGCCGTGCAACGCCTCCACGGCCCAGGCGGCGATCGCCAAACCCTCCAGTAGCCGGTGCGGATCGCTCTCCAGCACGGTGCGATCCATGAAGGCGCCAGGGTCGCCCTCGTCGCCGTTGGCTACCACCTGGCGAGGGCCGGGGGGCTGCAGGGCCACGGTGTCCCACTTGAGGCCGGTGGGGTAGCCGGCACCACCCCGCCCCCGCAGGCCGCTGCGCCGCACCTCCTGGCGCACGGCCTCGGGTGGCAGCTGCCGCACACAGCGCCGCAGCTGGGTGTAGGCGCCTTGGGCGAGCGCATCATCGAGGCTTTCGGGATCCACCAGGCCGCATCGCTCCAGCACCACCGGCTTCTGGAGGCGGAAGAAGGGATGGTTCAGGTCGAGGCGGAAGGGGGCCAGGGGATCAACCTCACCCGCCTCCAGCACCGCCGCCAGCAACTGATCGGCCAACGGCGGCGACACCCCACCCCAGAGGCGGTGGCCGCCGGGCCCATCGGCGGCCACCAGCGGCCCGCGGCCACAGAGCCGCAGGCAGCCCACTGCCCGGATCGCCAGGGTGTCCTCCCCCAGCCCAGCGGCCGCCCTCGCCGCCAGCAACGCCTGCCGCAGGGCGATGCCCCCGGCGTTGCGGCAGGCGCTGGCATCGCAACAGCGCAGACGCTGGCTCGGCTCCCCGGACGTGGCGCCAGCCCCCTCAGACCCGAGGGCAGCCCCTAGCTCCATCGCTGCGGCCGTGGCGGTCATGGCGCTGGAGCCGGGAACTCGGGCAACAAAGGCAACCCGAGGGCCACCAGGCGCTCCACCAAGGAGGCGGCCGGCAGCAGCGGCAGCCGCACCACCGGCCCTGCCTCGAACGGCAGCAACGGGTCATCATCAAGGCGCAGGACTGGGTCATGGCCGCAGGCCCCAAGGCAGCCGCTGCGCTCCAGCCGCCAGCCCCCGGACGCATCCGAGAGGCCTTGGTGGTTCGGATCGCTCTTGCGGGCATCGCGCAATCCGCCACCGAATCCGGCCGCCATCAAAGGGGCGACCCCAGCGGGACCATGCCCAGCTTCGCCCGGTCGAGCACCGGATCCGGCTGCCATCTCCGGGGCAGCCCCGGAGAGTTCCGGCCCCGCATCCGCCGGTCGGGACGGAGGCGCCTCCCCCACGGCAAACCGCGCCCGCAGGATCGCCTCCAGCCGCTCCGCCCCATTCACGAAGCAGGCGGTGCCGTTGCAGAGGGTGAGGCGACGGCGGGGGGGCGGGCTAAGCCGAAACAGGTGATAAAAGCTGGCCACGCCGTACACCTGGCTCAGGGGCTGCCGCAGTTCCTTGGCCACCTGGTGCAGGGCTCCGGCTGCCAGATGGCCCTCCCGCAACTGCACCTCGTGGAGCACCTCAATCAGGGCGGCTGGATCGCCGCCGCAGCGGCGGATCTGCCGGCTGATCGCCGCCTGCCGCGAGGGTTCGGGGTCCGGCTCCCCACCAGCCGCCTGGGCGCCACGAACTCCCCGGTCGTCTGCCTCGTCCAAACCGCTGCAGGCCATGGGGAAGCGCTTGCCTGCCGTTTTCCTAGGGGCGGAATTGGTCGGGCACCGGCGGGGGAGCATCCCCGCCGCGCCAATCCGGCGGATTCACCCCGCACAAGTGCGCCGCGGGGGGCAGGCGCGAGGGGGCCGAATGCGAGGACAAGGGGCCCAGCCGCCAGACCACTCCGGCCGGCCGCCGAAACACCGAGGACGCCCGCCGCCACTGAGGCACCCTGGAGGTCCGCCGGTCCGCCATGGTCGGGCGCCGCATCATCCCCATCGTGAACCGAAGCAGCCGAGCCACCCGCCGAGGGGTCCTGATGACCCCCTGGAGCCCCCGATCCACCAGGTTGGCGCGCCGCATCGCCCCGATCGGCACCAGCCTCGCCCTTCTGGCCGTGGCCCTGGGCCTGGACCTGGGCCTGCGCACCCCGCCCGCGAGTGCCCAGAACACCGGCACCGAGGGCCCGAGCACCAGGAGCACAGGCGCCGCCAGCCCAGGCAGCCGCGCCAACACCAACACTGGAGCCCCACCCGCAAACGAGACCCCAGAGAGCCTCAGCCAGTCGATCCAGCGCCGCAAGGATTTCCCATTCCCGGTCCGCTGCGATGGCAACACCCAGGAGATGGTGGCCTGCCTGTGGCAACGGCGGGACCGCAGCGACCTTCGCCTGCGCAAACTGCTCAGCAACGAACAGGTGCTGGAGCATTGGCGCGCCGCCCGCCTGGCGGTCTGCCGCCGCTCAAGCGAGCGGGGTGCCGGCGGCTCGATTCAGCCGCTGCTCTGGCTCGGATGCGAGAACGCCCTCAACGCCACCCTGACCGAACAGATCACCAGCCCCCTGCTGCGCTGAGGGCATCAGCCAGGTCGCCGGGAGCCCCCATCCAATCCCCCTTCAGCCGAGCTTCTGCCGATGGAGGAGGGAAGCGGGCCCGGACGCAACCGCCACAGCCCCCCGAGCACCCAGAACCTCACCCCTCCGCCAACCGGCAGCGCAGCACCGCCAGCGCCTCATCTGGAAGCCCCAGAAAGCGGTCCAGCCAGGCTTCGCCGGTGGGCTCCACCACAGCTGCCCCCACCAACACCCCCCGCCCGTCGCGATCGAGCGGCACACCCACGGCGTTATGGCGCTGCCCGCGCGCTTCACCGGTGCCCAGCCGGGTGCGCACGATCAGATCCGGAGCCCGATAAAGGCCGGCCACGGCAAACACAAACCGCGCCAGAAACTCCAGCTCCACCGCTCCGCTGTCCCTCTGCCAGCGACCCACTAACCGTTGCGGCGCGATGGTGATCGAGAGCCCCGGCGGCAGGGGCAGCCCCAGCACCCGCGTGGTACGCCAGGTGAGTGGCGGAATGGTGAGGCCCTCCGGCGCGAAGGCCAGTGGCCGCCAGCCCTCGCCATCCGGTGCCTCCAGCTGGCCGGAGCCGCCGCCGCCGCGGGCGTCGTAGCGGAAGCGGGGATAGCGGCCGATCGCCAGACCGCAGCCGGCCTCCGTGGTGAGCTGCAGGGGGGGCATGGCGGCCGGCCAAGAACCCGCCGATTCAACCGCAGATCAGCCAGGACACCGTTTTCAACCGGGCATCACGATGGAATAACGAATGTGATGCAGCGGTCCCATCAACAACGACCGATGCCAGAGGCAATCCGAGCGGATGAGCCGTTGCTCGTCACCCAAAGAAGCCACGGCGAGCCCCCGGTTCCGATGGAATGGAGCTCCCCCCAATCGCCGCCCAGCCATGGATGCCGCCAGCCTGCGGGCCCTGTTCACCAAGCCCTACGGCGCCCCGGCCCCCACCGCCGAGCAATGGCGGGCGCTCTACGCGAACGATGTGCACTTCCAGGACCCCACCCAGGAACGCCAGGGCCTGACCGCCTACCTCGAGGCCCAGGAGGGCCTGATCAAGCGCTGCGACGACGTGTTTCTGGAGCCCGGGGCCGTGGCAATCGAGGCCAACACCGCCTTCATCGAATGGCGGATGGGCCTGAAGATCAAGGGCATCGAGTTCATCTACCCCGGCACCAGCCGCCTGCTGTTCAACGCTGAAGGCAAGATCAGCGACCACCGCGACTACTTCGACTTCGTGGGCCCCACCTTCGAACCGGTGCCGGTGGTGGGTGGTTTCGTGCGCTGGCTGTATGGGCGCTTCGTGGCCTGAGGCCGACCTGCAGGGGGGCCGGGTCCGATGGGGGCAGGGGGACTTGAACCCCCACAGTCTTGCGACCTGCGGATTTTAAGTCCGCTGCGTCTACCATTCCGCCATGCCCCCGAGCAGTCACCGCAACGCTTTTCGAGGAATTGTTTCGGCCAATGTCTGCCGGAAAAGGGCAGACCTGGCAGACCACAAACCACAATCTGCGAATCGGTCAACGCATCCTATGGGTCTTGCCGCTGGGACTTGCAGCCAGGCCATCCGCATCCCCTGGCTCGCCCCCGGACTGTCAACCGCCGCTGGCCACGTTTCAGATCGGCGGTTCAACCTCTGAGGCGGCGACCGGGTTGGTGCAGCGATGCAGGGTCGCTGCGCGGATCATCTCCGAGCCACTCAGCGACAACTTGGCACTGATGTGTTTGCGATAGGTCTCAACGGTCTGCAGGCTCAGGCCGAGCGACTGGGCGATTTCCTTGTTAAGTAGCCCAAGGCCCAGAGCCTGAAAGACCCTCAGTTCACGAGGTGAAAGGGTGTCCATCTGCAGGCGCCATTTCGGGTTGCTCATGTGGGAGCGTTTTGCGCTCAGTTCCTGCAAACGGGTCACCATCCTCACAAGATCATCCCAGTCATGGCGCTTATCCACAATTCCGAGCAGCATCGCCTCGATCTCCGCAGGCAGCGAGAGTGCATCGCTCACGTCGGTGATCAGGATCAACCGGCCAGCCGGATTGGCACGCTTCAGAGTCAACGCCGCATCAATCCAGGTTTCACCATGGTCACCGGCGCAATTCACATCGAGTAGGAGTAAATCAGGCGGCGAGTTTTCGATGAACACAAGCGCCTGGGCCACGGAGGAAAACACAGCCACCAGCTCCAGGCCGCAGTGCTCGGCGAGCAATCCACCCACGGCCTTTCCCACTAAAATGAGGCGGTCGAGGACCAGGCAGGTCAGAACGGGTAACCCCTCGACCACCGCATGGGCATGTGGAGGCATACAACACTGTTGGTTGTTTCGAGGTTGTCATACCCATTTGTGGGACTCGCACAAGTGGGATCCAAGAATCAGGTGCTTGACTGCATCACTTTGGCGGCACAATACTGAAGGCTGTTGTTAATCACCGCAGCCATGGATGCTTATTCCATCTCAACCGCGCCGGCTTTTCGTGCTCCCCACCGCATCTCCATCACTCTGCCCCACAACACTTACCACCTGCTGCTGGAGCGCAGTGATTTCGAGGGTCGCTCGCTGAGCAATCTGGCGGCCTTTCTGCTGGAGACCTCCCTCGACAAAAAAGGGTGACACCAAATGCAGCGCGCACGGATCAAGAATGCCGGGAGTTCAGGGAGAACAGGCTGTCGTACTGGTGGTACTCGGGCTTGTTGAGCCCATCGCGCTGGAGCATCGTGCGTAGGCGGATGATCTCCTGGCGCTGCGTCACGATGATCGTGCGTGCCAAGCGCCGGATGGTGGGATTGCTGCTCTTGGCGAGGGCGTCGTGGGCCATCAGCAGCGCCCCGCCATGGTGATGGAGCATCCCCTCCAGGAACCAGGTGACCCGGGTGGCGGCGGTGGGGGTTGAGCTCATCATCCGCATCGCCTGTATCTGGGCCTGACCCATCCGAATCAGATCCGCCATCGCATCGGGATCACCCCCAGCTCTCAGGGCCACCGGAGCAATCGAGGCCTCGGGGTACCAGGCCTTTCGCCACTGGCCCATCGCCTTGATCTCCTGGGCCTGGTCCCGCCAGATCTCCTTGGCCAGCGATCCCACCCCCGGTGAGCCGATGTCGAACACGAACTCGCCCATGCGCAGAGCGCCCGTGTGGTGCTGCACCATGGCATCGATCCAGCGCAGGTCGTAGGTGCGGCCTGCGGGGCCGACGTCGTGGGCGTGGGAATGGAGGTGGGCGCTGTGATCGATAGGCGCCACCGGTGTCAGCAGCGGTTGGTGATGCTGATGGGGATCCATCTGGGCCTGGGCCCCCGGCGTCAGCAGAGCGAGGAGGACCAGGGCGCTCAGAGCGGCGCGCATGGCGAAGCGGATGGAGGGTGCATTCCCTACGGTGAAGCCTCCGGTTGGTGGAGAGTCAAGTGGCCGAGGCCCTACCCCTGAAGATCGGTGAAGTGGCCAGCCGCTCTGGACTCACCGTGAAGACGATCCGCTTCTACAGCGATGAGGGGTTGATCCAGCCCAGCGGCCGCAGCGAGGGGGGCTACCGCCTCTTCAGTGCTGAGGTGTTCACCGAGCTGCAATGGATCCGCACGCTCAAGGGGATGGAGATTCCCCTGCAGGACGTGCGCCAGATCCTGGAGTCGCGACGCTCGGGGGTGTGCACCTGCACCGCCCTGCAGAGCAGAATCCGGGCCAAGGCCGGAGAGATCGGCCAGAAGATCGAAGCCCTGCACACCCTGCAGAGCGAACTGCTCACCATGCTCAGCAGCTGGGAAGACTGTGGCGGCAGCCGAACGGGCGCCGCAGCCCAGGTTCCGAGCTCCGCCCGTTCCAAGGCAGCCATCGGGGCATAGGGAGCGGCTCAGCATCGCCTCCCGGCGCTCCCGGCAAGCTCCGTCACGACCAAGCCGTGCATGAACTCACCCACCCGATGGCAACGGGAAGGCGGTGATCTTTGCTGCCGATTCCACCAGCGCCACGCCGCGCCGCTGGATCTCGTTGGCGTAGTCGGTCCAGGTGCCCTGGCCCCAGTAGCGGAAGCAGCTGGTTTCCAGCAACAGCAGATGGAGCAGGGCCTGCTGATAAGGCTCGCTGGTGGTGACCGCGGCATCGGCCGCCACCAGGGGATCGAACACCCGGTGGAAGTGGGCGCTGAGCTGGTTCATCGGCTCCAGCACGTTGGCGTAGCCCTCCACCCAGCTGAGGTTGTTGGTCCAGGAGGCGCCGGCCATCGTGAAGCCCGGATCGCTGGCCTGGATCCGGGCGATCGCCGCCGCCACCGCATCCGGGCTGGGCGCACCGCCCACCTCCTGCCAGAGCCGCTGTTGACCCACCGCCTGAATCGGTAGGAAGGCGCTGGTCTGCACCCCGGCTGCTTCCAGCAAATCCAAGTATTCGGTGCCGTTGATCGCCACCGTGCCAGCACCGCCGCCCCCATCGCGCCCGTCGCGGGCGAGGCGCTGGTGGGCCTGGAGGAAGGCAGAGGGGAACTCATTCATCATCACGCCGCCGTTCTCGCCATCGGCGATCTGGGCCACGATCGCGGGCACGGTGGTGCCGTTCAGCTCCTGCCGACCCAGGCCAAGGGCCTCGTAGCAGGGCTGCATCTGCCCGACCAGCTTGGTGTCGGAGCCCTGGGTCTTGATCAGGGCGGTGATGCTGATCTCCTCGCCGCGGGAGTTGCGGGCCACCAGCTGATTCGGCCCGTATTTCTGCTCCTGGCGCAGGCCGGAGCCATCGAGGTTCTCCACGCTGTGCTCCTGCACCAGCAGCCAGCGGTAGCCGCAGTCCCGCAGGGCCTTCACCAGCTCAAAGAGCGTGTCAGGGTGGTTAGGGAGGGCCATCTCGGGCGGTGAGAAGCCCTTCACACGCTGCAGGGCCGCGTCGCCAAACAGGGCGGCGAAATGGTGCTGCCAGGCCAGGATCTGCAGCTTCAGATCGGGGATCGGTGTGGAGGGCGCCACGGCATGGCTCCAGAAGGTGCCGAGCCACTCCACATGGGGCTGAACCGCGGGATCGGTGGCGAGGAATCTCAGGGCATCAAGAATGTCGCTGCGGCCGATCTGCTCGAAGCCCCAGAGCAGATTGCCGGAGTAATCCAACATGATGCGCGGCTCGCAACCCTCGCCGATCAGCTGGGGAATCAGATCGGCGAGGCGGCGATAGCACTGGGCGAAGGGTTCGGCGTTGTGGTTATCACCCTCGCCGGGGTGTTCCAGCATGTACTGGAGGTGGGAGATCAGCTCACCATCGGCACCGGCCGGAATCGTGGGCTGGTGCATGTGGAGCGCGCAGGCGAAGCTCGAGCGAAGGTCTTCGAACCTCCGAGCCGTGCGCGGCAGGAGCACCGGTGGGTCCTGCTGCATCAGGGCCAGGATGGCGGCTTCGCGGCCGGCGATCGGCGGCAGGGTCTTGAGGGGCATCTGTGAATCTCCAGGGAGGCCAGCACCGGCGATGCCTGCCCGGCGGGTGGGCTCTGGTCTAACCGGCTCTGGACCAATCCGTCCGGGGGCGCCGCCTGGCGCCGTGGATCTCGGCGTCAGTAGGCGGCGGCGTGGCGTCGGCAGAGATCCTCGGCCGACTGGGCGTCGGCGAGGTCCTGCTCAAGGCGCTTGAGGCTGGTGTAGGGGCTCCGCATCAACTCGGGCATCCAGGATCGAGCGCTGGCATCGCGTGAGCCCCATGACGGCAAGGCCGCCTGGGAGTACGTCGATGAGAGCGCTCCAGCATTCAGGACTCTTCAGCAGGCAGGACTTCTGATGGGCTGAGCCTTTCGATCAACTGACGCACCAATGGCGCCAAGGCTTCGGCCAGGATTCGGTGGTGATCAGCATCCAGATGGATGCCATCGGCGCCGACTGACACCAGTGCATTGGTGTCAAAGCAATGGCAACCCAGAACCGTGCAGACCTCCTGGTAAAACCTGGGAAGATCGCGCGATTTTTCCTGGCCACCTTCAAAGTGATGGCCCATCAACTCGGAACAGTCGCCGAAACTAGGAGGCACCAGCACCAGCACCTTGGGCGGTGATCCATCCATGCCGCAGTCGCTCTGCTGGGCGATCTTGATCAAGCTCGCCAATCCGCGGCCCGATTCATGGGCCGACACATTCAGATGATGCTTCAGATCATTCGTGCCCAGCATGATGATCAGCAACGACAACGGCGCATGGCTTTCCAGGATCGGCAGTAACAATTCACGCCCATTGCGACCCGGCCTGAAGGGCTCATCCCAGGCGGTCGTGCGTCCGTTCAGGCCCTCGGCAATCACGTGGTAACCGATCCCTAGGTTGCTCTGAAGCAGGGTTGGCCAACGTTCGGCGCTTTCTAATCGGGCCGCGCTCAGCGGCACATAGCCCCAGGTATTGGAATCGCCGTAGCAGAGGATGGATTGCTCAATCACGCCAGACACCTTCAGGCTGCAGCAGCACACGCATCATCGATGCCTTCCGATGCGTCGTCGGCGGGGGCATCATCCAGCAGCACCGATCAGGGCTCATCCCAGAGGGATTGAAGGGTCCAGGGGCCACCCTCAAGCAGCCAGAAGGCCCCATTCACCAGACGGGTGTTCTGATCCAGGGCGGCGATCCGCTCTAGATCGGCCGAGAGGAGTTCGATCTCCGCTGCCGCCAGGTTCTCGCGCAGCCGTGCGGGGCTCACCGACTTGGGAATGGTGGAGATGCCGCGCTGCAGATGCCAGGCCAGCAGCACCTGAGCGGGGGTGCAGCCGCGCTCGGTGGCGATCGCGGCGATCACCGGGTTCTCCAAGAGCACCGGTTCATCGGCAGCCTTGATGGCGGCCGGTCGGTCGAGAGAGCCGAGCGGGGAATAGGCGGTGATGTGGATGCCCTCGGCCGTGCAGTCGGCCACCAGGGAGGGTTGCTGCAGGAGCGGATGCAGTTCCACCTGATTGACCTCCGGTCTGATCCGGCAGTGGTCCAGCAGATCATGCAGCTTGCGGCTGGAGAAGTTGCTCACCCCGATGTGGCGCGTCAGCCCCGCTTCCAGCACGACCTCCATCCCCTCCCAGGTGGAGCGGATCAACGCGTCGTCCGGTGGCAGGAGATCCTGGGCGGAGGTGGGAAAGGCCACGCCGGGCCGGATCGGCACCGGCCAGTGGATCAGATAGAGGTCCAGCCAGTCCAGTTGGAGATCCGCGAGGGTGCGGCGCAGCGCCGGCTCCACGTGGTCGCGACCAAGGGCATTGCACCAGAGCTTGGAGGTGATCCAGAGCTGCTCGCGGCTCACCTCGCCGTCGTCGATGGCAGCGCGGATCGCCTGACCCACCTCCGGCTCGTTGGCATAGACGCTGGCGCAATCGATGTGGCGATAGCCCAGCCGGATCGCTTCGCGCACAGCCGCAGACACCTGGCCAGGCTCCGACTTCCACGTGCCCAGGCCGAGCTGAGGCATCGCGTCGCCATTGGCGAAGGAAACGGTGCGCATCGTTGGTGGTCGGGCGGTGTGGTCGCCAGAACCCTAAGCAAAACGTCGTGCACGGGCATGTCCGCAAAGGAATAATGGGCGGGGTGCTCACCGGCCATGGCATCAGCCGCATCGAACAGGGCGCTTACTGCTTGGTGGGCGGCGAGGAGGTGGCTTGTTTTGCACATTGTGAAGCCTGCGTCTGCGGGCACCGCAGCCGCCGCTTGTCAGTTCTTCAACAGATCTTCAACCGCCAGGATCAGGCTTGGGAGCGACTGATCGCAGATGACCGGCACTTGTTCAACTTGTGCTCAGGCATCACGCCTTCAGGCCCTCCGAATCAATCCTCTGCCGCAGGGTTGGGGCCATGGGGGGGATCCTGGCCCCCCCCCCCCCACTAAGGAGCGCCTGCTGAACACCTATGGCCGCGGCGGCTGGCTGGTCTCCTGGATAGCCGCGCGGCGGATCTCGAGGATCTGGCCGATCTCCCGGGCGAAGCTCGGCTGTCGATCGATCATCTGATGCACCATGGCCGCTGAAATTTTCATCACCTCAAGATCGTTGCTGGCGATCACGGTGACCAAGCTGGGTTCACCGGAAAAAAGAGACATCTCGCCAAAGAATTCACCATTGCGAAGCGAGAGGATTTCCCGTTCCTGTCCGTCCGGATCCCGGCTGAACATCAGGGCCAGACCAGCCACGATGATGTAAAGTGCCTGGCCGACCTGTCCCTGGCGGATAATCTTTTCACCAGCGGCAAAATGTTGCAGGGCGATCCCGGAGCTGGTCGGCACCAGGGCATCCTGTTCGCGATTGATCGGCACAAAAGACGGAATGGCCTGCAGGCTCTCGCTGAACTTCTTATCGATCCCCTTCTGCTGGCTGGAAGGACCGTGGAAGTTATACACCGTGCGAATCGGAAATGGAATGGTGAGATTATTTCGTTTCGCGGCATACCACACTCGGGTCATGAAGCGTTCGCGAATCTGCTCCACGTCACCGTAGTCGCGGATGAAGAACTTTACCTCGTAGCTCACCGCCGAGTCTTCATAGTTGAGCGTGAAAACTTCCGGCTCTGGATCCAGCAGGATGCCCTTGGTCTCCAGGGCCGTGCTCTTGAGCACCTGTCTGGCCAGGTTGGGCGGATGGTTGTAGGAGAAGCCGATCCTGATCCGCTCGGCATGAATGCGATTGGGCTGGGTGAAATTGCGGATCATCGTGCTGCTGATCAGCTTGTGGGGAATCACCACCATCTCCTGCTCCAAGGTCAGCAGCCGCACCGCCCGCCAGTTGATATCGATCACCTGGCCCACCACCCCGTCCAGTTCGAGCCAATCACCCACGGAGAAGGGACGTTCAAACAGCAGGGCGATCCCCGACATCACGCTGCCGAGGGTGTCCTGCAGGGCCAGACCGATCACCAACGAGCTCACCCCGAGGGCCGTGACCAACCCGGCCAGATCGGCATTCCAGACGGAGGCGAGCACGAAGGCGGTGCTCAGCAGGATCAGGAACAGGCGGGCCAGATCGATCAGCAGCTTCGGCACCCGCGAGCGCCAGGTATCGGCCTCTGCCTGCTCAAACAGCACCACATTCAGCAGGGACAGGGCCGCATGGATCACGCAGACCCAGAAGATCGTCTCCACGGTCTTGAAGAGACGCGTCGCCGGATCCAGGCCGAGCAGATGCTCCAGGAAGAGCAGCAGCACTAACATCGGCAGGAGCACGTTCCGTACCAGACTCACGGTGTTCGCCACCGCCAAGCCCCGTCGCCGCAGGCGGTGGATCACCTCCCCCAGAACGATGGCCAGCAGGGGGAAGCCGATGGTCAGCCCCACACCCCAGAGGAACAGCGGCGTTGTTGCCGTCATGGGGTGGACATCGCCTCGCTACTCACCGGCAGGGAGGCTCTCAACAGCCGCCAGCCCCGCAGCCCCGGCTGGCCGTTCTCGCCAAGGGGCATGGGCTCGAAGTGATAGAGGTCCTCGAGGCGATGCTGCACCACCTCAGACACCAGCACGGAACCTGAGGGACAGCTCTGGCTGAGCCCATAGGCCTGCTTCACCGTTTCGCCCCACACGTCGTAAACCACCCTCGACTTGCCGACGATGCCGGCGACGATGTCGCCGGAGTGGATGCCGATCTGCATCCCAAGCTGAAAGCCTCGCTCAAGATTGAAACGCCGCAGGATGCCGAGCATCTCGATCGCGAAGTCGATGGCCCGCTTGTCGTGGTCCAGGTAGGGCACCGAAAGGCCGCGCACCGCCAGGTAGCTGTCGCCGATCGTCTTTACCTTTTCCAAACCGAAGCGTTCCGACATGTCATCGAAGGAGCCGACCAGGTCGTTCAGGACGGAGAGGGAATCGTGGGCACTCAGGGAGGTCACCAGCCGCGAGAACCCCTTCAGATCGGCAAACAGCACAGCCACGTTGGTGATCTCCTCGGCGATCTGGGTCTCGCCCCGCTGCAAGCGCCGGGCGATGGCGGAGGGAAAGACGCTCATCAGCAGTCGTTCGTTCTCCTGGTTCTTGTGGTCCACCAAGGCCGTCAGAGTCCGCAGGCTTTGGACCACGGCATTGAAGGAGCGACCCAGCTCCCCGAATTCATCCGGGGAATTCGACACCGGAATGCTGGCGAGTTCACCGGCCGAAACCCTACGGGCACTGTCGATCAGATGCTGGATCGGCTTGTTGAACTGATGGGCCAGGGCCATCGCCAGGCTGTGCACCCGGCTGTAGGCGCTACCATCACTTGCTTGATCGAGCAACTGCTTGCGGGAAACCGGATTGGGGTTGGCCGCAATGTACTGATATTGAAGATAGCGGGAGGCCGGAGATCGAACCAGATAGGACTCAAGGATGGGGCTGCCTGAGTTGAATTTATCGAGGCGGGGCAGAAACTGTTTACGGTAGTATTGCTCCAGTGTCTTCAACGCGTTGGGCGGCAGCGGTGTGGATCCCAGCTGCTGGTAGGCCGCATCAAATTCCTGAACGGCAGCCACGATCGATAGGTCTTCGCTGAGGGTGAGGGTGTGGTTCTCAATATTGCGGAAATAAGCTTCGATCTGAGCGCCCTTGGAAGCGCGCACGCTCGTGAGCTGATTAAAGACCCTATTGGTGAGATTGATCTGGCCGCTTCGATAACCGAGTGATGCGGTCAACAGTGTCGAAAATCCACTGACCAGAAGCAGCATCAGAATCAGCTTGGATTTGATACTCAGCTGGCCGGAAGAACTCCTGAAAAGCTGCAAAAGCAGATTCACCGGTTTGACCTTTGACAGATCCATCCAACACCGGCTCTCTAGCCAGGTTAGCCCGACAAATCTGATCGTTTGTAGGCATTGCGACCATTAAGCGGAACGAATCGCCCGCCACGGCCCTGATGCCGCCGAATCAGGCTGTCATTGCTGCCATCATCGAGCCGATACCTCCATGGGCGCCTCAGCAGAGCGCTGCCGAACCTGAACCGACTTCGCTGCAGATCCCTGCTGTCGTGATGAACCACATCCCCATCGAAGTGCTGAAGGAGCTGCGCAGCGGCCACGAGCGCTTTCTTTCCGGTTTCTCCAGGCATCCCCACAGC
>Ga0209298_10000137_pt1 | contig 43722 bp, 45 predicted proteins | sample S_140806_EF_Meta_FD_187325 | JGI IMG/M metagenome (GOLD analysis project Ga0209298, IMG submission 187325) | Freshwater microbial communities from Lake Simoncouche, Canada to study carbon cycling - S_140806_EF_MetaG (SPAdes) (version 2) | ecosystem: Environmental > Aquatic > Freshwater > Lake ... | reverse complement strand
CAAGAACCAGGGCTGGTTGCCACAGCACCTGGAGCAGCAGGAGGCGGGCCAGGGACACCGGGGCAAATTGCTGGTGGATACCTACCGCCGTTATCGGCGGGCCCTGGCCGCCAATAATGCCCTGGATTTTGATGATCTGTTGCTGTTGCCGGTGCAATTACTGCAGCAGAATGCCCAGGTGCGTAGTTACTGGCACCGGCGTTTCCGTCATCTCTTGGTGGATGAATATCAAGACACCAACCGCACCCAATACGACCTACTCAAGTTGCTGGTGACCGATGGGGTGGATCCAGCCCAATACAACGATTGGCAGAATCGCTCCGTGTTTGTGGTGGGTGATGCCGACCAGAGCATTTACAGCTTCCGCGCCGCCGACTTCACGATCCTGATGGGTTTCCAGGGGGATTTTGGCGATGGCGCCGCCGACCATGCCACCCAAACAATGGTGAAGCTGGAGGAGAACTATCGCTCCACTTCAACGATCCTGGAGGCGGCCAATGCCCTGATTGCCCGCAACAGCGAGCGGATCGACAAGGTGTTGCGGCCCACCCGCGGCGCCGGTGAATTAATTCGGCTCACCCGTTGCGACGACGAAATCGCCGAAGCCGAGGCGGTGGTACAGCGCATGCGGGAGCTGCAGGCCAATCACCCGGAGCTGCGTTTTGGTGACATGGCGGTGCTGTATCGCACCAATGCCCAGTCGCGGGCCATTGAGGAGTCGCTGGTGCGCTGGCGGGTGCCCTACACGGTGGTGGGTGGCCTGCGTTTCTACGACCGGCGTGAAATCAAGGATGTGCTCGCCTACCTGCGGCTGCTGGTGAATCCCGCCGATTCCGTGAGCCTGTTGCGGGTGATGAATGTGCCAAAGCGGGGCATCGGTAAAACCACCCTGCAGCGGCTTAGTGATGCCTCCAACCAGCTGGGGGTACCCCTCTGGGAGGTGGTGAGCGATGGCGAGGCGGTGCGCAGCCTGGCGGGCCGGTCCGCCCGGGGGCTGTTGCAGTTCACGGAGCTACTCACGGAGCTGCGGGGCCGGGTGGAGCAGGCGGCCCCCAGTGAACTGGTGCAGCTGGTGCTGGAACGCAGTGGCTACGTGGCTGAATTGATTGCAGATGCCACCGATGAGTCGGAGGAGCGGCGCCGCAACCTCCAGGAACTTGTTAATGCCGCCCTGCAATACCAGGAGGAAAACGAAGAGGGGGACCTGGAGGGTTTCCTCTCCTCGGCGGCCTTGGCCAGTGATGCCGACGACAAGGACCTGGCGGCGGAAAGGGTGGTGCTGATGACCTTGCATGCCAGCAAGGGTTTGGAGTTTCCGGTGGTGTTTTTGGTGGGCATGGAACAGGGCCTGTTCCCCAGCTATCGCTCCCTCGAAGATCCTTCCGCCTTGGAGGAGGAACGGCGGCTCTGTTATGTGGGCATCACCCGCGCCAAGGAACGGCTGTTCCTTTCCCATGCCAACGAACGGCGGCTTTGGGGTGGCATGCGCGAGCCGGCGGTGCCCTCGGCCTTTCTTGCTGAACTGCCGGAGGAGTTAATCCAGGGGGAATTGCCCCGCAGTGGTGGGGCGGCCCTGCGCCGCGAGCAACGGCTGGAGCGGCTCACCCGGGTGGATCGCAGTTCCAGCGGCTCCAGCAGCACCGCCGGCCATCCCTGGGCAGTGGGTGATCGGCTGCTGCACGATGTCTTTGGTGAGGGCAAGGTGACCCACCTGTTTGGCAGTGGTGAGAAGATCTCGATTGCGGTCAAATTCCAGGGCATGGGGCCAAAGATCCTTGATCCGCGCTTAGCACCGGTCCGGTTGTTGGGTGGCTGAGTGGAAGCAATGGCTGAGGTGTTGCTTGAAGGGACGGTGGCAGCGATGAAGGGGCTGGCGCCGATTGCTGTGGTTGTGCCCTGTTTCAACGATGGGGCCAGCCTTGAAGCTGCCCTTGCCTCGTTGGTGGCCCAGCAGCTGCCGGCCGCAGAGGTGGTGGTGGTGGATGACGGCAGTGATGATCCAACCACTGTTCAATTACTTGGCAGGCTGCAGGATCTTGGTTATCCGGGATTGGCTGATTTGCGCGTAATTCGCCAGGCCAACCAAGGGCCTTCGGCGGCCCGGAATACGGCAATTACCGCCTGTACGTCCCCCTGGATTTTGCCCCTAGATGCCGATGATTTGCTGCGACCAACGGCGATCAAAGACCTCTGGGGGGCGGCCCTTGAAGATTCCTCGAGGGGAATTATTTATGGCCAGGTTTGTTTCTTTGGCGGCAGATCAGCGGTGGCAGGTTTTCCTGCCTTCAGCGAGTCGGTGATGGCCCTTGGCAATGTGATTCCTGTTACGGCGTTATTTCGCCGCGATGCCTGGGCCGCCGTGGGTGGTTTCCGGCTGGCCATGGCCCGTGGTTGGGAAGATTGGGATTTCTGGCTTTCCTTACTGGAGCGGGGGGAGCAGGTGCATCAGCTCCAGGCCGTTGTGCTTGATGTGCGGGTCAAGCCCCAGTCCCGCAACCGTGGTTGGAGTTCCACGGAAAGGCGCCAGGCGGTGGAGACCCTGGTGCAGCATCACCCGGCCTTCTTTGGCCGCCATGTGGCGGTGTTATTGGATCGGGTCAGTGATCTGGAGCACCAGCGGCAAACCAGCCGTTACGAGGCGATCAAACGGCGTCTGCGGGAGTTCTGGCCAGGGGGATCGCCAGCAAAATCCCAGTAAATATCTGGGCCACTGGCCAATGGCTTACAGACACATCCACGCAGGCCTGGATCAACACATAAACCAGCACCGCCAGACCGCTGTGGCGCAGCAAAGGGCTGAGGGCGGCAGCACGCCAGGCTTGCCAGAGCAGTGTTGCCAGCAGGGCCAGGCCCAGCAGGCCAAGGATCCCAGCATTTGCCCAGAGTTGTAGGAAGAGATTGTGGGCATGGCTGAGTCGCCCCGAGGTAACTAGGTCTTGGCAGAAGCTGGTTTGCCTTAGAAAGCCAATGCCATAGATCAGGCGATTGTTGCCACTGAACGGCAGACTTGCATAACAATTAAAGATTTCAAGGCGGCCCAGGTCTGAGAGTCCAGAGGTGGCATGTTTGCTCAGGGAAACTGCGATGAAGGCCCCCCCCAGCCCCAGGGCTGCCAGGCTGAATCTCCTCAGCAGTTGCATGGCTGAGGCGCTGTGCTCCTGCACAACCACCAACAAGAGGGCGGCGAGGCTGGCCAGCAACGCTGCCCTGGATCCGGTTTGCCACACCAGGGCGGTGGCCAGCAAACTGGCCAGCCCAGCCAGCCAACGCTCCCGGCCCTTGGGCTGGGAGCTCCACCAGCTGAGGGCTAGCACCAGCAGTAGGCCCAGCAGATAGGCCCCTTGATTCACCCCCGCCAGGGGATTTGGGCTCCAGGGCCGGGGGCCAAAGTTGAGGGCAATAAAGGGCAGGGCAATTAGGGGAAGTTTGATTAATCGGGGCCAGCGGTCGGCAGAAATACCGCTGGCGGCCAGCATTGCAATAATGATCAGCAGGAAGTCGTTGCTGGAAATAATGCCCGTTGCTTCATTTAGTAACCAGCTGCGGCCCATCACCAGCAGCACAAACAGCAACGGCCATAACGCCCAGCGTCGATCCTTGGGGGCGAGCAGCAGTTGTAGGGCCAGCCAAAGCACGGCTGGCAGTGCACAGAGGGAAGGATCAACGGGGCTGAGGTGAAGAACTGCCGCCAGCGGCAGCAGCAGATCCCACGCCCAAGGGCCAATAGGTAAATTTTTAGCGATAATGATTATCTTTTTTTTCATTATCTCCTTGGGGTAAGCACTTCCCGCCAACGCGAAGTGTGAGGGTCAATATTGTTGTTGCCAAGCAGGGGGCCCCAGTGGCGCCTGAAGGTTTCCAGCTCGGGCGGAATCCCATCAGTATTGCGACTGGCGGATTCGAAATGAAACCATTTACTCTGGGGGTCAAGTAATATTTTGCGCCCAATTCTGCCGGCCCTTAGGCAGAAATCAACATCGCCATAGTTGATGGGTAGGTCTTCGGACAGACCGCCTAATTCTTGCCAGAGTTGCTTGCTGCAGAGACTTACGGCGGCCGTTACGGCGCTGAATTGACGGGCACTTTGCGTGAAGCCTACGGGCAGTCGTTTGGGATTGCAGCCGCACCAGATATGGTGGGGTGCCAGCCTGTCTATGGCAACTCCGGCATGTTGTACGAGGCCGTTTGGGTAGAGCAATAGGGCGCCTACGATTCCGCCGTTAGCTTGTTGGGCCACGGCTAGCATGGTTTCAATCGAGTTTGGATTGATTAGTTCCGTGTCGTCATTGAGCTGAAGTAGCCATTCGCCCCTGGCTGTTGCCGCTGCTTGGTTGATACGAAGGCTGTAGCTGTAGGGCCTTGGGTCCCGTAGGAGTTGCCAGCGATCTGGCCCCAGTTGAGCGCTTGTTTGCGCCTTTAGTTCTTCTATGAGTGAATCAGATAGCTCGCCACCATCAACGAGGACGATTTCAAGGTTTCTATAGCCACTTCTCTTCAGTAATGTGTTGAGGCAATGGCGAACCATTACTTCATCATTACCGTTAATAGTTTTTTTAAAGCCGCCGGTTGGAATTAGGATGCTTACCAAGGGCTCCCCTTGGGGCTTGTGGGAATTTGGCCTTGCTGGAGTTGATATTGCCCTGACCAGTGGTAAGGGCACATGGGCCCATTCCTCAGGACTTATGGCGTCAGATAGACGACTTCTCCATTGGGCTCGTTGCTGGGGCTCTGTGGGTGGCTGGCCTAGTTTATTGAGTAGGGTGTTATCAATTAATAGAGGCCCTTCATGTTCGGCAAGGGCCCCATCCAGCAGTGGGTCTAGGCGGCCTTTTTGTCGCCAGGACCACTGGCCGGGCCGCTGTTCAATCCAGTCATCGCAGCTGACCACTTTGGCGCCGGTTATTTTTTTGCGCGCTATTAATTGATTCAGGGCTCTTGTTCTGCGTTTTTGATTATAGTCCCAGCCTGGGGGCCATAAAAGGGTTGTTTCGTTGTTCTTCTGTGGCTTTAATCCTTGCGGCTTGACTGTTTGTGAAAGCCGCTGTTTTGTCTTGAGTCCAGGCTGATTGGCGATTAGCCATTGTCTGCAGGCATCGGCCCAAATTTGCCCCCTTAGACGCTCAAGTTTGGGAATGAGTCGTTCAGCCACCGCCCGCCGCAATTGGATGGGGTTGTTCGGATCGACGGCTGTCTCGCCCAGCCTTTCCCGGAGGAACTGCTGGAGGCCCTGCTCGATGCCCGCGCTGGAAAGTAGATAAAGCAGTCGGGCAAGCAGGGTGGATTTAAATTTCTTTATTCCGGCTTGAAGTTTTTTACCCACGGGCTTGCCAAGCTTGCGCGACCTTATAGAGGCGGTTCCTGTCCCGTCAATGACGCTGCCGGTCGCCTGGTTGGATTGGCTCGTGGCCCTGGCCAGTCAGAAGGGCATGGGGCTGAGCCTCGTTGGTGGTGCCATCCGGGATCTTTGCTTGGGCCAGGCTGCCGCCAGCAAGGATCTCGACCTGGTGGTGGAGGGGCCTGGGCCTTGGCCGGCCCTCGCCCTGGCTGAGGCGATCCGTGCCGCAGATCTCCCCGCTGGACTGCTTCTGCAGGAGCTCCAAAAACATGGGGCCTATGGCACCGCCCGTTTGCTGTTGCAGGCCCCCCAGGGGGAGTTGATCTGTGACCTCACCTCTGCCCGCAGTGAGCATTACCCCTTCCCCGGCGCCCATCCCTTGGTGGCAGCTGCCTCCCTCAGGGAGGACCTGAACCGCAGGGATTTCACGCTAAATGCCATGGCCTGGCCCCTCCGCCAAGGGCTGATCTGGAACCCCCAAGCCCTGTTGGACCCCCTGGGGGGCCGGGCGGATCTGGCGGCAGCTCAATTGCGTCTGCTGCACGCCCGCAGCCTCGAGGACGACCCCAGCCGTTTGCTGAGGGCTGCCCGCTACGCCGCCCGGTTGGGGCTGGAACTGGCCCCGGAGAGTGCCACCCAGGCCGATGAAGCCCTCAGCCATTGGCCCTGGCCGCCCGGGGCGCCGGCCCTGGGGGCGCGGCTGCGGATGGAGTTGGACCTGCTGTTTGAGGAGCACTGCTGGCGGCAGGCCCTGGGGGTGCTCCAGGACTGGGGCGGGCTGGAGCTGCTGCAACGGGGTTGGCGCCATTTGCCCGTGGGCAGCAGCCATCGGCTGGCGCGGTTAGGGCGGTGGGGGGCGGCCCTGGACCCGGCTTGGTCAGCCCAGGAACTGCGGCTGGTGGGGCTGTTGGAGTTGCTGCCGGGTGATCTTTCTGTGCGCTTGGAGCTGGCCCAGCGGCTGCAGTTGCACCACCGCCAGCAACGCTTGTTGGAGCAGGCGGGGCTGTTGCGGCAGTGGTTGCAGCAGGGAGAAGCCAGGGCCCACTGGCGCCCCTCCCAGTGGACGGAAGCCCTCGAGCACCCCGGCAGCCACGGCCATCCCCTGGCGGTGCTGTTGCTGCTGCTCCATCCAGAAGCGCCTGGAGCCCCCTGGCGGCGGCCGTTGCTGCACTGGCTGCTGCGTTGGCGCCAGCTGCGCTCGCCGCTGAGCGCCAAGCAACTGCTGGCCGAGGGGCTCCCTCCGGGGCCGGCCTTGGGCCAGCGGCTATGGCAGGAGCGGGCCGCGGCCCTGGATCGCGGTGCTTGAAATCACGGCCCCCAGCACCGCCAGGCTGCGCTGGGGCTGAAATGGCAGGCGCAGCAGGGCCATGGCCAGCAACCGGGCCGTGCGCAGGGCCTGCACCCAGGGGGGGCAATGGCGCCTCAGAAATTGCAGATAACTGATGGTGGAGAGTCTTAGCCGCCGCGGGGAGGGGGTGTGGCTGCCGGCCCCCCGTTGGTGGCCGATGCTCAGTTGGGGTAACCACAGCATTGCCGCCCCTTGGGCCCCCAGCCGCAGGCAAAGGTCCAGGTCTTCGTAATAGAGCGGGAAGGCGGGGTCGAAACGGGCGGGGGGCTGGTGGGCCTCGGGTTGCAACACCAGGCTGCAACCGCTGAGCCAATCCACCGCCAGCGGCCCCTGCCGTTGGGCCAGCTGTGAACCCACCCGGCGCCGGCGAAAGCGCAGTCCAGGATCAAACCAGCCGCCACTGGCCTCCAGCTCGCCGCTGCTGGCCTGCACGGCGGTGCCCACCACTGAGCGACGGTCGAGGCTGGCCAGCTGGGCGATCAGCCGGGCACATTCATCGCCCCGTCGCAGGCTGGTGTCGGGATTGAGCAGCCACACCCAGCCGTTGAAACCCTCAGCTGCCAGCGCTGCAAAGGCGCGGTTACAGCCGTCGCCAAAGCCAGCGCCCTCCTCGCCCTCAAGCAGCTGCAGGCCCAGCGATCCACCGGCCAGGGCCAAGGCCAGGGCTTGGCTTTGCAGGGGCGCCGACAGGGGCGCGTTGTTCACCAGCAGCCAGCGCTCGGGCTGCCACTGCTGGCGGGCTAGGTCAGCGGCCAGTTGCTCCAGGGGCGCTTGGCTGTGGTACGCCACGGTCACGATCACGAGCCGCTGGCTGCCATCCCGGCTCTGCCGCTCGCCGGCCCTAACCACCGGGCCCCGTCGGCGCTGGTTTGAGGGCAGCTTCCACCGCCTGGCGGGCGGCGGGAATCGACTGGCGGGCACTGCCGATCCGCCACAGCTGGCCCCCCAGCAGGCCACTGAGGTCCCCCAGGCCCCGCAGCACCGGGTTGGGGCTGCGGCGTTGGCCTAGGTCGGCCACGGCCCGGGCCTGCCAGGGGCGCCAGGCGGCGTTGAGCACCACGGCGCGGTAGGCGCTGGGCCAGGGGCTGGCGGGGTTGAGGGTTTCGAGCCGGGCAAACCAGCGGTCGGCCTCCAGCGGTCGGTTCTGGAGTACTGCCAGCAGCCCCAGGCTCCAAAGGGCTTGGGGGTCGTTGGGGTTACTTGCCAGGCGGGTAAGTGCCTGTTGCCGCACTTGGCCCTGGTAGAGGAGGTGGCCATCCAGCTGGTGTTCCACCCCGATGGCATCAAACAGCGGGGCGAGCCCCGCCGGCCCCTGGGCCAGGCCGGCGGCCAGGGGCGGGAAGCGCTTGCTAAAGCTGGGCCCTGGCGGTGTTTGGGGGCGCCTCACCCAGAGCTCAAAACGGCCCCCCAGGGGCTTGGGCCAGCTCTGGCGCAACACAAACCGCCCGCTATGGCGAATGGCGCTGTTGAAGGCCTCCACCTGGGGGCCCACGGAGCCCTGGAAGCCGCTGCCGAGCAGCACCAGCTGGGCCTGGGCCAGGGCGGCGGCGATGGGGGCCGGGTCGCCCCCCAGCTGGCGCCCCACCAGCTGGCCACCGCCGCGACGGCCGTAGTAACTGACGTTGTGCTGGTTGAGGCCGCCGGTGCTGGGCACCACGATCAGGGTGCGGGGGCTGGCGCCATCGGCGCCCTGCAGGCTGGCCACAATTGCCTCCAGCGGTTCAGCTGGATGGCCCTGGCGTTCGATTGCCGCCACCCTGCTGGCGCCCGTGAGGCCGGCGCTGGCCAGCAGGCCCGCCGCCAGCAGCGGCCAGGGCAGCAGCAACCAGCAGCGGGCCAAGGCCAGGGCCAGCAGCGGCAGCAGCGGCGCCAGGTAGCGACTGTCCTTGTTGGGGCTGAGCACCGTGAGCAGGCTGCCGGCGGCCAGGCCCCCCAGCAGCCAGCCCCAGTCGCGGCTGGGCCATTGCCAGCTGGGCCACTGCCATCGGGGGTAGGGCCAGCCGCGGCGGGCCAGCTGCCCTGCCCCGACGAGGCCGCCCAGCAGCGCTCCGATCAGGGGCATCGCCCCCACCAACTGCGGCAGCCGGCGGGGGTACCAGAGCCAGCCGGCCAGGCTGCTGGCGTTGGGGTCGCCCTCGCGGGCGGCCGATTCCAGCGTGGCCCGTTCAGTGCCCCCCAGGGTGGTGATCAGGTTGTGCTGCAGCCAGGGCAGCAGCAGGGCGAGCACCAGGGCCAGGGCGGCCAGCACCTGTAGCCGCCGGCCCTGGCCCTGGCGCAGGCCGCTGGCGGCGGCCCAAAGGGCTGGGGCCCCTAGCACCAGCAGGGCGCTCTGCTTGATCAGCAGGGCGCTGGCCACCGCCAAGGCGGCGACTAGGGCCTGGGGCCAGTGGCCCCCCAGGGGCGCCGGTCGCTGCCAGCGGCCCAGCAGCCAAAGGGCCCAGGTGCAGGCGGCGCTGAGCGGAATTTCCAGCACGTAATCCACCCGCACCTCCGCCAGCAGGGGCATCAGCCCGCAGAGCAGGGCGGCCAGCAGCCCGAGGGCCGCGCCCCGCAGAATCCCCCCCAGCTGCCGTCCCCAAAGGGCCACCGCCAGCAACAACAGCCCATGCCAAAGACTGAGGGCCCAGGCGGCCTGGTCTGGACTGTCGCCGGCCACGGCCATCACAGTGCCGTTTACCAGGGAGGCGAGCGGGGGGATCTTGGGCGATAGATCCAGCAGTGCTTGCCACCCCTGCCAGTGGCCCCCGGGCAGCAGGCCCAGGGCGCGCCCGTGATCTAAGGCACTGTTGAGGTAGTCGGCCTGGTCCCAGGCGGGTAGCCGTTGGTCGAGTTGCAGCCAGAGCCGATCGAGGGCCGTGCTTAGCAGCCAGAGCAAGCCCAGCAGCGGCCAAAAGAAACGCTGCAGCAGGGGCTTCTGGGAAGACTTCTGCAAAGGTTGAACCAAGGTTTCAGCACAGGCTGCCCGAGGAATCCTGACGGATCAGCGATCGGGTCTTGGCACCGCAAGCAGGCTGGTGCTGCTGGCTAACCTGCTGTTGTGGCCAAGATTGCTCCCTAGCTGGAATAACCCTTGGAGCTCCTGTCTTCTCTTGAGCGTCTGCGCCGGGCCCGGCATGGGGAGTGGCTGCTGCAGATTCGGGCGCAGCTCGAGGAAGCCATCCTGCCTGGTTGTGGGGTGTATTTGTTTGGTTCGCGGGCCCGGGGCGATTGGGACGGCTTTTCCGACACTGATTTGTTGGTGGTGGGCCCGAACCAAGGGCAGGCTGAACTGCAGGCCGAGCGGCTGCGGGAACAGACCATCGGTGACGACGTCTTGGCCATCAGCAGGGATCGCTGGGAGGGAATTGGTCCCCAGTCCTCTCCCTACTGGCGGGCGATAAGGGTGCAGGCCCAGCTTCTGGCGGGATTTTCAAAATGAATGCACGGCCCCAGGCCTGGCTGCAACAGGCCAAAGATGATCTCGGCGTGGCGCGCCTCACCCGCGACAACAGCTACTACCCCCAGGCTTGTTATTTCGCTTCCCAGGCGGCGGAAAAGGCGCTTAAGGGATTGATCCTTGAACTTGGGGCTGAGCCCCCCCACACCCATGTGCTTGGGGAATTGCTAAAGCTGCTGGGCCAGCTGGGTTGTGAGTTGGAGGCGCTGGAGGCGCTTCCCCTGCGCAGCCTCAGTCGTTTGAGTGTCACCAGACGCTATCCGTTGGAGGCCACACCGCCGGCGGAGTTGTTTGATCGGGCCGATGCTGATCAGGCCATCGGCACGGCAGAAGCTGTACTCAACTTGGTGGAGGCCCTAGATCAGCCCCTGTAACCCTGGGGATTGGCCGCTTGCCAGGCCCAGCCATCCCTACAGATGTCCGCCAGGCTGCGCTGGGTGCGCCAGCCCAACCGTTCCAGGGCCAAGGACGGATCGGCCACGGTGATGGCGGCATCCCCCGGACGGCGCCCCACCAGCCGGTAGGGCACGGCTTTAGCGCTGGCGAGCTCAAAGGCCTTCACCAGCTCCAGCACCGAGTGGCCCTGGCCGCTGCCCAGGTTGAGGGTTAGCAACTGAGGTTCTTCCGCCAGCAGCAGCTCCAGGGCGGCGCGGTGGCCCTCTGCCAGGTCCATCACATGGATGTAGTCGCGCACCCCGGTGCCATCGGGGGTGGGCCAGTCGGAGCCGAATACCTGCAGCTCGCTGCGGCGCCCCACCGCCACCTGAGTGAGAAAGGGAAAAAGGTTGTTGGGGAGGCCCTGGGGATCTTCGCCGAGGCGACCGCTGGGGTGGGCCCCCACCGGGTTGAAGTAGCGCAGGCGGGCGATGCGCCAACCGGGTTCGCTGGCGGCCAGGTCTGCCAGCAGTTGTTCGGCGGCGGCCTTGCTGTGGCCGTAGGGGTTGATGGGCTGGATCGGCGCGGTTTCCGGGATCGGCACCTGGGCGGGGTAGCCGTAGAGGGTGGCGCTGCTGCTGAACACCAGGGTGCGGCAGCCGGCGGCGGCCATCGCCTCCAGCAGTAGCCGGGTGCCGCCCAGATTCACGTCCCAATACAAGAGCGGCTGGGCCACCGATTCCCCCACCGCCTTGAGCCCAGCGAAGTGGATCACCGCATCAATGCCACCGCCGCTGGCATAGGGGCCGCTGCCGAATACCCGCCCCAGGCTGCCCGGATCGCGCAGGTCGCCGGCCACCAGCTCCAGGCGCCGGCCACTGAGTTCCTCCACCCGTTTCAGGGCCTCGGGGGAACTGTTGCGGAAGTCGTCGAACACCACCAGCTGGTGGCCGGCCTCCAGCAGCAGCACACAGGTGTGGCTGCCGATGAAACCAGCACCGCCGGTGATAAGCAGTTTGGCCACGGCATGTCTTACAGCTTGGGCTCCATTCTGGCGGGCTGGGGAGGATGATCCCCGCTGGAAAGGGGCGCCCTGGTGGAACAGCAGCTGCAGAGCCTGCGCGGCATGGTGGATCTATTGCCGCTGGCCACTGTTCAGTGGCAGCACCTGGAGTCCAGGGCCAGGGAACATTTTCGGCGGGCCTGGGTAGGGGAAATCCGCACGCCTTTGTTGGAACCCACCGAGCTGTTTGCCCGGGGCATCGGCGAAGCCACCGATGTGGTGGGTAAGGAGATGTATAGCTTCAACGACCGCGGCGACCGCAGTTGCACCCTGCGGCCGGAGGGCACCGCCGGGGTGGTGCGGGCGGTGATTCAACAGGGGCTGCTCAGCCAGGGTCCCCAGAAGCTTTGGTACAGCGGGCCGATGTTCCGCTATGAACGGCCCCAGGCCGGTCGCCAGCGGCAGTTCCATCAGATCGGCTTGGAGTATCTCGGTTTTGCCGATCCCCGCAGTGATGCCGAGGCAATCGCCCTGGCCTGGGATCTGCTGGAGGACCTGGGTTTGCGGGGCCTCAGTTTGCAACTCAATTCCCTCGGCAATGGGGAGGATCGCCTTGGCTATCGCACGGCCCTGGTGGCCTGGTTGGAGCAGCGGGTTGATCAGTTGGATCCAGATTCCCAGCAACGCTTGCTCAGTAATCCCCTGCGGATCCTCGATAGCAAAAATCCAGCCACCCAGGCGCTCTTAGTGGATGCCCCCAGCCTCGGGGCCTCATTGTCGACCGAGAGCCGCCAACGCTTTGAGGCGGTGCAGGCCGCCCTTGGGCAGCTCGCCATTCCCTATGAGCTAAACCCCAGGTTGGTGCGGGGTCTCGACTACTACAGCCACACTGCTTTTGAAATCACCTCGGCGGAACTGGGGGCCCAGGCCACCGTTTGTGGGGGCGGTCGTTATGACGGCCTCGTGCAGCAGCTGGGGGGGCCTGACACGCCGGCGATTGGTTGGGCGATTGGCATGGAACGCCTGGCCCTATTGATGGCTTCTGGCTCCGAGTTGAAGGGAGCGGCCCCCGATGTTTACTTGGTTAGCAAGGGGGAGCTAGCTGAACCCTTTGCCCTGGCCGTGGCCCGCCAACTGCGGGGGGCGGGGCTGGCGGTGGAGCTGGACCTCAGCCGGGCGGCCTTCGCTAAACAACTGAAGCGGGCCAATCGTTCCTCGGCCCCCTGGGCGGTGCTGATCGGCGATGGCGAGGCCCAGAGCCAGCAGGTGCTGCTCAAGGATCTGCGGGAAGGGGAGGAGGAACGGCTCGACCGCGAGTCGTTGCTGCGTCGCTTGCAGGGGTCAGCGTTGGGTGGCTAGGGCCCCTGGGAGCGTTGCTTTTATCGCGCTTAACCCCTCGGCCAGGGGAATGCTTGCTTGCCAGCCCAGGGCCCGCAGTTTGCCCACATCCAGCAGTTTGCGGGGGGTGCCATCGGGCTTGCTGCTGTCCCAGCGGATTTCCCCCTGGTAGTTCAGGGTGGTGGCCACCAGCTGGGCCAACTCCTGGATCGTTAGGTCGCTGCCGCTGCCCACGTTGAGAAATTGCAGCGCTTGCCCTTGGTCGTCTTTGGGGGCATTGGCGGCGCTGGGATCCCAGTGCTCCAAACAAAACACCGCCGCCGCCGCCAGGTCGTCCCCATGCAGGAACTCCCGCCGCGGGGTGCCTGTGCCCCAGCAGGTCACGCTGGGGGTCCCAGCCTGTTGGGCGGCGTAAAAACGTCGGATCAGGGCGGCAATTACATGGCTATGGCTGGGGTGGTAGTTGTCACCCGGTCCATAGAGGTTGGTGGGCATCAGGCTGATCGCATCAAAGCCGTGCTGTTGGCGCAGGGCACGGCAGAGCTGGATGCCGGCGATCTTGGCGATCGCATACCACTCATTCGTGGGTTCAAGCGCACCGCTGAGCAGCGCCTCCTCCCGGATCGGTTGCTCGGCAAATTTCGGATAGATGCAGCTGCTGCCTAGAAACAGCAACCGACGGCTGCCGTGGCGCCAGGCGGTTTCGATTACATGGTTCTGGATCTTGAGATTGTCGAGCAGGAAATCGGCTGGGTAGCTGGCATTGGCCTGGATACCGCCCACCTTGGCGGCGGCCAGCACCACCACCGTGGGCTGGTGCGCGGCAAACCACTGCTCCACGGCCCCCGGATCCAGCAGGTTGAGCTCCTGGCGGCTGGCGCAGAGCAGGGCCCCACCGGCGGCGGCTGCGCCGTAACCGGCTGCGCTGAGCGCCCGACAGATGGCTGAGCCCGCCATGCCCCGGTGACCGGCCACATAGATGCGATCGCTGGGGTGGATCAGGGGGGCAGAGCTAGGGGAGCTCATCGTTTTCTCCAGATACAGCGACCCACCCGCTCGATGTGGGCCAGCAGATCCGCCGGCAGCTGCTGGCGCAGGCTGAGATCCACCTGCCAGGGCAGCAGCAAGTCGTCGATGGCGGCCATCAACCGCAGTTGGTCGCTGTGCTGCAGTTTGGCTCCCTCCAGGCAAAGATCGATATCGGAGCCGGGGCCCTGGCGCCCCATCGCCCGGGAGCCGTAGAGCCAAACCGCCTCCAGCCGCGGTTGGCTGCTGAATAGATCCAGCAGCCTTGCTTGGGCGGCGACGGGCAAACCGGGAATCTCCGAGGGAATTTCTGTGGGGGGCGCTGCAGGGTTCATGGCTACTGCTCCAGGATCAGGCGTTGTTCCAGCCGCTGCCTCAGGGCCTGGAAGCAGGGCAGATAACTACTGCCAATGTGGGCCGCGATCAGCTCTGCGGTGGCACGGTTGTAGGTGTGGCTGGTGAGATTGCGATCTTGAATCATGAGCATCCAGGCCTCCCCATCGCTGATTAGCCCCAGCCGAAACGCCTCCCGCAAGGTATCGCGGGAACCCAGCAGCTCGGCATTCCCCTGGCTGCGCAACAGGTCCCGCAGGCTGTTCCAGCCCAGTTCAAACGTGTATTCAAAGGCTTTGATCAAGCCCTGTTGTTCCCGTTGATTAAGCGCCGGTGGCTCAAAGAAGCCCTCCAGCTGCTCCAGGGCCCGGCGGTAGTTGGCAAAACGCTGTTGCCAGCGCACGTCCTCATGGGGCATCGATCACTCCTGGGCCGCCCCCACCACGGAGAAGCCCTTGCGCTTCAGGTAGGCCTCCTTTTTCGCCTCTTCCCGATCGTTGTCGATCATTTCGGCCACCAGTTCCTCTAGGGTGGTGGTGGGGGTCCAGCCCAGCTTCGCGTGGGCTTTGCTGGGGTCCCCCAACAGGGTTTCCACTTCGGCGGGGCGGAAGTAGCGCGGATCGATCCGCACCACCACGGCGCCGCTGTCGGCCCTGGTGCCGATTTCCTCGAGCCCTGCGCCACTCCAGTGGATGGCGGGGCCGTTGCCTTGGCCCCAGCCCAGTTGCTGGGCACTTAATTCAATGAAACGCCGCACGCTTTCCTGGCGGCCGGTGGCGATCACGTAATCCTCGGGTTGCTCCTGTTGCAACATCCGCCATTGCATCTCCACATAGTCGCGGGCGTGGCCCCAGTCCCGCAGGGAATCGAGGTTGCCCATAAACAGGCATTGATCGAGGCCGGCGTCGATGCGGGCCAGCCCCCGGGTGATCTTGCGGGTCACGAAAGTTTCGCCCCGGCGGGGACTTTCGTGGTTGAACAGCAGACCGTTGCAGCAATACATCCCGTAGCTTTCGCGGTAGTTCACCGTGATCCAGTAGCCATAGAGCTTGGCCACGCCGTAGGGACTGCGGGGATGGAAGGGGGTGGTTTCCTTTTGGGGGATTTCTTGCACCAGGCCATAGAGCTCTGAGGTGCTGGCCTGATAGATCCGGGTCTTCTGGGTTAGTCCCAGTAGTCGCACCGCTTCCAGGATCCGCAGGGTGCCGAGGGCGTCGCAGTTGGCCGTGTATTCCGGCTCCTCAAAGCTCACCGCCACATGGCTCTGGGCGCCAAGGTTGTAGATCTCATCGGGCTGTACCTGCTGGATGATCCGGGTCAGGTTGCTGCTGTCGGTGAGATCGCCGTAGTGCAGTTTCAGGCGGGGATCCGGCTCATGGGGGTCTTGGTAAAGGTGATCGATGCGGCTGGTGTTGAAACTGCTGGCCCGGCGTTTGATGCCATGCACCGCATAGCCCTTCTCCAGCAGTAATTCCGCCAGGTAGCTGCCGTCCTGGCCTGTGATCCCGGTAATTAACGCTGTTCTCGCCATGGCCGCCCCTGCCTGGCCCTGAAGTGTATGGGCGACAATGCCGCCCATCTGCAGCCCATTCATGTCTTTGCCCCCAGTGCATACCATCTGCTGCATTGGGGCGGGCTACGTGGGCGGGCCAACGATGGCGGTGATCGCCGACCGTTGCCCTCAGATCCAGGTAACGGTGGTGGATCTGAATGCAGCGCGCATTGCCGCCTGGAACGATCCGGATCTTTCTGTGTTGCCGGTCTATGAACCCGGGCTGGATGCGGTGGTGGGCAGGGCCCGGGGGCGCAACCTCTTTTTCAGCACCGATGTGGCTGGGGCCATCGCCAGCGCCGACATGGTGTTTATCTCCGTGAACACCCCCACCAAAACCCGGGGGGTGGGGGCTGGCCAGGCCTCAGACCTGCGCTGGATCGAGGTCTGCACCCGCCAGGTGGCGGAAGCGGCCCAGGGGCACACGATCGTGGTGGAAAAGAGCACCCTGCCGGTGCGCACCGCCGAAACGGTGCAGGCGATCCTGGCGGTGGCCCCGGCCGGCAAAACTTTTTCCGTGCTTTCCAATCCTGAGTTTCTGGCTGAGGGCACTGCTATCTCTGATCTGGAGAGCCCGGATCGGGTTTTGATTGGTGGGAACGATCTTGAAAGTGTTGATGCCCTGGCGGCGATTTATGGCCATTGGGTGCCGGCGGATCGCATCCTGCGCACCAATCTTTGGAGCAGTGAACTTTCCAAGCTCACGGCCAATGCCTTCCTGGCCCAACGGATTTCCTCGATCAATTCGATTGCCGCTGTCTGTGAGGCCACCGGCGCTGATGTGCGGGAGGTGGGTAAGGCGATCGGTACAGATTCTCGGATTGGCTCCAGATTTCTGAAGAGTGGCCCTGGCTTTGGCGGCAGCTGCTTCCAGAAAGACATCCTTAATCTTGTTTATCTCTGTGGTCACTACGGCCTCAAGGAGGTGGCCAACTATTGGCAGCAGGTGGTGGAATTAAACAGCTGGCAGCAGCAGCGCATTGCCCGTTTGGTGGTGCAGAAACTGTTCAATACGGTTTCGGGGAAGCGGATTGCCCTTTTGGGTTTTGCCTTTAAGGCAGACACCAATGACACCCGTGAATCCCCAGCAATTCGCATTGCTAAGGAGCTGTTGGAGGAGGGGGCCCAGCTGGCGATCCATGACCCCAAGGTGGATTCAGATCAGATCAGCCAAGACCTGGGCCAGCCCCCGGGCAGTGGCGAAGGCCAGTGGTTGGTGGCCCTAGATCCCCTCGAGGCCTGCCGCGGGGCCGATGCCGTGTTGATCCTCACGGAATGGGCCAGTTTCCGGGATCTGGATTGGGCGGTCCTAGCGGCGGTAATGCGGCGGCCAGCTTGGTTATTTGATGCCCGTGCCATTGCCGATGCCGCCGCCGCCAGGGCGGCGGGCCTGCAGGTGTGGCGGGTGGGGGAGGGCTGAGTTGCCAAGGCGCCAGAATCCCCTAGGCGCCAGAATTCCAGACCATTCCAGTTCTATCGCCGGAGTTGTTTCCTTTGAGCCTTCGTCATTTGGTCACCGGCGGCGCCGGTTTTGTGGGTTCCCACCTGGTGGATCGCCTGATGGAGGCCGGCCAGGAGGTGATTTGCCTCGATAACTATTTCACCGGCCGTAAAGCAAACATTCGCCAGTGGATCGGCCATCCCAATTTCGAGCTGATCCGCCACGACGTGACCGAGCCGATCAAGCTCGAGGTGGATCGCATCTGGCACTTGGCCTGTCCGGCATCGCCAGTGCATTACCAGTTCAATCCGATTAAAACGGCTAAAACCAGTTTTCTTGGCACCTACAACATGCTGGGCCTGGCCCGGCGGGTGGGGGCGCGGCTGCTGCTGGCCAGCACCAGTGAAATCTATGGCGACCCAGAGGTGCATCCCCAGCCGGAAAGCTATCGCGGCTGTGTAAATACCATCGGCATTCGCTCCTGTTACGACGAGGGCAAACGCATCGCCGAAACCCTTTGTTTTGATTACCGGCGCATGCACGGCACCGAGATCCGGGTGGCGCGGATCTTCAATACCTATGGCCCGCGCATGCTGGAAAACGACGGTCGGGTGGTGAGTAATTTCATCGTGCAAGCCCTGCGCGGCGAACCGCTCACCCTCTACGGCGAAGGCAGCCAAACCCGCAGCTTTTGCTATGTGGATGACCTGGTGGAGGGCTTCTTGCGCTTGATGGAGGCCGACCACACCGGACCGATCAATCTGGGGAACCCCGGTGAGTTCACGATCAAGCAGTTGGCTGAATTGGTGCGCGATCGCATCAACCCCGGCCTGGAGTTTGTGCACCGCCCCTTGCCCCAGGACGACCCCCTCCAGCGCCAACCGGTGATCGACTTAGCCCGCCAGGTGCTCGGCTGGGAGCCGCAGGTGCCCTTGGCCCAGGGCCTCGAACCAACGATCGCAGACTTTCGCGCCCGGGTGCAGTTGGCCCCCGCGCAATGACGGCCCCGCTACTGCTAACCGGGGCGGCCGGATTCATTGGCGCCGCCGTTGCTGAGCGGCTCCTAGCCCGGGGTGAGCGCTTGATCGGCATCGACAACCTCAATAGCTACTACGACCCGGCCCTTAAGCGGGCCCGATTGGAGCGCCTGGCTGGTTCCGCTGGCGGAGCCTGGCAGTTTCAGGAACTTGATGTGGCTGATGGTGGGGCGATAGCCGCCCTATTCGCCGCCGAAAAGCCCCGGGCGGTGCTGCATTTGGCAGCCCAGGCGGGGGTGCGTTATTCCCTGGAGAACCCGGCCGCCTATGTGCAGAGCAACCTGGTGGGTTTTGGCCACATCCTTGAGGGCTGTAGGCACCACGGCTGTGGCCATCTGGTTTATGCCAGCAGCAGTTCGGTGTATGGCGGCAACACGAGCATGCCCTTCAGCGAAGCTCAGCCGGTGAACCATCCGGTGAGCCTTTATGCGGCCAGTAAAAAGGCCAATGAGCTGATGGCCCACACCTACAGCCATCTTTATGGGTTGCCGGCCACGGGCCTGCGCTTTTTTACGGTTTATGGCCCCTGGGGTCGGCCTGATATGTCTCCGATGTTGTTTGCCCGGGCGATCCTGGCGGGCGAACCGATTCGGGTGTTTAACCACGGCCGCATGGCCAGGGATTTCACCTATATCGATGACATCGTTGAGGGGATTGTGCGGGTGCTCGATAAGCCAGCCAGCGCCAACCCCAGCTTTGACCGAGCCGCCCCTGATCCGGCCAGCAGCTGGGCCCCCCACCGACTCTTCAACATTGGCAATAGCGATCCCACCCCGCTGCTGAGTTTCATTGCTTGCCTTGAGGCAGCCCTTGGGGTGGAGGCCATCAAGCAGTTCGAGGCGATGCAGCCCGGGGATGTGGAGGCCACCGCCGCCAACACCAGTGCCCTAGAGGCTTGGGTGGGCTTTCGGCCTTCCACTCCGATTGGGGAAGGGGTGGAACGTTTCGTGGCCTGGTATCGGCAGTACTACGGGGTTTAGCTATTAAGGGGCCTAGCCCTGGTCAAAGAGCTTCTTGCCCTTGGCGGTTTTCTGTTGACGATGGCGGCGGGCCTCCCGGGAGCTGAATTGGCTCACCGTGGGGTTGCCATGGAGGCCATCCACATGGGCCACCTGCTGCCAGAGGTCCCGCGGGGCCCAACGCACCGTATGCAAGACCCTGTCCAGCTTGGTCACATGGCACCAGCGGCTGGTGCCGCAGCAGGGGCAGAACAGTTCCTCCAACCACTCGTTGCTGAGCACCAGCACCGGGTAAGCCTGGATGATCAGCTTGGCCTTGCTCTCCTTCATGCCCCGGGCGGCCAGTTGCTCGGACTTGATCAGGTGCAGGAAATACTTTTTGCCGTTGCCCTCGATCCGTTCTTCCGGGTGGGCGGGGCAGAACAGTTCCCGCCGTTTGGGGCGGTTGCGGCGGCGCTGCTCGGCTGCGGGCGAATCAACCGGGGCTTGCATGCGAGAAACACATATCCCCTAAGCGTAGGCAAGAAAAAAGCCCTGACACAAGGCCAGGGCACGGTAGTTCTATGCAGCTATTGCAATTTTGGGGCCTGAAGCCAGGGGGATTCAGGCGGAACCGACGCCCACGTAAGCGCCATAGAAAAACAGGCCCACCACGAAGATCACGGCCATACCGCCGGCGGTAGCCACCAGCCAGAGGGGCAGGGGACCCTCGGTCCAGCGGCTGCGCCAGGGCACAGCGGGACGACCATCGGGCAGCCGGTCGGGAATCCGACCGTCGGGGAGATTTGACTTCTTACCGCTCATGGCTGGGCCTCAGTTGAAGAAGTAGCTGGAGAAGAGCACACCGGTCACGAAGACCAGTAGCAGCCCCAAGTAGAGGCTGGTGCGATTCAGTTCAACCGGCAGGTTGTTGGGGTTGGAATTGCGCTGCATGGTGGGGGGTTCAGCGACGAACGAACTGCATAGCCGCAAGGGCACCCAGGAAAAAAACCGTGGGAATACCTAGGGCGTGCAGGGAAAGCCAGCGCACCGTAAAAATCGGGTAGTTGCGTGGCGTGGAGGAAGGGGACTGGGTCATGGGGCTCAGTTCGACAGGCGCAGATCCAGCTGTGCTTTGCCGGCGTAACGCTGGCTCACCACAGGAGCTTTTTGGTCATTGACCTGGAAATAGGCATCCGGCCGTGGGGTGCCAAAGGCGTCATAGGCCAAGCCGGTACTCACGAAGAGAAAACCAGCAAGAAAGATCGCCGGGAGGGTCACGGCGTGGATCACCCAGTAACGGATGCTCGTAATGATTTCGAAGAACGGACGTTCCCCGGTTGAACCGGCGGCCATCGCAACTCCCTTTTCAGCCCAGTGATCCTAAGCGTTGGGATCGGTTTGCCGGGGGAATGGTTACAGAGGGTTGGAGAGAGGGGCTGCTGCGCTTCAGCCCAGCCAGCGCAGCAGTGATCCCCGTTCCCCCAGGGCAAAGCCCTTGCCATCAGGCAGGAACAGCAATCGGGTGAAGTTGCTGGGGGTGGCGGCCCCCACCGGATCCTTCTGCCAGCTGCTGCCGCCGTCGCCACTCACCAGCAGGGTGCCGTTGCCGCCGCCGGTCCAAATCTGCCCCTGGGGATCCCAGGCCATATCGAGATAGCCATAGCCATTGGTGATCGGGATCACCGGCTTGCCCCAGTCCTCAGGCTTCTGGCCATCGGGGTTGAAGCGCAGCTGGGCGCCGCGGCTCACCATCCAGAGCTGGCCATCGGGCTGGAAACCCATGGTTTGCACCCGCTGGCTGCTCACCCGTTGGTGCACCTGCCAGGTCGCCTCGCCGGGGTTCCAGGTGGAGAAGAAATTGCCCAGGCTCGACACACTCACGTAACGGCCGTCAGCGTTGCGGCGCAGGTCGCGCACCGCCCCGGCGGCATCACCCAGCTCCGCCTGCCAGTTCTTGCCGCCATCGCTGCTGCGGTACACAGCGCCCACGTCCGTGGCCAGCTCCGCCGTTTGGGCCGCCGTGGCGGTGATCAGGAAAGGTTCCCCAGGCAATTTGGTGTCGAGCAGCAGCCGGGTCCAGTGCTGACCGGCATCGGTGCTGTGCAGCAGCAGGCCCGGCTGACCGGCGATCCAGCCCTCGTCGCCGCGGAAGTCAATGCTGATCAGGCGGAAGTTTTCCCCCTCGGGGAGGTCGAGGCTGCGGCTTTCCCAGCTGGCGCCGCCGTCGTTGCTTTCCATCACCAAGCGGTTGCTGCCCACCAGGAAGCCGTGCGTGGCATCGCTGAAGGCCACGTCCAGGGGGTTGGCGCTGGTGGCTAGGGGCACGGGGGCCCAGGGACTGCCGCTGGCCAAGGGCAGGCCAGTGGTTACGCAGCCGGTGCTGAGCAGCAGCACGGCCAGCAGGCTGAACAGGGGTTTGAGGAAGCGCAGGGTCACGGTCAAGGGATCAGTGCTGATCAGCGCAGGGAATAGAGGGAAAGGAAGAAGGCAATGGCCAGGGCGAAGGCCCCAAAGATCAAAACGTTCTTCTGGCCGGGGGTGAGGGTGTTCACCCCGAGGCCGAACTTGAGATTTTCTTCGAAACCGCTCGGCTTGTTCCGGGGGCCGATGTCCCTGAAGGCGGCCACGGGGCTACGGCAAACCGGACAGCGGAAGCTGTTGAGATCGAGCTGTTGAAAGGGGGTGCCGGCGGCGATGCCCAGTTTCTTCAGCCCTTCCCCCGGGTCGTATACGAATCCGCAACTGCGGCACTCGTGGCGATGACTGTCGGGGTCATCTACGGCGGCCGCCGGCTCAGCCAGCTTCGCCTCGTCTTTCTCCATTTGGATTGCCCCGCCTCGCCAAGCCAACTCTATCGAGGTTGCGCTTGGGCCGGGCCGGGGAAGCGGTGTCAGACTGCGCCCAGTGATGCGGGTGTGGCGCAAGCCAGCATGTTTGTTCTCCCCGGCTATGACGCCTTACTTGGTTTTCTGCTGATCGCCACGGCGGTGCCGGTGCTGGCGCTCGTCGTCAACAAGCTGGTGGCCCCCAAGTCGCGCAGTGGTGAGCGGCGCACCACCTATGAGTCGGGCATGGAGCCCGAGGGGGGCGCCTGGATTCAGTTCAATATTCGTTACTACATGTTCGCCCTGGTCTTTGTGATCTTCGACGTGGAAACCGTCTTCTTGTACCCCTGGGCCGTGGCTTTCCACCGCCTCGGCTTGCTGGCCTTCATCGAGGCGCTGGTATTTATTGCCATCCTGGTGGTGGCCCTGGCCTATGCCTGGCGCAAGGGCGCCCTGGAGTGGAGCTGACCGATGACCATCACCCCTACCCCCTCCCCGATCGACGCCCTGCGGGATCTGCGGGAGGCCAGCTGCAACCCCGTTGGCGCTCCGGCGGTCACCAGTGACCTGTCGGAGAACGTGATCCTCACCAGCCTTGATGACCTGCACAACTGGGCCCGGCTCAGCAGCCTCTGGCCGCTGCTCTATGGCACCGCCTGCTGCTTCATTGAGTTCGCAGCCCTGATCGGTTCCCGCTTCGATTTCGACCGCTTCGGCCTGGTGCCCCGTTCCAGCCCCCGCCAGGCTGATCTGATCATCACCGCCGGCACCATCAACATGAAGATGGCCCCAGCCCTGGTGCGGCTCTACGAACAGATGCCTGAACCCAAATACGTGATCGCCATGGGGGCCTGCACGATCACCGGCGGCATGTTCTCCGCCGATTCCACCACCGCCGTGCGCGGGGTAGACAAACTTATCCCTGTGGATCTCTATATCCCCGGTTGTCCGCCGCGGCCCGAGGCGATTTTTGATGCGGTGATCAAGCTGCGCAAAAAGGTGGGCAATGAGGCGCTGGCCGAGCGGGGTCGGCTCTTGCCCACCCACCGTTATTTCACGGTGGAGCACCAGATGACCCCGGTTGATCCGATTGTTGATGGCAAGTACCTGCGGGCCGAGAGCCAGCAGCAGGCCTTCGCCGCCGCTGAGGCGGTGTCGCCCCTCAACCTCAAGAATCCCGCCCCCACCGCCGTCCCCGCCCCCCTGCCCGCCGATGGCTGATTCCGCCGCCCCTGCCCCCGCCGCCCCCAGCCCGGGGCCCCTGCACCAATGGCTGCTGGCCCAGGGCTTTGGCCCCACCCAGCTCGAGCCCGACCACCTCGGCGTGGAGCGCATCGGCGTGGAGCCCCTGGCCCTGCCGCTGGTGGCCACGGCCCTGAAGACAAGGGGCTTCGATTATCTGCAGGTGCAGGGGGCCTACGACGAAGGTCCTGGCAAGAATCTGGTGAGCTTTTATCACCTGGTCCAGGTGGCCAGCAGCGATGGCCGCAGCACCGAAGAAGTGCGCCTGGAGGTGAGCCTGGCCCGTGATGGCGAGCTCACCATCCCTTCCCTTTACCCCCTCTACCGCGGGGCGGATTGGCAGGAACGCGAGTGTTTTGACATGTTTGGCATCCACTACAGCGGTCACCCCCACCCCAAGCGGCTGCTGATGCCCGAAGACTGGGTGGGCTATCCGCTGCGCAAGGACTACGTGCAGCCCGATTTCTACGAAATGCAGGACGCCCACTGAGCTGCTTTTTGACCCGCTACTGAGAGCCCCGTTTGGTGCTCCGGTAGTAACGCATCACCGCCAGGGCCAGGTTGCGCGGTTCATGGCGCAGGGTGCCCTTGCTGGCGCGGCCTTCACTGCGTTGGCTATTGCCCTGCATGCTGGCCAGCATCACCTGGTAGCCCTGGGCCTTGAGGGCGGCCACGTTGCAGCGCACCGGTTCGGCCCCCTTGGCCAGGTAGTAGTCGAGCTCCGGCCCGCGGGAGAGCTGATCCTGGGCTAGTACCGCATCAAACAGCCGGCGCTGTACCCCGTGGGTGGCCAGCTGCGCTTCGATCGCCCGCAGGTGGCCGCTCACATCAAGCCCATCGGTTTCCCCCGGTTGGGTCATCAGATTGCAGATGTAGAGCCGTGGTGCGCTGGAGCGGCCGATCGCCTCCACCAGCTGGGGCACCAGCAGATTTGGCAGCAGTGAGGTGTAGAGACTGCCGGGGCCGAGCACGATCAGATCAGCATTGGCGATCGCCTCCAGGGCCCGGGGCAGGGCCGCTGGCCGCGCTGGAATGCAGCCGAGCCGCACGATCGGGCTGTCGGCATGGCCGATGTTGGATTCCCCCTCCAGGCGCCGGCCGTCCTCCAGTTCGGCCCAGAGCCGCACATCGGCGCTGGTGGCTGGCACCACCTGCCCCTGCACCGCCAGCACCTTGCTGCTGGCGGTGATCGCCGTTTCGAGGCTGCCGGTGATCGCCGTGAGCGCCGAAATAAACAAATTGCCGAAGCTGTGGCCCTCGAGGCCGCTGCCGGCGGTAAAGCGGTATTGAAACAGCTTGGTGAGCAGCGGTTCCTCCCGGGCCAGGGCCGCCAGGCAGTTGCGGATGTCCCCGGGGGGCTGAACGCCCAGCTCGCGCCGCAGCACGCCGCTGCTGCCGCCGTCGTCGGCCACGGTGACGATGGCGGTGAGGTTGCCGCTGTAGCGCTTCAGGCCGCTGAGCAGGGTGGATAGCCCGGTGCCGCCGCCGATCGCCACGATGTTGGCGCCACGGTTGAGGCGCCGCTGGGCCATCAGGGCATCCACCAGGGCGGTTTCCCGCTGGGGGGCGAGGGCCTTTTGAATCGAGCGGAAGCTGCGGCTTTGGCCCAACAGAATCAGCCCTCCCCCCGCCAGCAGCACCAACGGTCCGGTGAAGCCCTTGCCCACCCCCGCCAGGGAGCGCAGCAGGGTTTCGATCGTGGTGATCGTCCAGTAGATCGGTTTTAGGTCTGCCCAGATGGCCGCCCCCAGCAGGGCCAGCACCAGGCCAAAGGCGGAGGTGAGCACCCAGCGCTTCACCACCAGGCCCGGTTGCAGCCACTGCACCGCCCGCCTGGAGCGATTCACCAGGTCGTCGCGACGGGAATTTTCGCCGGCACGCTGACGCATGGCGCTGGCTCAGGCAGCATCAAGTCGGCACTGTAAGGAGATGACCGAAACCTGTCCGCCTCAAATCTGTGCACCCGAAGGCAGTGGGCCTGTGCTTGAGCTCTGTGGGGTGAGCCTGCGCAGGGGGGAGCGCACGATCCTGGATGGCCTCGATTTGCAGTTGCACCGGGGCGAACGCCTGGCGGTGGTGGGGCCCTCTGGCGCCGGTAAAACAACGATCCTGCGGCTGTTGGCGGGGCTGGAGCTGCCCAGCTCCGGGGAGCTCTACCTGTTTGGCAAGCGCCAGAAATATCTGCGCCTAGACCAGCTCCATCCCCCAGACGTGCGGCTGGTCTCCCAGAACCCTGCCCTGCTGGCTTCGCTCACGGTGCTGGAGAACGTTGGTTTTCTGCTCTACCGCGATGGTCGTCTGCCCGAGCGGGAGATACGCCAGCGGGTGGCCCGCTGTTTGGAGGCGGTGGGCCTGGCTGGCACAGAGGAGTTGATGCCCGGGGAGCTATCTGGGGGCATGCAGAAGCGGGTCAGTTTTGCCCGCGCCATGGTGGATGACCCAGGGCCCCAGAGGGATCAGCCGTTGCTCCTGTTTGACGAGCCCACCGCCGGCCTTGATCCCGTGGCTGCCACCCGGATCGAAGACCTAATGGTGAAAACCACCCATGTGACCAATGGCACCTCCGTGGTGGTAAGCCATGTGCTGAGCACGATTGAGCGCTCGGCGGAAAGGGTTGTGTTGCTATACGAGGCCAAGTTGCGCTGGCAGGGCACGGTGGAGGCTTTTAGGTGTTGCGATGACCCCTATGTGGTGCAGTTCAGAACGGGTAGCCTGAACGGCCCGATGCAGCCCAAAGAGCTGGTGAACCACTGATGCGCCGCAGCGTTAGAGAAGCGACCATCGGTTTTTCGCTATTGGCGGCCCTGGCGGGGGGCTTTGCCCTCTGGTTTTGGCTCACCGGCGTGGCCTTTGGCCAGAAGGTTTGGACATTTCGGCTCAGTTTTGCCGATGCCGCTGGCCTTGCCCCCCAGAGCACCGTCACTTTTCGGGGGGTGGCGGTGGGCACCGTTCGGCAGGTGAAACCCCAAAGCGGTGCGGTGTTGGTAACAGTCCAGATCAATGACGCAAACCTGTTGCTGCCCCGGCCGATCGTTGCCCAGGTGCGCAGCGGTTCGCTGCTGGGTGGTGATCCGGAGATAGCCCTGGTTACTGAGGCCAGCGCCACCCCCAGCGGGGTGCCTGGCCCCCTGGCGAAAAACTGTGATCCAAAGCGGATTGTTTGCGCCGATGGCCTGGTGCAGGGAATTCCCACCCCCAGCCTCACCACGGTGATGGGGCTGATGGAAAGCATCCTGGCCAAAACCGAGAAGGAAGACGTGATCGGCAAGGTGGCCACCACCACCACCGAGATCAGCAAAACCTCCAAGGCCTTTGGTCAAACCGCCAAGCGCGCCGATCTGATGCTGGCCAGCAGCGACCAGTTGGTGAAGCAATTGCAAACGGCGGTGAAGCAGGCCGAGCCGGCAATCGCCAACCTCAAGGCGGCCACCGCCGAGGCCAAGGCCACCATGAAGCACGCCAACAACATCACCGCCGCCTTCGACAACCCGAAAGTGATAAACGAGTTAAAACGCACGATCAGCAACGCCGAACAGCTCACCCGTAGGGCGGATTCCATCGGTGGCGATGTGCAAAAACTCAGCAGTGACCCTGGTTTTGTTGATGGCCTCCGCAGTGTCACCCTGGGCCTGGGCAAGTTTTTTGATGAGCTTTACCCCTCGATCAAGCAGCCCGGCAAGGCCAATTAGCCGCCCGTTCAGCGGTTGAGGGCCTCCAGGGCAATGGCGGCGATTGCTTGGTCGCTGGCCTTGGGCAGTTGCACATAGCGGCCGCCGGCGGCCTCCGCCAATTCCTTGCCCATGCCGCTGCCGATGAACTTGCGTTCGGTGTCGATCACCAGCAGTTTCAGGCCCAGCAAGCGGTAACGGCTGGCCACCTCCTTGAGTTCCTGCTTGAGGTCCACCGGCGGCTCCCCCTCCGCCTGGGGCAGCCCGAGGGAGCGACCGAGGGGCACGTTGCCGCGGCCGTCGGTGATCGCCACCACCACCACCTGGGATAAATCGCCCGTTTGCAAGGCATTGGCCCCCACCCGGGCCGCTTGGGCCAGGCCATGGGCCAGGGGGGAACCGCCGCCGCAGGCCATCGTTTCCAGCCGGCGTTTGGCGGCGGTGATCGAACGGGTGGGCGGCAGCAGCACCTCCGCCTGTTCCCCCCGGAAGGGGATCAGCGCCACTTCATCGCGGTTTTCGTAGGCCTCGGTGAGCAGCCGCAGCACCGCCCCCTTGGCGCTTTGCATGCGGTTGAGCGCCATCGAACCGCTGGCATCCACCAGGAAGATCACCAGGGCGCCGGCCTTGCGCTGCAGTTGTTTGGCCCGCAGGTCGCCGTCTTCAACGATCACCTTGCGGTGGGGTTGCCGTTCCCGGCGACTCTTCTGATAGGGGGCCGCCGCCCGCAGGGTGGCGTCGACGGCGATGCGGCGCACGGGGCCCCGGGGGATCACCGGCCGCACATAACGGCCGCGGCTGTCGCTGAGCACCAGCCCCCGGGAGCCGCTGTTGGCCGCCTTGCTCTTGGCGGCCTGGAATTGCAGCAGTTCTGGATCGAGCGCTATCGCTTCCGCATCCAGCAAAAACTCCTCCGGCACCGAGGGGGGCGTGTCGTCCTGGTCTTGCTCGTCTTCGGGGGGTTCGTCTTCTGGATCTTCGGGATCTTCTTGGTCGTCTTGGTTGTCGTCGGGCGGGGTTTGCCCGTCGCCCTCGTTTTGCGGTGGCGGCGGCGGCGGTGGTTGCTGCTGCTGGGGCTCAGCCGGGGGTTGGAACTTGGCCCGGGGGGCGATCACCAGCCGCACCGCCAGCTGCAAATCCTCGGCCTCCACCTGGTCGCGGCCCTGGAGGGCGGCATGGGCCCGGGCCACCCGCAGGGCATACAACTCGGCCCTGTGGCCCTCCACGCCCCCGCGCAGGGCCTCTTGCACCAGGTAGGTGATTTGTTCGCGGCTGATGGCCACGTCGGGGAGCCATTGGCGGGCCAGCAACAACTGGGTGGCGAGGGCATCGGATTCCTCCTGCCATTGCTGACGGAAGCCAGTGCTGTTTTCGCCGTAACCAAGGGCGGATTGGGTGATTTCTACCCGTTCCGCCGTGGTCACCGTTTGATCGGCGGAGAGGGCGATGGCAAAGCGGTCGAGCAGGTGGTCGCGCACCTGGCCCTCTTCGGGGTTGTAGGTGGCGATCAGCAAGGGTGTACAGGGGTGCATCAGGCTCAAGCCCTCCCGTTCCACCCGGTTTTCCCCGGCCCCCACCGCCGCCAGCAGCAGGTTGAGGGCGTTGGCATCGAGCAGGTTCAGTTCGTCGATGTAGAGCACCCCCCGGTGGGCCTCCGCCAGCAGGCCCGGCTGGAAGACGGTGCGGCCCTCCAGCAGGGATTGGGTCACATCAACGGAACCCACCAGCCGGTCTTCGCTAACGCCGAGGGGCACCTGGATAAAGGGAGCCGGGATCACCCGGGTGGGCGACAGCCCATCGGGGGCGCCATTGAAGCTGCCCTCCACCACTTCGATGGCGGGCAGTAGGGCATGGAGCCCCCGGGCCAGCACAGATTTGCCGGTGCCACGGCCACCGGCGATCACCACCCCCCCCAGGCCGGGGTCAATGGCCGCCAGCAGCAGGGCCAACTTCAAGGTGGGGTGTCCGGTTACCGCTGCCAGGGGGAACACCTGGGGTGCAGTGGGCGCAGTGGGGGCCGGGACAGGGTTGGGGGCAGGGGTGGTGGCGATCATTAGGCCAGCATCGCAGCTAAATAGCGGCGGGCGGGCGGCCCTGGCGGGCCCATCCGACTATCACAATGCAGTGTTGCCACTGGATTCCAGTTTGAAGCCGACGCGGCTCTGCTCAGCTTTCTGCTGGTTTGGTTAGGGGAAGCCACTGAGTGTCTTGAAGATGACCCTAGTCAGCTAACCCTGGTCATTTTCAAGAGAGTGGCGGCATTGCCCTCTTCGCTTGCCTTCATCGCTTCGTTTGCCAGCCAGCCGGCCCGTTATTCAGCCAGCCATTCATCCGGGCATTCGGGCTTCTCTCAATTTCCGCTTCGGCGCTTGTCCCCCGAGGGCTCCCCTTCCCCTTTCACTGTCTTTTTCTCCTTTTTACTGTCACTCACTTCCGGCAATTCCACCGCCAGACTGGGCCGAAGTTTTTTTAGGCCATGGCCCCCCTCTCGCCCCCTGAACCAGCGGAATTGCTCGACACGCTGGCCAGTTTGTCGGTGCGTAAGTTGCGCATGGAAATCCAGCACCTGCGTCTGCCCCTCGGGGTGGAGGGCACCTACGGCTGCATCCGCCACCCCGGCGCCTCCCTGGCGGTGCCTGTGCTAAACGACGGTCGGGTGGTGGTATTGCGTCAATACCGCTTTGCGGTGCAGCGCCGCATTCTTGAATTTCCGGCCGGCACCCTGGAGCCTGAGGAGCAGCCCCAGGCCGCCATGGAACGGGAACTGCAGGAGGAGGCGGGTTACACGGCTAGCCGTTGGGATTCGCTGGGCTTGTTGTTGCCCTGTCCGGGCTATTCCGATGAGGTGATTCACCTTTTCCTGGCCCGGGAGCTAACGCCGCTGCCGCTGCCCGTGGCCGGGGACAGCGATGAGGACATCGAGGTGCTGCTGCTCAGCCCCGCCGAGCTTGATGCCCTGCTGGCCAGCGGCGATGAGGCCCTCGATGGCAAAACAGTTACCGCCTGGTTCCGGGCCAAGCAACTACTCGCCAGCCATTAACCGTGGCGACCCCAACCAGTATTTCCGCCCCCCGTTGGTTGTTTTGGCACCGCCGCGACCTGCGCTTGGCCGACAACCTCGGTTTGGCGGCGCTGGCCGCCCTAAGCCCGGCGCTCACGGGCGTGTTTGTGCTCGATCCGGCGGAGCTGGAGGCAGAAACCATGGCGCCGGCCCGCCGCTGGTTTTTGCTGGAAAGTTTGGCGGAATTGCAGCAGCGTTGGCGCCAGGCCGGCAGTCGGCTGCTGCTGCTCCAGGGGGATCCCTTGGAGCAATTGCCCCGCCTGGCCAGGGCCCTGGGGGCAGAGGGGGTGGCCTGGAACCGCGATTGCGAACCCCTGGTGCGCCAGCGGGACCAGCGCCTGGCGGCCCGCCTGCGGGCGGCGGGGCACCGGGTGGCCGCCGACTGGGATCAATTGCTGGTGCCCCCCGCACAGCTCTCCACAGGGGCAGGGGCTCCCTATCGCGTTTACGGCCCCTATTGGCGCCGCTGGCTGGGGCAGCCCAAGGCGCCACCGGTGGCTGCCCCCACAAACCTGCTGGATCTGCCGGGCCCCCTATGGGAGCAGTTGTCGCAAGGGTTGCCTTTGCTCCAGCAGCCACCCAGTTACCCCTGGGAGGGCGCCGCCGCCTGCCCCTGCCGCCCCGGGGAGGCGGCGGCCCTCGAGCAGTTGCAGCGCTTCAGCAGCTCGGCCCTCGACTGCTACGAGGAGGGCCGCAACCTGCCGGCGGAGCCGGGCACCTCCTGGTTGAGTGGCGCCCTGCGGGCCGGCACGCTCAGCCCGCGCAGCGCCTGGCAGGGGAGTCTTGAGGCCCTGGGGGGCTGCCGCAGCGATGAGCAGCGGCGTTCGATCACGGTGTGGCAGCAGGAGCTGGCCTGGCGCGAGTTTTACCAGCAGGCCCTGTTTCACTTCCCCGCCCTGGCGGAAGGGCCCTATCGCCCCCAGTGGCGACAGTTCCCCTGGGAGAACAATCCCGAGTGGCTGCTGGCCTGGCAGCAGGGGCTCACCGGGGTGCCGATTGTGGATGCCGCCATGCGGCAGCTACGGCAAACCGGCTGGATGCACAACCGCTGCCGCATGATCGTCGCCTCCTTTTTGGTGAAAGACCTGATCTGCGATTGGCGCAGCGGTGAAGCTTTCTTCATGGCCCATCTGGTGGATGGGGACCTGGCCGCCAACAACGGCGGTTGGCAATGGAGCGCCAGCAGTGGCATGGATCCCAAGCCGCTGCGGATCTTCAATCCCGCCACCCAGGCCAGCAAATTTGATCCGGAGGCCACCTATATCCGCCAGTGGCTGCCGGACCTGGACCGGGGCCACCCCGCCCCGATCGTTGACCACCGCCAGCAGCAGGCCCACTTCAAGGCCCTCTACGCGGCGCTACCGAAGCTCAGGGATTCGGCAGATTGCAACAGTTGAAGCCATCGCGGCAGATTTTGCCGTTGCACATCGCCCAGTTCACCAGGGCCACCCGGTTGCGGGCCCCGGTTTTGGAGAAAATATTGCTCACGTGGTTGTCCACGGTGCGTTTGCTGATCGAAAGCCGCAGGGCGATTTCCTGGTTGGTGAGCTCCGCCGCCACCAGTTCAATGATTTCCAGTTCCCTTTCAGAAAGGTGAGTGCTGAGATCCCCCGGAACGGGAAGAGCCATCGCCCCTGCCTAAGTACTGATACCCAACTCTAAGCAGCCTGGGAAGATAGCCGAGATGGGACGCGGCATGGGCAGCACGGATCTGGAATCAGCACTGGCCAGTGGCCGTCCGGTAATCACCGCTGAGATCACCCCCCCCTTGGGGGCAGATCCCCGGCGGGCCCTGGCGGCGGCCGAGGCCCTGCGGGGGCGGGTGCAGGCCTTCAATGTGACCGATGGCAGCCGCGCCGTAATGCGGATGAGCAGCCTTGCCCTCTGCAAGTTGCTGCTGGATCGCGGGCTGGAACCGGTGTTGCAGCTGAGTTGCCGCGATCGCAACCGCATCGGTCTCCAGGCGGAACTGCTGGGGGCCCAGGCCCTGGGGCTGCGCAATCTGCTCTGCCTCACCGGTGATCCGGTGAAAGCCGGCAACCAGCCGGCGGCCCGGCCAGTGTTTGACCTGGAGTCGGTGCGCCTGCTCCAACAGGTGCGGGCCCTCAACGCTGGCCTCGATCCCTTGGGGGCAGTGCTCCCCGATGGCCCCACGGCCCTGTTTGCCGGCGCCGCCGCCGATCCCCAGTGCCGCAGCTGGAGCGGCTTGAAAAGCCGCACCCGCCGCAAAGCCGAAGCCGGGGCCCGCTTTCTGCAAACCCAGATGGTGATGGATGTTGAGGCCCTGCGGCGCTTCTGTGGCGAGATTGCCGACCCCCTAGCTCTGCCTGTGCTGGCGGGGGTGTTCCTGTTGAAATCAGCTAAAAACGCGATTTTTATCAACCGGGTGGTGCCCGGCGCCCAGATACCCCAGGCCCTGATTGATCGCCTCGCGGCGGCGCCAGACCCCAAACTCGAGGGGATCCGCATTGCAGCAGAACAGCTGCGTCTTTACAGCACCATTGCCGCAGGAGTGCATCTGATGGCCGTCAAGGCGGAGGAGAGCCTGGTGCAGGTGCTTGAGCTAGCGGACCGGGGCAGCGCTGTTGCTGCCGATGTCAGAACCTAGGAGTTCAGCCAGGGCCTTCTGTTCGGGGGAAGGCTGCCTTAGGTCCTGGCGGCGGGCGTCGGTGATCAACCAGTCGAGGGCGGCTTCCTGCACATCGATGTGGTCGCCGCTGCGGTCTACGCAGTAGCGGCCAAACACGAGTTTTTCCACCAAGCGCACGCCGGCACCGATGCGGGAATAGTCAAAGATGATCGAGTTGTCGATCGTGGCGCCGGCGCAGATGTGACAGCTGGGGCCGATCATGGCTGGCCCAATAATCGAGACGCCGTCTTCAATCTTGGTCATGCCGCCCACGTAAACGGGGCCTTCCACGTTGATCTTGTCCCAGTTGGCGGCCACATTCAGACCGGTGTAGATGCCGGGACGCACCTGTTTGCCAGGGATCGTGACCTGGCGCACTTCCCCCTGGAGCACCGCCCGAATCGCTTGCCAATAGTCGGGCACCTTGCCGATATCCACCCATTCGAATTCCATCGGCAGGGCGTAGAAGGGTACGCCTTTCTCCACCAGTTTTGGGAATAGATCAGCGCCGATGTCGTAGGAGGTGTCGTTGGGAATGTATTCGAAGATCTCCGGTTCGAAGATGTAGATACCGGTATTAATTGTGTCGCTCAGCGCATCTTCAACACTTGGTTTTTCTTGGAAGGCCTGAACGCGGCCCTCCGCATCGGTAACCACCACCCCATAGCTGCTCACCTGCTCCCGGGGCACCCGTTTGGTAACCATCGAAGCCAGGGCCCCCTTCTGCCGGTGACGCCGCACCGCCTCGCTGAGGTTGAGGTCAATCAGCGCATCACCGCAGAGCACCACGAAGGTGTCATCAAAGAAGGGTTGAAAATTTTGAATCTTTTTGAGTCCTCCGGCGGAACCCATGGCCTCACCAATTAGCTGGCCATCTTCAATGCGACCCTCAAAGCTGTAGGCAATCTCCACGCCGAAACGCTGGCCATCGCGGAAGTAGTTCTCGATCTCATGGGCCAGGTGCGACACATTCACCATCACTTCTGTGAAGCCGTGCTGCCGCAATAGCTCCAGCAGAAACTCCATCACTGGCTTCTGCAGGATCGGAATCATCGGTTTGGGAATGGTGTGGGTGATCGGCCGCACCCGTGTTCCTTTCCCCGCCGCCAAAATCATGGCCTTCATTGGGGTATCTCTCCAGCTGAGGGCAGCGTATCAACGGCTCTCATGCGGCCTGCAACTCCCTGGCCGGCAGGGCAGCTGACCCCGCCGGGCCGCAGGCCGTGGGAAAAGCCAGGGTGCGTTGCAGTTGTTCACCTTCCTGGAGCAGGCAGCGCAGTTCCAGGGGCCCAAACAGGTTGGCTTCATCCTGTTGAAGGTCTACCCGCCCCTGGGAACAGAGGAAAAGCAGGGCCCAGAACACCCCCACCCGGTCGTGGTCTAGGTCGGGGGGGGCGGCGGAGGCCCAGGCCTCCACCAGGGTTTCAAAACTGACCCATTCCAGCCCCGGGCTCCAGTGGCCCAGGAAAACGCTGAGGGCGGCGGTGGTTTCCGGCAGTTTCTCCCGGTGGGCCAGGCCAGTGACCTGGGCGATCGCCTCCCGATCGGAATAGCGCTTTGGCTTCTGGCGCCGATGGCGGGGCCCCTCCTCCTCCAGGCGGGCGGCGATATCTTCCAGCTGGCGGATCAGTTCGCCCAGGGTTACGGGCCGCTGCAGGGGCGGTGGCGCCACGGTGCGGCGCTGCAGCAAGCGTTCCGGCCGCGAGGGCAGGGCCACCAGGGCGGGCCAAGCCTCCCCCTCCAGCTCCAGGTCATCGCCAGCATCTTCCGCGCAGGCCAGCTCCACCGCAAAGGTGCGCTGCTCCAGGTGTTCAGCCTTGAGAGACACCAGCACCGAGGCGGCCAGGAAGGCCTCGCTGCTTTCGGCCAGGTCTTGCTCGTAACTGCCGCCGCTGGCGGCCAGCAGCCGCGGCAATTCCAGTTTTTGGCGTAATTGATCAAGGAAGCCGTCGATGACGGCAATCACATCCACGTCCCAGGGATCAATATCACCGCGTTCTGCCGCATCCTGCAGCAGGCGGATTGCCACCCGGGCTCCACTGTCCCCGGCCTGGGTCAAACGGGTCGCCCACTGATGTTGGGCGGACCTTAACGGCTTCAGTTGGGCTCCGCCAGTCCGCTGGTTTGCCCGGCGGCGGGCAGCAAGCCCAGCTGGGCATCGATGGCGGCGCGATAGCGCTCCACGTCTTGCTGGAGTTCTTCGATGCGCACCTGCTGGGCTTCCACCTGCTGGCCACCGCCCACCTTGCGCACCACCCCGCTCCAAACGGCAAATACCCAGGCGGCGGTGGCGCCGATGCCACCCACCAACAGAATCAGCACCGCCAGGGGCAGGGTGGTGCTTACCCCGGGCAGGAAGCGCACCGTGGTGGCCTCAGTGTTTTCGAGGGTGAACATCACCATGGCCAGGCTGAAGCTAAAGATCAGCACAAAGTTGACCTGACGCATCGGATCCTTCGGCAGCTAGCGACCGTGAGAGTAGTTCGGTTTTGCGAGCCCTAGCCCAGGGCCGGGGCCATTGTGAAGGCCGGCGGCAGAATTCCCCTCAGGGGCAGCGGTGGGGCGGTGGCCAGTTTCAGGGCGGCGGTGTCCTTGGCCACCAGGGCTTCAATCGAGGCCCGGTAGGTGTCGGTGACCAGGCGCGGATAGAGGCCGATGCCGATGATCGGCACCAGCAGGCAGGAAATGATGTAGATCTCCCGCGGCTCGGCATCCACCAGGTTGCTGTGGGCCACCAGTTCGGCGTTCTCCTTGCCGAAGAAGATCTCCCGCAGCATCGAGAGCAGGTAGATCGGCGTGAGGATCACCCCCACGGCCGCCAGCACTGCCATCACGATCCGGAAGCTGAGGCTGTAGGCCTCACTGGTAACGAAGCCCGTAAACACCATCAGCTCCGAAACGAAGCCGCTCATCCCCGGTAGGGCCAGGGAGGCAAGCGAGCAGATCGTCCAGAGGGCAAACATCTTGCGCATCTTCTGGCCCACGCCGCCCATCTCATCGAGCTGGAGGGTGTGGGTGCGGTCGTAGGTGGCCCCCACCAGGAAGAAGAGGCTGGCGCCAATCAGGCCATGGCTGATCATCTGCAGCATGGCGCCGCTGGTGCCCAGGTCGCTGAAGCTGCCCAGGCCGATCAGCACAAAGCCCATGTGGCTGATCGAGCTGTAGGCGATCTTGCGTTTGAGGTTGCGCTGGGCAAACGAGGTGAGTGCCGCATAGATGATGTTCACCACCCCCAGCACCACCAGCAGCGGCGCGAACTGGCTGTGGGCTTCGGGCAACATCGAAGCGTTGAAGCGGAATAGGGCGTAGCCGCCCATCTTCAGCAGGATGCCGGCCAGCAGCATGTGCACCGGTGCGGTGGCTTCGCCGTGGGCATCGGGCAGCCAGGTGTGCAGCGGCACAATCGGCAGCTTTACCCCGAAGGCAATCAGCAGCCCCCCATAACAGAGCAGCTGGAAACCAGTGCCGAGGTGCTTGGCCGCCAGTTCGCTGTATTCAAAGCTGGGGGTGCCGCCGCCGGCGAAGGCCATGGCCAGGGCCACCAGCAGGATGAACAGGGAGCTGCCCGCGGTGTAGAGGATGAATTTGGTGGCGGCGTACTGGCGTTTCTTGCCGCCCCAGATCGCCAGCAGCAGGTACACCGGCAGCAGTTCCAGCTCCCAGGCCAGGAAGAACAGGAGCATGTCCTGTACGGCGAATACGGCGATCTGGCCGCCGTCCATGGCCAGCAGCAGGAAATAGAAAAGCCGTGGCTTCATGGTCACGGGCCAGGCCGCCAGCACCGCCAGGGTGGTGATGAAGCTGGTGAGCAGGATCAGCGGCATCGAGAGGCCATCGGCCCCCACTGACCAGCCCAGGCCCAGGTCAGGCAGCCAATTGACCCGTTGGTAGAGCTGTAAGCCGGCCACCTCGGGGTCGTAGCCATTGAGGTAGGCCGCCACCGTGATCAGGAAGGTGACAAAGGTGATGCCCAGGGCATACCAACGCACCACCTTGCCGTTGCCGGGGTCGGGGATCAGCGGAATGAGCAGGCCGGCAGCTATCGGCAGCAGGATTGCCGTGGTTAGCCAGGGAAAAGAAGCCAGTTCCATGGCAGCGTCTGGGGGGAGTGTAGAAATCGAAGGGCCAGTTGCCATCGCCCGGTCGGCTTTGACACACACTTGAAGCGCTTGGGGCCTTGCGGCGGGCGGGCTTTAGCCCAGGGAGCCGAAGATCACCACTAGGCCCACCACGCCGGCAAACACGATCAGGGCATAGAACTGGGCCCTACCCGTTTCGAAGTATTTGAGCCCCTCGCCGCTGCCGAGGGTGAGTAGGCCGGTGAGGTTCACCACCCCATCCACCACCTTGGCGTCCACCTCGAGCACCTGGCGGGCGAGGCGACGGCTGCCCTGCACAAACAGCTTGTCGTTGATGGCATCGAGGTACCACTTGTTGGCCAGGAAGGCATTGATGGCCGGGAAGCGGGCCGCCACGGCGGTGCCGAGGTCGAGTTTGTGCAGCGCATAGGCCAACACCGCCACGCTGATCCCCGTGAGCGAAATCGCCACGGAGGCGCCGGCCAGGGGCAGAAATTCAGCCCAGCTGAAGTGTTGGGCCATTTCGCTGGCCTCCTGGGGATTCAGCAGCCCAGCGAAACGGCTGTGCCAGGGGGTGCCCAATAGGCCGATCAGCACCGAGGGCACCGCCAGCAGGGCCAGGGGCACTGTCATCTGCCACACCGATTCATGGGGCGTGGTGGCATGGGAGCCATGGCCCGCCTCGGAGCCATCCCCGTGGCTAGGGGCAGGTTTACCGGCGGCCAGCAGCAGTTGTTGCTGCAGGGCCTTGTCGGTGCCCCGGAAGGGGCCCTCAAAGGTGAGGAAATAGAGCCGGAACATGTAGAAGGCCGTCATGCCGGCGGTGAAGAAGCCCACCGCCCAGAGCAGCGGATAGCTGCCAAAGGCGACGCCGAGAATTTCGTCTTTGCTCCAGAAGCCCGCCAGGGGCGGAATGCCACTGATCGCCACGCAACCGATGAAGAAGGTGATGGCGGTTATTGGCATGTGCTTACGCAGGCCGCCCATCAAGCGCATGTCTTGGGCTAGCACCGCCTCGTGGCCCACCACCTCCTCCATGGCATGGATCACCGATCCGGAGCCGAGGAAAAGCATCGCCTTGAAGAAGGCATGGGTCACCAGATGAAACATGCCGGCGATCGGGGCGCCGCAGCCCATGGCCAGCATCATGTAACCGAGCTGGGAGACGGTGCTGTAGGCCAGCCCTTTCTTGAGATCCATCTGGGTGAGCGCGATCGAGGCCCCCAGGAAGCAGGTGATCGTGCCCACCACCGCAATCACCAGGCGCACATGGGGGAACAGCTCATAGAGGGGTTCCAGCCGCGCCACCAGGAACACCCCTGCCGCCACCATGGTGGCGGCGTGGATCAGGGCCGAAATCGGGGTGGGGCCCTCCATCGCATCGGGTAGCCACACATGCAGGGGGAACTGGGCCGACTTGGCCATCGGCCCCATGAACACCAAAAGGCAAAGGGTGGTGGCCGCCCAGCCGGCGACGCTGCCATTGGCCATGCCCGTCTCAAGGCCGGTGGCAATGCCTTGGAAATCAAAGCTGCCGGTGGCCCAGAACAGGCCGAGGATGCCCAGTAGCAGGCCGAAATCCCCCACCCGGTTCACCACAAACGCCTTCTGGGCCGCATGGGCGGCCCCTTCCCGGTCGTACCAGAAACCGACCAGCAGGTAGGAACACATGCCCACCAGCTCCCAGAACACGTAGATCTCCAGCAGGTTGGGGCTGAGGATCAAGCCCAACATCGAGCTGCTGAACAGGGCCAGATAGGTGAAGAAGCGCACATAGCCCTTGTCGTGGGCCATGTAGCCATCGGAATAAACCATCACCAGCAGGGCAATGGTGGTGACCAGGGCCAGCATCACCGCCCCCAGCGGATCCACCCGAAAGCCCATCTCCAGGTTGAACTGCCCGGCACTGGCCCAGGGGAACAGCACCTCATAGGGGGCCGTACCGCCGATTTGCTCGAGCAGTACGGCAAAACTCAATACCGCGGCTGCCCCCACGCAGCTCAGCAGGAATATGGCCACCGGCTTGCGCAGGCGGTTCACGGTGCGGTTGAAGCTGATCAGCCCGAGCCCCACAACCAGGGCCCCAAACAGGGGCAACACGGGGATGAGCCAGGCGAGCTCGGCGGCCGATGGCATGGCGTTCAGCAGGGCTGGCAGCTTGGAGTGTAAGCAGCACGGTCAGCCCGGCCAATGGGAAGCGTCCAGCCAGTGGGCCAGCCCGCTGCGGTTGAAGCTGCTGGCCGCCAGGCCAATCCAGCGGTGGCTGCTCCAAAACAGGCCCACGGCAATGGCGATTCCCAGGTAGGCGGGCCGCAAAAACTCCTGTAGTTGCAGCTGTTGGCGCCCGTCCAGCACGGCCAGGAAAGGGATAACTGAGGTTTCCGCCTTCAGGGCTTCAAATGCTTCACCGAAGCGGGCCCGCAGCCGCCGGTCCCCGTGCCACACCGCAAAGCCATGGTGGGCAATCAAGCCAACACAGGTAACCAGCATGAAACTGCTGCCGATCCAGAGCAGGTGGCTGAAGCACCAGAGCACCTGGCCCACCGCCTGGGGGTGGCGACTGATCCGGATGATGCCGCCGTCGTAGAGCCGCAGCTCGGGTTTGAGCAAGGCCGGGATCTCCAGCAGGTTGTAGGTGGCTGGGTAAAGAAACAAAAAGCTCACGGCGGTCAGCCCCCAAACGAAGGGCACGATCCCGGGCAGCTCCTGCAGGTTCCAGAGCCGCAGGCCGTCGTAACGATGGGCAAGGAAGTAAGCCACCAGCAGCACGGCCGCAGGAATGCTCACCAGGGCGAACAACAGCCGCCAGGCCCGGGCGCCGATCCGGGCTTCCCCCCAGGGGCGCAGGGCCGCTCCACCGCTGTGCAGCAGCGCAAAGCCCAGCAGCAGGGCCAGCATCACCAGCTGGGAATGGAACGACTGGGCCGTTGGCATCGGGCAATGGTGGCGGGGGCGGCCTACAGTCCAGCAGCCGAAGGGCCTGGGCCCCATGGCCGACTTGCCATTCACCCTTGATCAGCTGCGCATCCTGCGGGCCATCGCCAGCGAGGGCAGCTTTAAGAAGGCGGCCGACAGTCTTTATGTGACCCAACCGGCGGTGAGCCTCCAGATCCAGAACCTGGAGAAGCAGCTGGATGTGTCGTTGTTTGACCGGGGCGGCCGCAAGGCCCAGCTCACGGAAGCCGGTCACCTGCTGCTCAGCTATTCCGAGCGGATCCTCAGCCAGTGCCAGGAGGCCTGCAGGGCCCTTGATGATCTGCACAACCTCAAGGGGGGCTCCCTGGTGGTGGGCGCCAGCCAAACCACAGGCACCTACCTGATGCCGCGGATGATCGGCCTCTTCCGGCAGAAGTATCCGGATGTGTCGGTGCAACTCCAGGTGCACAGCACCCGGCGCACCAGCTGGAGTGTGGCCAATGGCCAGATCGATCTGGCGATCATTGGCGGTGAATTGCCACCCGAATTGGCGGAACAACTCCTGGTGGTGCCCTACGCCAGTGAGGAACTGGCCCTGGTGCTGCCCGTGAAACACCCGATGGCTCGACTCCAGGAACTCCAGAAGGAAGACCTCTATCGGCTGTCGTTCATCTGCCTGGATTCCCAGTCCACCACCCGCAAAGTGGTGGATCAGTTGCTGGTGCGCAGCGGCCTTGATGTGCAGCGGCTGCGGATTGAGATGGAACTCAATTCCCTGGAGGCGATCAAGAATGCCGTCCAGAGCGGCCTCGGGGCGGCCTTCCTGCCGGTGGTTTCGATCGAACGGGAGCTGGCCAGCGCCAGCCTGCACCGGGTCAGTGTTAGCGACCTGTCGGTGCGCCGCCAGTTGCGGCTGATTACCCACCCCGCCCGCTACTGCTCCCGGGCCTCAGCGGCCTTCCGCCGCGAGATCCTGCCGGTGTTTGCTAGCCCCGACAGCCCCCTGCGCCAGCAACAGCAGCCCCCCATCGATCAGAACTGATTGATCAGAACTGATCGGCTTCCGGGGTGATGCCCACGCTGTCATCGGCGGCGCCGGCTGTGCCCTTGGTTTGGAATTTGTTGTCAACGATGTCGGTTTGGTAAACGCAGCGCACCACAGGCTTGTCACGGATTGAGCCGATGTAGGCGAAGGTGTTCATCCGCTGCTTGCACTGGCGCATCTGCTCGTTGGTTATCGCCCCTTCCTTCTGCAGCACCGACCAGTTTTCGCGGCGAATCACACAACCTGGCTGCAGTTTCGGTTGGGTCACGAAACTGCTGCTCGGGTTCATGGTTGTGTACATCTGCACGTCTTGCACGAAGGCGCTGGCGCCCCACTGCTTGCAGAATTCCGGATCCGCCACCGCCATGTCGAGCTGCTGGCTGCTGGCGATGTTGCCCTGGTTGCCGGCGGTGTTGCTGGTGAGCGAGGTGCCGATGCCCACCCCAAGGATGAGAACGCCGGCCAGCACCGCCACCGTGGCCACATTGAATTTGAAGCCGCCCGGGGGGCCGCTGCCGCCCGGGGTGCCTGGGGCCGGGGTGGGCCGGCGGGGGGGGCCGTCGTAATTGCGCCGGGGATCCCGCTCCGGGGCTGCTTCATAGCGGTCTTCGTAGCGGCTGCTGTTGGGGGGGCGGCGGGGGGCCATCAGATGGTTTCAGGGCTTCGGGGCAGGCCCATGGAGTAATTGAGCACCCGACTGTTGAGGTTGTAGCGCAGCTGGCCGGCCTGCAGCAGCTGGCGGATGAAGCCCTCCAGCTCTGAGCCGATGCAGCGCAGGTTGTAGTCGCTCATTGGGGTGCCAGCGGCGGCCTGCACCAGCTCCTGGAAGCGCGCTTGCACCTGCTGCAGGGGGCCGTCCTCCCACTCGAACTCGCTGTCGGGGTCAAGGTCGAGGGTGAAACGATCCGGTGAGGCCTTGAAGCTGCCATCGGCTTCCACCGTGGCGGAAAAGATGCGCACGTGGCGGGTTGTGCACTTCAGCGGCGTGTCAGACACCAGCAGCAGTCAATGGGCTTGGCCCCAACTCTATGGTGAGCGCTCCAAAGCAGTGGGCGCAGCGATGCGGGTGGCGATTGCAGGGGCTGGCTTGGCGGGGTTGGCCTGTGCCAAATACCTCAGCGATGCCGGCCATACCCCCGTGGTTTATGAAGCCCGCGATGTGCTTGGCGGCAAGGTGGCCGCCTGGCAGGACGAGGACGGCGACTGGTACGAAACCGGGTTGCACATCTTTTTCGGTGCCTACCCGAACGTGCTGCAGCTGTTTGCCGAGCTGGGGATTGGCGAGCGGCTCCAGTGGAAGAGCCACTCGATGATCTTCAACCAGAAGGAGCCCGCTGGTAGCTACAGCCGTTTTGATTTCCCCGATCTGCCGGCGCCGCTCAATGGGGTGGCGGCGATCCTGGGCAACAACGACATGCTCAGCTGGCCAGAAAAGATCAGTTTTGGCCTTGGTTTGGTGCCGGCGATGCTGCGGGGCCAGGCCTATGTGGAGGAATGCGACCAGTACAGCTGGTCCGAATGGTTGCGCCTGCACAACATCCCCGAACGGGTTAACGATGAGGTGTTTATCGCCATGAGCAAGGCGCTGAATTTCATCAACCCCGATGAGATCTCGAGCACCGTGCTACTCACGGCCTTGAACCGTTTTCTGCAGGAGAAGAACGGTTCAAAGATGGCCTTTCTTGATGGCAACCCGCCCGAGCGCCTCTGCCAGCCGATCGTGGAGCACATCCGGGCCCGCGGTGGCGAGGTGCACCTGCAGGCCCCCTTGCGGCAGATCCAGCTGGCCGAGGATGGTGCAGTGGCGGGCTTTGAGATCGCCGGTATCAAAGGTCAAGCCGGGCAAACGGTGCAGGCCGACGCCTATGTGAGTGCCCTGCCGGTGGACCCCTTCAAGTTGTTGCTGCCGGAACCCTGGAAGGCCATGCCCTTTTTCAGCAAACTTGCTGGGCTGCGCGGCGTGCCGGTGATCAATATCCACCTCTGGTTTGACCGCAAGCTCACAAATATCGATCATTTGTTGTTTAGCCGCTCCGAGCTGCTCAGCGTCTATGCAGATATGAGCAATACCTGTCGGGAATATGAAGATCCGCAGCGTTCGATGCTGGAGCTGGTATTCGCCCCAGCCCACGACTGGATCGCTCGCCCCGATGCCGAGATCATTGCCGCCACCCTCACGGAACTGGAACGGCTATTCCCCCAGCATTTCAGTGGTGATAATCCGGCCCGGCTGCGCAAGAGTAAGGTGGTAAAAACACCCCTTTCGGTGTACAAAACCGTGCCCGGTTGTCAGGCGCTGCGCCCCACCCAGGCCACGCCGATCCCCAATTTCTTTCTGGCCGGTGATTACACGCTGCAGCGTTACCTCGCTTCGATGGAGGGGGCTGTGCTGAGCGGTAAACTCTGCGCCGAGGCAGTGGCTGGCTGATTTTATGGTGCTCAGCCCAGCTGCCCCTGTGGGCCTTCCTCCCTTGGAAGAGGCCTATGAGCAATGCCGCCGGGAAACCGAGCGCTGGGCAAAAACTTTTTACCTGGGCACCCTCTTGATGCCGCCGGAGAAGCGGCGGGCGATCTGGGCCATCTATGTGTGGTGTCGCCGCACCGATGAGCTGATGGACAGCCCGGAGGCCCAGGCGCTGCCCGTGGGCGAATTGGCGGCCCGGCTGGACCGCTGGGAGGAGCGCACTAGGGCCCTGTTTGCCGGCCAGGTGCGGGACGGCCTGGATCGGGTGATGGCCGATGTGCTGGAGCATTTCCCCCAGCCCTTGGATCCCTACCTGCAGATGATCGAAGGCCAGCGCATGGACCTGCGCTGCCATCGCTATGCCAACTTCGCGGAGCTGGAGCTCTACTGCTTCCGGGTGGCGGGCACCGTGGGTTTGATGACCCAGGAGGTGATGGGTCTCGACCCCGCTTACACCACTGCCCCCTGGAGTGAGCGGCCCAACACCAGCGAGGCCGCCGTGGCCCTCGGCATCGCTAACCAGCTCACAAACATCCTGCGGGATGTGGGCGAAGACCGGGGTCGGGGTCGGATTTACCTGCCCCAGGAAGACTTAGAACGCTTTGGCTATTCCGAGCAGGAGTTACTG
>Ga0209298_10000136_pt1 | contig 43775 bp, 70 predicted proteins | sample S_140806_EF_Meta_FD_187325 | JGI IMG/M metagenome (GOLD analysis project Ga0209298, IMG submission 187325) | Freshwater microbial communities from Lake Simoncouche, Canada to study carbon cycling - S_140806_EF_MetaG (SPAdes) (version 2) | ecosystem: Environmental > Aquatic > Freshwater > Lake ... | reverse complement strand
GGTCGCATCCCATTGCGAGGGCAAAAAAGCGTCCTGAGAGTACCTTTACACCTGGTCCGCATGGATCCCACCGCAACGGCACGGGATCCCACCACCAACCGAACAAAGCAAAGCAAAAAGAAACGATTTAAGACGCTTTAAACGTTCGAGCAATACCAACATACCACAACGCCACCAATAAAGCAACACGAACGATTTAAACGATAAAAAAAACCTATTGTAAGATCCAGCCAACTAACCAACCAACAAAGCAAAGTAATAAATCAATCATGCATAAATTTAAACAATTGATTTATAATTAATTATAAATAAAATGACATTATTAAAAATTTTAGTTACGCTTGTAAGTACGTTTAAATCAATTAGTTATAGGTATTTTTTGGCTTTTGTTCCAATGGTTACAAAGATTTTTGAATTTTGTAACCGCTTTTGTAACCGCTAATTTTTTGATTTATAGCTGCTTATCTTTATTTATTATATATTACTACAATAATATTAATATATATATAATATAATGCACGTATATATATGTGTATATATATGTGTATATATCTGTTTTTTTCTCGAAATTTTGTAACCGCGTTCCAACGGCACTTAAAACATTGAAATTAAATAACTTAATCGGAACAAAACAATGTTACCAAAACAGGAACGGAACGGAATTAATAAAACTAAATGTATTTATAGTAATTATCTACCATATACCTTTAACGGTAATTTATAACCTAAACGGTACACTATTTTATTACCTACTAAGGTATATTATAACCTTAATAGTATGCTGTATTAATACCTTAATGGGTGTAGTGTACCTTAATTGGTGTTACATTTCAATACCTTATTGGTTATGTTGTAACCTTTGTGGTAATATTAATTTTTTACCCTTTAGGTTATATTTATATTTTTTTTATTATGTTTGTAAAATAATTTTAAAAACAAAAACAAATGAAAGACTTAAAAAAATTAAAACATTTTGAACTTTTGAAAATGGATGCCTCATGTAATACGGCAAAATTTCAAGTAAGACGACACAACCGAAAAAATAATGATAATGTGAGATTAAAAAAAATAGACGGCTGTGCCTTTGCTTACCGCGATTTTTTCGACATTAAAGAAGTGGATCAATTTAATATTAATATATTAAAGGACCAGCTATTAAATGCACTTGAAAAGATAAAAATCTTTGAATCCGATGAGGATATACTTTAAAGGCAAACAAACCGATCTTAATAGGTCGGTTTTTTTTATTTTATTTTTTTTAATAAATAGTTTGCGTATTAAAATTTTTTAATACATTTGTAAAAGAAACAACAACCAAAAACAAAAAGATTATGAAAACAATTTTATTTTATTGGATGCTAACAACTGGAGCGATCCAACCAACAGAAAAAAATGAAGGTGTACAAATGTACAGTTTAGAAAAAAATAGTGTTAAAATAGAACTGGCCTACAAAGAGGAGATTATTAATTTTCTTGAAACTGGATCTTTTGAATACAACGATTTTTTAACTGATAAAAATTAAGATCATGGAAACAACCAAAACAAACAAAATTTTTTACCAGGTTAACGGTTTACAAATTGTAATATTTAAAAAAATTTCGATTGAAAAATTTAACGTAATCGAAAGAATTTATTTAATTAAATCAATTCAATTAATAAACGTTAAAAATATCTTACAAAATAAATATCCAAATTTTTCACTAATTAGATTAAATTAAAAAATTAAGATCATGACAGCGAACCAACTAAAAAAAGCAATTTTAAAAGCTAATATAAATTTAAACGGCTTGACTTTTGAAAAAAATTGTATAGAAATTTGTATTGATTACACTGAAATAAATGGTTTTGGTAATTGCAGCCAAACAAAAACAAAAAGAGTATTGAATCAGATAAAAAAAATATTTCCCTCTTGGTCCAGCGTTACTAGTACAGGATACGGCGCAAAAAGATTAAATTTTGATTTCGTGCCGTGCGACCTGGTCCGAAATAATATAGACTAATTAAACCTCCCAAAAACGGGAGGTTTTTTTTTGATCTTATTTTATTATTTAGAATGAATACAAATAAATAAATATTTTTAATAAATAGTTTTGGTATTAAAAAATTTTAATATCTTTGAATCATAGAAAACAACTTTAAAAAATAAGTCATGAAACTAGAAGAGCTAAAAACAAAAAAAATTACAAAAGCAACTTTTAAAACTTTTGTAAAAAAATCGAATGATTTATTTATTCGTACTATTTCCAATTTTTCGGGAATGTCGGATATGATCGAACAGTGCGAAGATAGATCTTTGATTCCAGCAACTAAAGAGGATTTATTAAAACCTTATTACGTAATGATTGATCGAAGTGGCGCGGATTCATTTAGATTTATTGAAACACCTACGCACTACGGAATTAATGTTTATAATTGCTGTGGATCAAACGATATTTTAACACCTAAAAATTAAAATCATGAAAGCATTATTAAACAAACTACAAAAAACAGCCGTTAAAATGGGCGCTATTATTTCAACTCAAAATTATTTTGATTTTGAAATACCAACTAAATATGGATCCTATTATTTTAAATTTGATTTAGATGGTTCTGTTTTATCTTGTTTTGGCCAGTTCCTGGATGAAGACAAAAACAAAGATTTTTTGATTGATTATAATAAAAGCAATTATAAATATAATTTGCATGAAATGAAAAGCGACGGCCAGCAATATTTTATTGATCAATTTATTCAACATATAAAAGCGGTTCTTTGAATCGCTTTTTTTATGGACCAGAAAAAAAAAATAAATATTTTTATTAAAATAGTTTGTATATTAAATTTTTTTACTACTTTTGAATCATAGAAACAAACTAAAAAAAAGAAATCATGAACGCATCAACTAATTTATTCGAATTAAAAAAGATCCAGACTAATTTTCCAAAAGTGAAAATAACAGGATCAGAAACGGCTGCCGAATTTATCCGCCAATTTTACGGTGATGATATAGAAATTTTCGAAAGTCTTTTTATCTTATTACTTGATATTAATAACCAAACAATAGGTTATTCTAAAATTAGCCAAGGCGGTATTTGTTCTACTGTGGTAGATGTTCGAATAGTTGCAAAATATGCGATTGAATCATTATGCAGCGGTATAATTTTGGCGCATAATCACCCGTCAGGCAATTTAAACCCATCTGGCCAGGATGTCGAAATTACTAACAAAATCAAAAAAACTTTACAAATTTTTGATGTGATGGTTTTGGATCATGTTATTTTAACGGCTGATTCTTATTACTCAATGGTAGATAACGGAGCAATTTAATTAATTAAAATTTAGAAATTATGAAAGCAAAAGATATTTTAAAACCTTTTAAAGATGTTATTTTACAAAGCGAAAATTTTGATCAAGCATTTAATGAAGTTTCAAAAATTAACGGTGTACCGCGCGAAGTTTCAGAATATTTTTTAAAAAAATATAATCCAAATTTTAGACTAGATAAAGAGCAAACTTTTTTAGTTTTTTACACTGAAGTAAAGCAGCAATAAACAAAAATAAATTTTTAATCATGGAAAAGCAGCAATTTTTAAACGTTTCATTTGATCAATTAAGAAAATTTTCAACTCATGATTTAATTAATGAAATCATGAAATTAAAAGAAAATTTAACAGATGGAGCGCAATTAGTTTTTAATTCAATTTTAGATATTTTAATAATTCGTTTAAGTGAGAGCGATTTTTTAAAATTATGTGATCAACTTTAAAAAAAAATGTCATGGATATAGATTTTATTAACGGAATAGCAACAATAAAACAAGGGCGCAAAATTGTTGCGAAATTTTTTGATAGAAATATTTTTTTTAAAAATACAAAAGTAAACTATTCAAAAAAATATTGTTTGGAACTTCCAAAATTTGGGGTATCAACTGAATCAAATGATTTAAACAAATTAATTAACCTACTAAAAAAATATATATGACAACTTTAGGAAATTTTATTTTTATTTTATTCATAGCTTTATTTATTTATATTACTAAAATAATATGCGAGAAATTTGATAAAAAAAACCGCCAAAAAAAGCGATTGCAAGAGTTCAAAAAATTATACATTGATCCATACAAAAAAAGAGTTTAAACACTCTTTTTTTTTGTACCTATAAATTTTTAACACATGAAAAAAAACAACCGCATCGACATAAACGATCAAATATTAAAAAAGTTTTTGATTATAATTTTAGGGATAAAAATATTTTATTTGATAGCTTTTTAATTTATCTTGATTACGATATTATTTTAATTAAAGCGATCCACCAGGAGCAGACAATTAAGCCAAAAGAAAATAATTTTCTTTTGTTTGAATATTGTAAAAATTAAAATATTGCGACCTATCAAATAAAATTTAATAATCTTATAAATGACTATAATTTTTTTAAATTATAATTATTTACAAATTTCATTAATTAATTAGATTTAAAGAACGTTTACAAGTTCAAACATATATACACATCAAAAAAGATTTAAACACGCTTAAAACTATTAAAAAATATTAATATGATTGTTTTATACTTATTTCAATACTTTATTCTTTTGATTTATTGCTTTTTTATAAATTACAAATTTATGATAAAGTTGAATTTTTCCAATGACAAAAAAGTATTAATTTTCACCTTAAATTCCTTAATTCTCAACTGAAATGTGTTTCTGGACCAATTTTCAGGAAAAAAAAGTCGTCACAAAATTGAGCAAAAAAAACGAAAAAAAAACATCGCCACAAAATTGAACGAAAAAAATGAACTAATCGGAAATTCCGAACAGTTGAAAAAAAGTAGCGAAAATGATTCAAAATTTGCCATCAAGAAATACGTTTAATTGATAAGTTTTTAATACGTTGGAGTTTCCCACCTTATTTTTCAAAACTTTATAGTCACCACAAAATTTTGGGGATTTTTTGTTTTTTTACTTATATTGATTTTAAACTATTTCAATTCTTATTATAAATAATCTGTTGTTTTTAAAATAAGAAACCGCCATTATATAAATAATAGCGGTTAATTAAAATAATCAATATGAAAAAGTCAAAAAAAGTGAATTTTTTTGGTAATTTTTGAAATGACTTCATTTTTGGAAAATTTATATTTCCCTTAAAATCTCAAAAATATCGCTTTCATGGATATTTTCAATATATTCTTGCATCAATGAAACTTTGTAGCAAATTTTTGAATATAATTCACCATCAAATTTTCCTTTAAAACGTCTTATGCGTAAATAGTCAGGAAAATTGGAGAAAATCATTTTTTTTTCAATTGACTTATAAAATTCCTCCTCCATTTCATCAAGTCCTAATTCAAATTGTTGTTTTCTTGCTTCACGTTCAATCAAATAATCTGGAGTGTCCATCAAGGTATAAATAATCGAATAATTTTCACGATCCCACAAAGCGCAATAGCCAATTCCTTGATATTTGTAACGTTTTGTTTTAAGTGAACTATCAAATAATGGAAATGTACTTGAATCCCAGGAGCATTTAATGTCGATTATTTCCGAATCAAATTCATCGTCAATGTCACATTCACCAATTATAAAATCGTTTTGTTTTCGGAGCTTATTTTTCTCCCAATATGAATATCCGAATTTTTTGGAAACATATTGAATTGCTTCATTTTCTTTCTCAATTCCCTTAGTCAAATATTTTGATTGAATGCTTGATGAAAATGTTTCTCCATATAATTCTGGTTGAGACTTCATCCAATTAAACATTACTTTGTAGGTAGAATCGGTAAATTCTTTTTTCTCAGGTGAAATGTCCGCAATTTGCGAACACCTCACTTTAAATTTTTTAGAGAATTTCATCGTCTTGATTTATGTTTCGTAAAATTGCTAAATTTTCATCTGTTATTTGTCTAGTTTCTAGCAATTGTTCAATTGAAGACGTTCCGTTTTTAATAGCTTCAATTGCAGCGTTCCATTTTGGATTTTCTGGACCAAAAAATGGTTTTTCAATTTTCATTATTGGAGCTTCCGAACGTACACGAACCGCATCAACAAAGTCACCGAATGCCCTTACTTTAATTGTGTAAAGAGTAATGTATTTTCCAATCCAATCCTCTACATAAGGAGATTTTAATGCTTTTGCGATTGCTTTACTATTCGTTGCATTTACAATTAATGGTTTATGTCCTTCAATTTGAGCAACCATACACAATTCTTTTTTATCTCCATTTTGAACAGGTTCTTGTTTAATAGATGTTATTCGAACATTTAATTCAAATGTTTTGTCTTCGTTAAACAAGTCTTGACTTCCGAAATAGTCATTGTTTTTGAGTTTTTTCCAATGTGTTTTCATAACTTTTTTTAATTTATTTTAACAAAGATATATATTTACATCGAAATATTTAATATTTTTGTATAAAGTCAATTAAAAATATGGAAACAATTTATTTTCAACCTCCAGGAATTAACCCACAATATTGTGAAGTTGGAATAATTTCGGAAACGGATAAAGATTACATTTGGTATTTAAATGAACCTTGTAAAATTTTAATTAGCAATGTTAAAATGATCCCAAAAGAAAATGTAGTGTACGACAAAAAAAGTGGTTTATATAGAGTTATTTCGTCAAATGGCAATAACGGTTTGCGTATAAGAGCCGTTTTTTCAATGGCTTCTTATACGCTGTTATAGGTAGGGCGGATTAATAACGAAAAATTAAAAACAACATGAAATATTTATTAACATACATTGAAAACGGAACACAAAAAGCATTTTATACAAATTGGTTTGACGTTGAAAATAACTTTAATTCCGAGGTTGGAATGGTTGTTTTTGATTTAGTAAATCATAAGTATATGGTAAATAGTTTAGGGTGGAGTGATATTGATGAAGACCATCTTTAGCCTTACCTATAACACGCATATACACGCAATGCGTATATACAATTAAAAAAAAAATAAATTAAATTTTTTTAATCTTATATCAAAATAATCATTATATTTGTAGAAATTATTAATCAATCAAATGAAAGCAACAGAATTTATCGAAGAAGAATGCAAAAAAAGAAACATTAAATTGTTTGAATTTTTAGCTCAAAGTGGAGTAAGCCGTGAAGTATGGCATTACTGGAGATTAAAGAACCCAAAATCTTTAGATCAATGGTTCAAATTATTAAGTAACTTAAATCAACACGATAACAATGAACAAGACAATTCTAACGGGTAATGTAGGCAAGGATGCCGAAATTAAAACATCAAGTGATGGAAGACAATTTGCAGTCTTTAATGTTGCAAATACGGAAAAATCAAAAGATAATGAGATTACCAATTGGTACTCATGTTTCATTCAAAATGAACGAATGTTACAATCTACATTGATTAGTTACATTAAAAAAGGAACAAAAGTTTTAATTGAAGGGAAACTTTCTGCTAGAATCTGGACCAAAAATGATGGAACAAGTGAAGTAAATTATGTTCTAAATGTAAATAATTTAGAATTATTAGGTGGTGGTGAAAGAAGAGAAATAACACCTCCAATTGTAACGGAACAACCTATTGAGCAACCAGTAGTTTTAAATGAACAAGCAATAGTAACGGAAGACGATCTTCCATTTTAAAATCCCACATGAGGATATTAGAGACGAGCAAACAGATATCACAGTTCAAATCTAAAGTAAACACTTACTTTAAAGCAGGGTGGAAGGTTGATGAAATAGCCGTCCACCTTGGAGTAAGTAACAATACTTTAAGAAGTTACTATCAAATGATTCCATTAATAATTGCTCCATCATTAGGTTGCCGAAAAGAAACTTATTTCACGGAACAAGAATTGATTCAAGGTTATAAAGTTCCAACTTATGATGATTTATCGGAATCAGAAAAAGAAATTTATAATAGTTTAAATAAAATATAATGAAAAAATTATTTGCATTAATAAAACAATTGACTTGTAAACATGTATTTATAGACCTTAGAAAAATAGGTTTTGAAAGATGCATTTGGTGTAGTAAAGAAAAAAAGAAAAATTATGAAAATTAAAATTAGCACTAGAGTTGTTTTAATCTTTAAAGATTATGTTTTAAAATTTCCAATTAGTTTAAGAGGTTATTTGCAATGTAAACAAGAAGAATTTATATGGGCAAAATATGGTCATTTAGGACTTGTTGGGGAGCTTTATTGGTGTAAAAGAGGAGTTATATGTATGAAGCGTTATAAACCTATTAAAGAGGTTCATCATTTAGAAGTTTTTAAGATTAAAAACAATATTGAAGAATTAGATATAGTTATGTGCGATTTATATAAATATAGCAATTGGGGAATTGATGATAATGGTAAAAAAATATTAATTGATTATGGAATTAGTGAATTAATCTCAAAACTTTATAATATATGAAAACATTAATTTTTTTAGCGACATTTTATGGTGGAGTTTTCCATGGTAGATTAACCGCTTCGGGTGAAAAATTCGACAAAAACAAATTTACTTGTGCATCCAATTATTATAAAATAGGTACAATGTTAGAAGTAACCAATATTTCCAATGGTAAATCCGTTGTCGTTAAAGTAAACGATAGAGGTGGATTTAAAGGTATGAAATTAGACTTATCGGAAGGAGCATTCAAAAGAATTGCCAATTTAAAACAAGGAGTTTTAAAGGTTAAAGTAGAAAAATTTAATGAGTTGTAATATGAAAGTAGAGTTATTAAGCACTTGGGGAGATGATTTATCAGTTTGCGACATTGCTAGAGTATCATTCAATAAAAAAGCAGATAATTATTCATCAGAGCAAAATAATAAATTATTATCTTATTTGGCACTTCACAATCATTGGTCGCCATTTAGTCATCCACGTTTACAATTTAGATTGCAAATTCCAATTTATGTTGAGAGACAAACTGTTAAAACACAGGCAGGTGTCGAGTATAACTCGATAAGTGGTCGTTATGTCGATTTTTCAGATACATATACTCTTATTCGAGAATGGAGAAAACAAAGCAAAGATAGTAAGCAAGGTAGTGCTGAACCTTTGAGTTTTGAGATACAAGAACAATGTAATATTATTGAGCATAACGTTGTTGAGTTTTGTAAACAAGCATACAATGACTTAATAAAATTAGGAGTATCAAAGGAACAAGCTAGAACTATTTTACCATTAAATCTTAATACTACAATGGTATGGACTGGATCGCTTTATTCATTTATTAGATTATGCAAACAACGTTTAAAATCGGATGCTCAACAAGAAACTAGAGAATTGGTTACTGAAATGCTAAATCAAGTAAAAGAAAAAGGAGTTTTTAACGAATCATTGAAAGTTTTTGAGTTATGACAAAAGAAATTTATTTAAAAGAATTAGAAAACATTGCGGAACAACGCAAAAAATTGGACGAATTACAAGCCGTTACAAAACAAAAATACATTGATTTTAACGCTCCGTGTTCAATTGGTGATGAAGTTATGATTACACTTGCTTCTGGACGTAAAGTAGAAGGTATTTGTACCGAACTTGGAATTTTAAAAGATAAAAATGTTCATGTAACGGCATATAAAGTTGGATCAAAACAAATGTATATTACTGTTCCGAATGTTAGTGTTGATGTACTTTATTTTTAATTTTTTATGTCAACAAAAATTTGTAATAAGTGTAATTTAGAAAAAAACGTCTTAGAATATCAAAAAGATAAAAGACGTTTAAACACTGAAAGCTATTATCAACAACCATGTAAAGATTGTCGTAATAATCAAAAAAAAATGAAACGTAAAATTGATTATTATCAAAATTTTTTATCCAATGGTACAGTAAAACATGGTTTTATAAAAAGACATTGTACAAATTTAAAAAGTGAAAATATTGATGAAAAATTTGTTGGATTGGTTCGTGAAAATATTTTTTTAAAAAGAGAATTAAAAAGGGATCATAAAACTTATTATTCAAATGGAATGCTTTTTTGTAATGTTTGTAATTCAATTGTTGTGATACGAGACGAAATAACAATTGATGCTATAATTGTAATTGTTGATACATTTAAAAAACTACATCATCATGCTTGAAAAAGGTAAAAGATATTTGAATATTAAAGAAAATTTGTTTTATGAAGTTATTGATTATATATCTTATAACGGAACAAATGAACATGCATTCACTTTTAAAATAGGTTTTGAATTAAAAAAAATAATTATAAAAGATAGTGAACTAGATTTATATCTTTTAAATTTTGAAATTAAAAAAAGTAATAAAATGGAAAATAAAAATTACATTGAAGAAACAAAGGATATTTTGATGCAAACAATTAAGGATTTAAAAAATGGAACTATTGATGTTAATGTTGCTAATGGAATATCAAAAACTTCTCAAACATTAATTAATTTGCATAAGTTAGAAATCGACATTAAAAATAAGAAATGATTCAATTATTCGACTATCAACAAAAAGGAGTAGACGACATTAGGAATGCTTTTAGAACGAATGACAATGTGTTGTTCGTTCTACCAACGGGAGGTGGGAAAACAGTAGTTTTTTCGGAAATTGCAAGACTTTCAGTTGGTAAAGGATCAAATGTTTTAATATTAGTTCACCGAATAGAATTACTTCGACAAACTTCAAAAGCATTGAATAAATCGGGTGTGAAACATGGAATTATTAATCCAAAATATACACCTAGTAGATTCGAAAAAGTTCAAGTTGCTTCCGTTCAAACATTGGTTAAACGTTTAGATCAAATTGATCCTCCCGATTTAATTATTGTCGATGAATGTCACCATGCGGTTAGTTCTACTTATAAAAAAATTACGGATTATTTTTTCGATGCAAGAACATTGGGAGTTTCGGCAACTCCAATTCGTTCCGATGGTAAAGGTTTAAATGATTGTTACGATGAAATTGTTTCTGGTCCACAAATTAGTGAATTGATTAAACGAAAACGTTTAGTAAAACCAGTAATGTATGCACCGCCAACAAACATTAATTTTAGTAAAATTAAAATTGTTCGAGGAGATTACGATAAAAAAGAAATGTTGGAAATAATTGATAAACCTATAATAACAGGGGATGCGGTTAAACATTACACAAAATTATGTCCTAAAACTCCAGCGGTTGCATTTTGCATTTCAATTCAACATGCGGAACACGTTGCAAATGAATTTAGAAATGCAGGATATTCGGCATATTCAGTTGATGGAACAATGGATGATGAAACACGTACACGTATCTTAAATGGACTTGGAAATGGATCGGTTGATGTTGTTGCTTCATGTGATCTAATTTCGGAAGGAACGGATATTCCTGCAATTGGATGCGCTATTTTGCTTCGTAGAACTTTATCAATGTCATTGTACTTGCAACAAGTTGGAAGGGCATTAAGAACTATTGAAGGTAAAATACAAGCAATAATTTTAGATCATGTTGGTAATTACAAATTACATGGTTTTCCCGAAGACGATCGAGAATGGAGTTTGGAAGGCACTAAAAAAGGAAAAAAAGGAAAACAAGACCGAGAGGAAAATTTAAGAGTTTCCCAATGCGAATCGTGTTATGCGGTATTTGAACCTGCACCAATTTGTCCTATTTGTGGTGAAATACAAAAGCGTAAAGATAATATGATTGAACAAGTTGATGGTGAACTTGAATTAATAACGGAAGTTCAAAAATTGGCAATCAAACAAAGTAAGAGAATTGAAATTGCAAGGGCGAAAAAATTAGAAGACTTGCAAGAACTTGAAAAAAAATATGGGTATAAGAGGGGATGGGCAAATCATTTATTTAAGAGTAGAAATGAAAAATTGTTTTAAAGTAGGTTCTGATTTTAGTGGAATTGGAGCATTTAATCAAGCATTAAAAAGATTAAATATTGAATATAAAGAAGTTTTCGCATGTGATATGGATAAATACGCACGACAAACTTTTATTCATAATTATGGTGAACCAGAATATTATCCTACAAATGTTTACGAACGTGAAATACCTTCTGAAAGTTTAGACATCTACGTTACATCGCCTCCATGTCAAGCGTTTAGTTTAGCAGGAAAACGATTAGGGAAAGACGATAAAAGAGGTATATTATTTTTTAATTCTCATAAATTCATTCAAGTAAATAAACCACGTTATTTTATTTTTGAAAACGTTAAAGGATTGCTTTCAGATGATAATGGTAAAACATTTAGTGAGTGGGTAAATATGTTAGGTGGTAAATCTGTAAATGGAGATTCGGTAATGTTTCCATTTGAAGAAAGCGTTCCTTATCATATTTACTGGAAAGTATTAAACGCAAAACACCACGGAGTTCCACAAAATAGAGAACGTGTTTTTATAGTTGGAATTAGAGATGATTCTGATAATAATTTTACATTTCCAAAAGAAGAGCATTTAAAAATACGATTAAAAGACGTTTTGGAAAATGAAGTTGATAAAAAATATTTTTTGTCTGATAAATTAATTAATGGATTTATAAAACACAATGAAAATCATAATGAAAAAGGTACAGGTTTTATATTTCAGCCAAAAAACGAAAATGATATTGCGTCTTGTTTGAGAGCAAATGCAGCTTTAAGCGCAACTGATAATACATTGAAAATAAAATCGGCAACATCAAAAGGTTATGAAGAAGTATTTGAAGGTGATTCAATTAATTTTAGTGTTCCTAATTCAGAAACAAGAAGAGGAAGAGTTGGAAAAGGAGTTGCTCAAACTTTAGATACGGCATGTAATATAGGTGTAATAATTGACGATACAAATAATTTCAATGAAGAGAATAAACGAATTTACAATAATTATTCTCCATCTTTAAGAAGTGAACGTTTTGGATTAAAAACAATTGAAAATTACAAAATACGTAGACTAACTCCACGTGAATGTTTTAGATTAATGGATTTTCCAGATACATTCACCTGGCCAGTTAGCGATTCACAAGCATACAAACAAGCAGGAAATTCAATAGTTGTAAATGTTTTAGCTAAAATTATTTCAAGACTTAACTTGAATATATCAAAATATTAAATATATTTGTAAAAAAACCAAACTATTTAATCATGCAAGAACAAGAAATACAAAATATTATTAGACTTGCGTTGTCTAAATACACAAAATCAACAATTTTTAGAAATAATACAGGTCAAGCGTGGCAAGGCAATGTTAAGCGTACCAATACTGGTGGAGTTTACATTGAACAAGCACGTCCTGTACGTTTTGGATTAGTCAAAGGTTCATCCGATTTAATTGGATGGACTGAGATTGAAATAACACCCGAAATGATTGGTAGAAAAATTGGTGTATTTACGGCAATAGAAGTAAAAAAACCTAGTGGGAAAGTTTCTCCCGAACAAATTATTTTTTATAATAACACCAAAAAAGGTGGATGCATAACTGGTATTATAAAAAGTGAAGACGAAGCGATTCAATTAATTGAAAATTTTAAAAAATGTCAATAGATACAACTAAAATATTGCAATCGGTAAACATTGTTGACGTTGTTAATAAAGTTGTTCCATTAACTTATAAACGTTCGGAATTTTATGGTATTTGTCCGTTTCACGATGATTCAAAAGAATCATTGCAAGTAAATGAAAAAAAACAAATATTTAAATGTTTTGCATGTGGAGCAGGTGGTGATGCAATTCAATTTCATGTTTTATTAGGACGTAGTTTTCATGAAGCATGTAAAGAATTAACTGGGCAACAAATTGATAAGGATTTTAAGGTTGACAAAATTTACTTAGAAAAAAAACAAACTCAAATTTGGCAACCAATAATTCCTGCCCCTAGTGAATTGAATAACATTGAGCATTTTGAATATGGTATGCCATCATTAATCCATGAATATCGAAATGAAGACGGCAATTTAATTAATTACACTTGCAGATTCGATTTACCCGATGGTAAAAAAGAAGTTTTACCGCTTACATTTGCTCAATATGAAACTAAAAAAATGTGGAGATGGTTGGGAGTTGGTGCGCCACGTCCATTGTATAATTTACATTTAATTGCAAAATACCCAACGGCAACTATTGTATTTGTAGAAGGTGAAAAAACTGCTGACATTGGAAATAAATATTCCGATCCAAACAAAGCTGTTTTTACGACATGGACTGGAGGTGCAAATTCGGTTAAACTATTAAATTTAGAACCCGTAAAATATCGTAAAAAAATATTTATTCCAGATAATGATATTCCAGGAATAAAGGCAATGTATGAATTGTATCAATTAATGAAAGATGATAATTCAATTATGCGTTGGTGCAATATTCCATCTGATTATCCACAAAAATGGGATATTGCGGATAATTTAGAATGGACGAATGATTTATTAAGACAATTTATTTTAGATAATATTACTGACGTTCCAACGTTAGAATTTGAAGAACCAAAACCAATTGAAGAAACAAAACCAATAGTATTACCACCTCCATTGCCATCAAAAGTTACGGATGATTCAAACGAACTAGAAAACGAACATTTTAGATTATTAGGTTTTGACAAAGACGAATCGGGAAAATTGTCTTACATGTTTTTTTCTTATGGTGCAAAGATGGTAATTAGATTAAATCCTAGTAGTATGACAAAACCTAATTTAATAACATTAGCACCATTAAATTATTGGGAAGAAAATTTTCCTAGTAAACAAAAAGTAAACATTGATGCCGTTCAAAACTTTTTAATGAATGCTTCTCATGAAGTTGGTATTTTTAAAGATACTTATATTAGAGGTAGAGGTGCATGGATGGATGAAGGGAAATTAATTGTACATAATGGAGATAATTTAATTATCGAGAATGAAGTTGTTAAAATGAAAAATTTCCGTTCGAAATATGTTTATGAAATTAATGAGCGATTAGGATTTAAACCCGAACCAATAAGCACCGAATCATTTAATGGAAATGAATTAATTGATAGCATTAAATGGTTAAAGTTTGAACGTGAAATCAATGCGTATTTACTTACAGGTTGGTGTGTTTTAGCTCCGTTTTGCGGTGTACTACAATGGAGACCTCATATTTGGATTACAGGTCCAGCAGGATCGGGTAAATCATGGACGATGGATAATATTGTAAAACGTTTAACTGGAGCGTTTGGAATCGTTGTTCAAGGGCAAACAACCGAAGCGTATGTTCGAGGTGCTTTGCAATCCGATGCACGTCCTGTTTTATTTGATGAATCCGATATTGAAACAAAAAATGATTCGGAAAGAATTAAATCGGTTTTACAATTGGCACGTTCTGCTTCATATAGCGATGGAGGTGTAATTGGTAAAGGAACACAATCTGGAGGTAGTCGTACTTATACAATTAGATCAATGTTTGCATTGTCTTCAATTGGAGTTCATTTAAATCAACAAAGTGACAAATCAAGGTTTACAACAATTGGACTTGTTTCTTTTGAAAAAGAACGTACAAAAGAAGACTTTTCAAACTTTGAAAAAAATTGGAATAAACTTGTTACAAAAGATTATGTAAATAAAATTCAAAGTCGTACAATGCAATTGATTAAAACAATCCTAACAAATGCACGTGTGTTTTCGGATGCAGCCGCAGAAGTTATTGGTACACGTAGAACGGGAGATCAAATTGGTGTATTATTAGCAGGAGCATATAGTCTTATTTCCGATAAAGTAATTTCATACGATGAAGCGGTTGAATGGGTAGCATCTAAAGATTGGAGCGATGAAAAATCATTGGAATTGACAAAAGACGAATATCAATTGTTTGCAATTATCATGGGAACGATTATTAGAGTAGAAGGTGAATTTAATAATCATGAAAGATCAATTGGTGAATTAATATTAATTGCTTCGGGTAAAACTTCCGAACTTACAATCAAAATGGATGTTGCCGATAAACGTTTAAGACGAATTGGAATTATTGTAACAAACGAAAGAGTAATTTTTTCAAATACGGCAAATGGAATCAAGCAAATTATTAAAGATACAAGTTGGTCCAGCAATCATAATAAAATATTAGAACGATTACCTGGTGCCGAAAAAACAGAACCTAAATCATTTTATCCAGGTTTAAAGTCGAGAGGTGTATCAATTCCATTAACTAACATAATGGAAGGATTAGAAGCAACAAGCGAAATAAAAATTGAACATCACGTTTTGGAAAATATAGATGAACAATTTCCTTTTTAAAATTGTATATATCAAAATAATAAATATATTTGTATCATGGTAAGTGAAAGAGAATTAAAAGAATTAGAAAAATTACAAGAAAAAATCTTGGAAAATAGAAATAATGACGTTATTTCTATTGAAATAAAATATCAAAATAGACGTTTTAATAACATTTTTACGGCAAAGATTAATCTTACTAAAAACGAAGGTTATTATGCAATGACAGAACTTAATAGTGCAATTAAAAACAAAGTAAATCAAATAATAAATGAGAGTTATTTTAGCGAGTAAAGACGAACAAAAGCGAGTTTTTTCGTCTATTCAAGAAACATGTCGTAGAATGAATTTTAAATACAATACATTAATACGAAAAAAAACTCCATTCGAACATCAAGGATGGAAAATAGAAAGATTGGAACTAGAAAAATATAGTTGCAACAATTTAGATTAGTAACAATTAAATAAATATAAAATGCAAGAACAAAAATTCAGTTCAGCAGAATTTACTTCTGTAAATGAACAAACATACGGACAAAAATCCGTAGGTATTAATTTCAATCCATCAAACGATGATGCTATCTACATTTGCAAAAAAAAATATGCAGATTTGATTGATGAAATGAATGATTTGAGAATTAACTCTAATAGTCAAGAACAAAAGCGTTTGTGTTCGGTAGCTATCACAGAGCTTCAAACGGCTCAAATGTGGTCTGTAAAGGCTTTAACTTGGAAAGATTAATCTGTTTATTATTTTTGAGTGTTCAACGCAACTTAACACTCAATTTTATTGAACAAAATAAAAAAAAACAATTAAACCAAAATAAAAATGGAAACAAAAACACAAAACATGGACGAAATTCTTGATGGATCAATTGTCCTAGCAAAACAAACATTGTTAAACGATACAATTCAAACGGAACAAAAATTAAAAGAGTTCGAGGATACGTACCTTAATATTGTTGTTGCGGATGTTAAAGATTTACAAGGATATTCCTTTATTGTTGATGGAATGAAATCCTTGAAAAAAACACGTACTTCAATTGAAAAGAGACGTAAAGAATTAACGGAGCCAGCATTGAAATACCAACGTGAATTAAAAGCGGAAGCCGATCGTTTAACCGATCGTATTGAAACTATTGAAACGCACCTTGATAAACAAAAACAATGGTTTGAAAATGCGACAAAAGCAGAACAAGAACGTGTTTTTAATTTGCGTATTGCTCAATTAACCGAAAATGGTTTTGAACTTTCAAATGGTTTTTATATTGCAGGTGCAATTCATTTAAGTGGTGACAAAGTTAAGTCATTGGACGATTTAGAATTTAACTTCTACATTGAGCAAGGTAAAAAAGAAAAAGCACGCAAAGAAGCCGAAAAACAATTGTTAGCGGAACAACAAAAAGCAATGCAAGAAGCTCAATTGGAGATTCAACGTTTACGTGACGAATTAGCAAAAGAACGTGAAAGAGTTGCGAAAGAAAGAGCCGAATTAGAAGCTCAAAAACAAGCATTGGATAAGACATACAATGCGCCAGTAGAGGTAGTAGAACCTAAACAATCATTTGCAGATTTAGCTGGCCCACCTTCCGATGAAGTTATCGAGATTCAACCAGAACCGATTCAAGAAGCTGAGCCAATTATTGAAACAAAAGTTCTTATAACGGAAGTTTACGAAGAAACTATTTCAAACGAAACAAAGCATCCAATTGGAATTGATGGATTCAATGTTTTTAGAGACAGATTAATTTCTTACGTTTCTGACAATAATAATAAATTGTCAAGACAATTATTAATAGACTGGGCAAATGAACAAGTTATTTAAAATAATTACGCAATTGTTTCCATCCGGGAGACAATTGCGTATTTTACAAAATGAAGTAACTAGATTAAGCAATCAAAACGGAATGTTAGCGGAACGATTACAACATCGAGATAATAAAATCAAGCAGTTGTATATGGATATTCACGATTTAAATAGAATGTTAGATGAGTACGAACAAAGAAATTAAAATAATTAATAACGTTACAACTTCTCGCTATCAAAGAGATTCATGTATTGGGTGGATGAAGTTAAACGATGAAAGATTTACGTATTTACCGCAACAAGACGTTTTTATCAATGATAAATACTTGCAGCAGTTTAACATTCACATAAAGAGAGGTGGTTTAATTAAAGATTTTGAATAGCATGGAAGAGCAAGAAATTAGAAGTAAAATAGAACAGTTAAAATTAACACTTACTGGAAATCTATTAGATGATTGTGAAACTCAAAATGAGATTTACCAATTAAAAAAACAATTATCATTTGAAATAAATATTTCAATTGAAAAATTGGATGAAGACGATGAAGACTGTTTGTATTGTGGTTCATAATTAAATATTTAAATGGAAGAAATCAACAAATTATATCGAGCATTATTATTATTAAATGCTTCTTTATTCGAAATCGACAAATTAAGTGATAAAAATTTATTTAAAATAGAGCATCAAGAAGTATTGCAAGAATTAGAAAACAAACTTGATTCAATTGTTAATGATTTAAGCAAAGAATTTGATGCATTAGAATCAGATAATTATGGCTACATTTTAAGTAAATTGAATAAAATTGTTCAAAATAGTAAATTAAAATCAAAATAAATAAACATGAAAATTGCAGAATTACAAAAAGAAATCCATCGAAACGCAGTTGAAAAAGGATTTTACGAAAAACCTAATGATTTTGGAACGGACTTAATGTTAATTACATCCGAATTAGGTGAATGTCTTGAAGCTCACAGAAAAAATGAGTTTGCAGATTTAGAAGAGTTTGAAAGATTAATAAATTCGGACGATAATAAAATGACATTTGAAGAAACTTTCAAAAAACACATGAAAGATACAGTTCAAGACGAATTGGCAGATGCTTTTATCCGAATATTAGATACCGCAGAATTTAATAAAATTGAGCTATCAAAATTTGTTGAATATAAAATGAAGTACAATTATAAAAGAGAACGTTTGCATGGAAAACAATACTAGTCTATTATTACAAGCGGAAAAGATTGTAAATGGAAATCGTAACGAACAATATGGAGATCCAAATATAGCATTTCAAGAATATTCAAATATTCTTAAAACTACATTCGACATTGATTTAACACCCAAACAAATATGTAAGGTGCAAATGGCAATCAAATTAGGTAGATTGAAATACAAATTTAAACAGGATTCCCTTCTTGATTTAATTGGATATTCCGAAATATTAAATAGATTGTCTAAATAGCATCATATACAAATCCTATATTTGTATCGTTAATTTTAACACTAGTTAAATTACCATCAATAACAGTCGCATTCGTTAATGGTGCGATTGTTTCATTACAACGAACAAGAAAAATTATACGTGCCATCATTACGCTCATTGTTTCATTTCGTTGATCTGGATCGGCAAATTTAATTTCGTTTATTTCGGTATGCTCAATTAATGGTGGAGCAAAATTAAGTCTTCTATATTTCCAATGCATCAATATTTTAAATATTAATCCAGTCAATTGTTGACAATCTTTTACCGATTGAAAATCCGCACGTGTTAATCCAATTGTTTCCGAACAAGTATAAATATCAATATTAAATTGATAATTTCCGTCTTTACTTAATGCAACCAATTCATCATAATTTCCTTTTGCAAGCATGCAATTGATTGCAGGCATTTCCGTATAATTTATCGGAACTAATCTTTCGGCAAATACATTTGCATTTAATTTAGGTAAATTTTGCAATACGGATTGATTTAACAACTCCGATTTAACAATTGAAGCAATCCTATCTCTAATCGCTTCAAAATTCATTGGAGCGAGTATTTCGTTAATTAGTGGCATAATCTCCTAAAATTAAAACAATGATTCCAATTAATTCATCGGGATACATTTCACGAACAATATATTTACTTGATGTTTCGGAACTATCGGATATTTGACAAATGTAATTTAACAATACTACATTACCCGAAGCGTTACGAACAACAACACCTTTTGCAACTAAGTCACGTTCATGCAACGCAATTGAAGTCATTTTGGATGAAATTCGATTAGCTTCCATATCCAATGCATTATGATGCTTTGAGAAAAATCCTGCCGTTGTATAACTAATTCCACCTGGAGAAGTCAATATTACGGGAGTTGAAAACGCTTGTAGATCATTCACAAATCTATTGGAAGTATCTTTTATTTTTTCTAAAATGCTACTCATTATACATTAAATTCGTCTACTAATAAATATGTAGTTAAACCATTTTTTTTGAAACTAGAAATTGTTTGATAATATTTTTCAACTTGATTCGCAACTTGACATCCAGCACTCCATGTTCCAATTTTAGTTTCAATATCTTTTGAAAGTAAATCGTAGTCCATTGTATGAAAATTTATTCCGAAATAGTTACCTTTAATTACCTTTCCTAATTCTTCCGCATCAATATCCATGTCTCCATCACGATGCAATAATATTTCACCTACTTGTCTTAATGCAGGCATTTTACCCATGTGAAGACCATACAACCATAAATTATGATACCATTCGTTTGCTTTAACAACGGCAGCACCAACTTTATTGTACTTTAAAAATCCACCTTGTAAAATTGGAGTTCCTGGTTCGGTTGATCCAGTAAGCATTGTAAGGAATTTTTCTTCTTCAAAAATATAGAATTTATCATCGGGAACATTCGGAGTTTTTTCATTTGATCTAAGTCCATAAATCCATTTATTTTTAGGAAAACTTTTAAAACCATTTATTGTTTTAGCATGGTTCAATAATTGATCGGTTGTATAATTTCTTACTTTATTCATTTGTAAATATCTTTAACGTCTTCTTTAACTTCTTTAACTCTAGTTATTACATCCTTAATTGTTCTAAAAATTGAAGTACCTTTAACTACTGAATAATTTTCATTTATTGAAATCATTTCAATTAAAACTAAAAATATAGCAATAATTTTTGTTATAAATAAATCAATTCCAGAAATCAATTTAATAAAGTCTTGTAATATATAAGTTTCGATTAAAAAAAACAAAATTACACTACCTTGATACAAAAACATTTTAGAAGCAATTTGAGATAATTTTCTACTTGTAATTGCTTCATTTGTTTTTTTAGCTCGATACAAGCCGAAAAAGGTATCTAATAATATCATAAATCCAACTAGTAAAACAAGCGGTTTAATCGGACTAAAAAACGCAACAATTGGAATTAATAAATTCCATTTTAAAGATAAAATTTTATTAATCATTCTTCAGTTAATTGAGCAACAGCACTAATTGTTGTTCCTATTGTTAGAATTATTCCTCCTATAATCGGATTTACCTTTGCAATTAAACCACCTACTATTCCTAAAACAGCTCCATTTCGTCTTACTTTTTTCCAAAATTTTGGAGTAGGCGCATTCCAACGTCTGACTAATTCTTTCATTTTATTTATGCTTTTTTTAAATTATTTGAACAAGACTAAATTTTGTATATAGTCTTGTTCAAATATAACAAATTTATAATACAAATTGAGATTTTAGCTCATTATTTACATTTTCCATTTGTTGAAAACTATCAAATAAAATAGGAGTCATTTCGGATATTAAATCAGCAATTTGAATTTCAATATCCGATTTATTAATTAGTTCATGATTACTAGCTAAGTAATTTTCAATTGAAACATCAATTGGTTTTAAAGTTATATAGACTACTTGATTTTCGTCTATGTAATAACTTGATTTTAATTCAAACTTTTTCATAATTATATATTATAAACACCTAATCTTGAAATATCAAATCGACCAGAATTAGTAATTCCACCACTAGTAACACCCATTGATCTACCTCCTTGATACGCTAACAAAGTAGTATCCGAAGGTAAATCATTAGTTAATGTTCCTTGCGCAACAAATCCGTTTTCTTTATTTGTAACTCTATATTTTACACTACTTGAATTAGAAGCATTGTATAATTCTACTAAATACATACTTGACAATACAGCTCCAGTCGAATTTCTATTTGAAGGAAAATTAACACCTAAATCAATTTTTTGTGCCGTACCTACACCATCATTAAACATAATTTGTAAGTTAGCATCAGTAGAATCATTTGCAACTCCGATTATATTTAATAATGCAGAAGGTTGTAAATTTGAAACTCCACCTATTGATAAATTGGCAATTGAACTAGTTAATCCCCAAAAATTATGAGTTCCAACAGCATAATTTGTATCCGAAATCCCCCAATCAGCAACAAAATAAAATCCACCACCAATAGCCCATAATGCAGCCGAATTTCTCATACAACAATAGTTACCAGTTGAAACAACAGATGGTTCAAATCTCATTGTATGTTGTTTTGTTCTAAAGTTAGTAGTAGAAACTGTATTAGCAAATTGAGATCCTGACAAGTTATTTGTTATACCTCCACTTGTAACAATTGTAGTTGAGTTATTTCCAAAAACTACACCTCTAAAAATATCATCAGCTCCAATAGAGGGAATACTACCAACTAGAGCTATCGTGCCATCAGCATCAGGAATATTAATAGTCCTAGAAGCCGATAATGTATCGGGTTGCAATGTTACTGTATTTCCTGCTCCAGATGATAATGTTCTTAATATTAAACTACCAAATGCATTAATTCCATTTCCTGAAAAACCTAAAGCAGCTACCCAATTCGATGTGTAAGATGGTTTAATTCTAGCAGCATTTGCTTGTACGTAATTATCTCCTAAAAGTAAATTACTTGTTGCTCCTTCGTATGGAACAGGTGTATATCCTAACCATTGTGCAATTGTTTTATAAACATTTAATCCAGTTGATGTTACATATCCTAAAATAGTATTATCCCCTCTACTTGTAATTGAAACATCATGTAATTCACCTAATTCATAACCATTTTGAATAGCATATAAAATACGACCATTTGTAGATTGTGAACGTGTAACAATACCAATAAAAACAGCATGATTAGGAGCGGTTAATTGAGTTGTTGTAACTTGACCATCGGTAGTTGATAACCATAATTTAGTTCCAATAGCATAAGAATTGGTAACGGCATTTCGAACCTCTCCACTTGTAACAACATATCCAGTAGCGTCGTTTAAAATGTCCTCATAAACCGCACCAATTGTTTTGGATGATGTTGCTTTAGTACTTGCATTTGCTAATAATATCTCAGGATTCGTACTACTTGATGAGGTTGATTTTAAATAAACAATTGATCCTTTTGTAATAGTTGATCCAGTTTTATTAATAACTTGAATCATTTCTTTATCAGCAGTATCAACTATTCCATCGTTGTTGGTATCATATATGGACTTTACCATATCACCAGCGCCACTACCTCCTGACGCAGGATTAAAACCCGAATTAGCTAAATAAAAAGTTTCCCAAGTAGCTTGTGTATATGCAATTCCGTCTTTATCCGCCAATGTAGATAATGCTAATTTTAATTGACCTATTTTTGGAGAATTAATTAAATATAATAGCTCAAATGAATATATTTTTTGATTGGCAATCATATTTGCACCACTAGTTGAAATTGGAGTAAAACCAATAAAATTAGGTGTAATTGTAGTTTTATTATTTACCAAACTATAACTTACTAAGGATGCTTTACCAATCCATGTTTTAGGCACTAAACTAGCATCCAAATATGTAAACTTAAAATCTGTTATATTAGGATTAATAATTGCAGTTAAATCTCCTAAAACTTCAATTGTAGAAATGGTAAATCCAAAACCACCAGAAGTTGTATTAACAGTTAATTCACTACTTAATAAATTTTCAGTTGGATTAGAATCTAAATTAACAACTACATTTCCTTTTGCATCTGAATTAGGTGTACTATCTCCTTCTAATTTAACAAAGAAATAATTTTCTATTGCGTATATATTATTCATATTTTTTAGTTAAAAAAAAAGTCGTGTATAAACACGACTTTAGTTAATAATTAGAACTATTAGTCGATTAATTCGTCGTTTAATGGTTCAATTGCTTTTTTAATTTTAGTTTTTTTGATAACTTTAATTGGTTCATCAATTTTCATTGGTTCGCCAATCTCCATTTTTTCTTCAAATTTAGGTAAGTTTTTGATGTTTACAGGTTTTGCTATTTTATTAACTTGACCTACTTCCGTTGGTTCATTAAATTTTGGCAACTTCTCTAAAAATCCTTGTCTTACTAAATTTTCGGCTAACTCAGGTTTTATTTGACCTTCGTTGATGATGTCGCCTGAGTGTTTAATAACGTTCCCAGGCAACCCAACGGATAATGCTTTTACTTTATACATTATGCAACAACTTTAAGTGTATAAATTTGATCTATTGCAACAGGCAATGCAATTGGAGCAGATTTAATATGTACTTCATGAGACGTTTGTTTTTCGTCGATAAAGTCTTGAATTAAATATTCACCTTGTTGTGGTATTCTACCTCCTTGAATCAATTGTGGCACTGCCGCATAAACTAATTTAAAGTTTGGATTCTCTGGAAGTAAAACGATTTTTTTCTCGTTTATATATGGTACAAAGTTTCCACTTGCGTCTTCAAATACTTCATTATAAGTCCAAATTCTAACAATATAAGAACCTGCTGAAATTTGACCATGTAAAGATGCTCCAACTGAATTTCTAACTGGTGCGCTTAATGAATCAAAAGATACATTTACTAAGTTATTTCTTTCTTTAACAATTGTATTGTTTTTGAAATCACTAAATGCACTTGCTCCCATAATTACATTGAAAACAGAACCTTGTGCTTTACCTTGTTGACGTAAAAAGTTACAACCAGCTTCGATGTCTTTATATGGATTTACAGTACCCGTAGCCCAATAATTTCCTGCACCTTTGTCAACCAATGAACCTGATTTACGTTTAAAGTTAATTGAAGTACCTGCATTTAAAGTAACAATACCAGTTTCTAAAACTTGCGAACATTGAAATTCAATTGCACGTTCAATTTTATTTCTTAATTCCATTAATTGTTCTGCTAATTCAGCCGTTAATTCAGCGAAAAAAGTAGTATTACCCTGAGATAATGAAGTAATTACAACATCATAAAGTCTATGCTCATTAGCAGTCATATACTCATGGTAAAATGGTGGAATAAATGCTTTAACGCTAGAAGTATCAAATGTGTTTCTATTACCATTTGAAAATCTCGAAACGTCTACCGCAACACGCTCCGTACCACGTTGAACCGCAATAGAAACTTCTTTTGTTAATGAAGTAACTGGAGTAAAGAAACTTCTTAAAAAACTCATTACCGCAGTTTTTTCTTTATAAACCGCAACTAATTTATTTGTAAACAATGGAGTAATGTCTTGTAATGGAATACCACCAAAGAATACATTTGCTGCTTGTGGTATAAAAGACAATGCAACAACACCTAAAATCATTGTTAATACCGATACACCAAAAAACGGAGCAAGTAACAATCCTAATAATACGTTAATAGATAACTTTTTCATTTTAATTAATTTAATTTATTTGATTAAAAATTGTCTGCTTTTGTCAAGTTAGTACCTGATAACAAACGAACACCTAATGTATCTCCAGCGATACGATCTCTTAAAGTTCTTGATGATACAACAGAATCAAGACTTTCGGTAGCAGCAAAAACCAATTTGTCTTCCGCAACGTAACCAGCAACACAAGCAGTGCAATTAACCGAACTTGTAGCAGGAATAGTTAAGTCTTGTGTCAAAATACCAACAGGAAATTGAGATCCATCCGTAGAATCTTTGTCCAATGCTTTTAATTGACCAAAAGTTCCTCCAGCAGTAGAAATACGTCCTAAGACAGTGCCTTCTAAAATTGTAACATCAACACCCGAAGCGTTTGAAATTGTACCATTAATAAATTCATTTTCACCTAAGAAAATTTGCGATTGATCTACATTAACATAAAGTTGGTTTGTAGTATCTAAAACAATAGTAGCTCCCATTTTATTTTAAATTATTTTGTTAAACCTAATTCAGCGTCCAATTTTGCGCTTAATTTCTCCAATTCACTTGTTTCAATAGTTGGTTTTGGATCAGTAATTACAACAACTGGCGCACTTGTTGTCTCTAAACTAGCCAAATGTTCCGCAGAAACTTTTTTTCTAGTTAAATCAGCCATAATGTCAACAGTCAATTCTTTACCTTCCTTAATACCAGCGGTAACTGTTACAGGATCAATGTCGTTAAACACCATCCAAGCGTTTACACGAACTTTTTCGTTTGAAGCACCCAAATTCAATGCTTCCGCAAATACCTCAGGATGCTCACTTTTAAATGCTTCTAAAGTCATTTTTTTGTGATTTTTATTGTTTGTATTAATTGTTACTTTTTCAATTGGCTTCATACCAAACATTTCCATGTTAGTTGATATTTCGGCTTTCATTTTTGGTGTAATTGTTAAAATATTATCAACTAAACCAATTTGCTTCGCTTCTTTTGCAGTAAGAAAAACATCAATTCTAGTATCAAAAGAAAAAACTTCATCAACTGTTACTTTTGCAATTTTTTCAAATTTAGCAACATCAACTTTGTTTACAAATGCTTCTTTTAATTTTGCATTTACGTTTTCTAATTGAGTTTTTTCGGATTCCGCAAAATAGGATGATTCTTCATACCAACTAGGGAAAGCTGCACGATGAATCATGAATTGAGAAACATCCAATGCGTTTACTTCATCGGCATATAAACAAAAATAAAATCCAGCAGAAAATGCTTTTCCATCAACTTGAACTTTTTTTGTTTTTTCAAATTCGGAAAATTTTGCTGCCATCCCCCATGCATACATTGGTTCACCACCACCTGTATTTACACGTACTAATAAATTATCATCAACTTCATTAATTTCGTTGATAAAATTAGCAGAACTTTCAGAATCTATTCCTCCGTATAATAAAACTTCATTCATGTGACAATAATAAACATTAATTTAATTACTAATTATTATATTTGTACCTTAAAAAAGAACATATGAACAATTACATTAGAATTTATCGTTTGAACGATGAAATAAGCAAAAAAATAACCGAACATGCTTATAGAACAAGACAAAAAAAATCTGAATTAATGGTAAAACAAATTCAAAAAATTTTAGATAAATATTCGCATCAAGACAAAAACATTCTTAAAAAAATGGATATTCGTTCGGATATTAAAATATATAATATCCCAAAACAAGTTGAGCGTGAATTAAACACGCTCACTTATAATTTAGGTTTATCAAATGGGCAGTTCTTACGAATGCATGAAAACGATTTATTGAACGGAATTGATTGATTTTGTTTGATCTACTAATCCTAATTCAATTGATTTTTTTAATTCTTCGGAAAATTGCTCCATATTAGAATCGCTACTACCACTAAAAAGTGATTCGGTTGCTTGTTCAACTGTTGTTAATGGAATATTAGCTCCCAAAATACCTAGTTTTTCACGTTCGGCTTTAACCTCTTTCAATGGATCAATATGAGGGAACATTGCGCCAGTAAATCTACATGAAGTCAATGCTTCTAAAACAATCCAATTTCCATTTGAAAAACTTTCCAAATATCCTGGAATATTAATTCTATTATTTAACACTTCCACGTGTAACCAAATTGAAAAAATTGGATGGTAAAATTGTTCTTGCCAATCAGCACGTTCAACATCCATTGTATGCTCCCAATCTTTTGTTGCGGTTCTTGATGCACTAAATGAATCATTATAAACCGAAAAAGCAACGTTTGGTGGAATACCAATACTAGAACATATAATTTCTGCATTCGTTCCGTAGAAGTCTTTAAAATACAATTCATTTTTAGATTCCAATTGTTTTAAAGTAGAACCTTGTGTTAAATTATAAGTATCTTTATTAGAAGTTGCTGCTATTGTTCTTGCTAATGCTTCTCCATTTGAATCTTTTGGAATATCGGCATTATCAGTAGATATATCAGCATCAAATAATGAAGCCATTTGAGAAGACAAAGGACTTTCCCCATTACTAAATTGATTATGCTCAATAAAAAATGCGATTTTTTGACGTTCTTCCGCACTACCAACGGCAGCTTCTTTGTAACGTTCAATCTTTTTTAATGTTTCAAGTGAAGTAGCAATTGCAGGAATACCACGAACGTTTGCAAGTCGATATTTGTTACCATATACCATAAATGCCATACGTAAACCAGTTTTTTCATCGTATGCACTTACACGTTCCCATTCTAAAATACTTTTTTGAATATGATAAGCAACGTGTTTTCCGTTTTCATCAATTTCAATTCCATTCTTTATTTTATTATTAAATGAGTTTTCATTAAATGGAGTAGAAACTTGTTCGCCATCAATTAATTGAAATGTTACACTTTTTAGTTCTTTATTGTACCTTGAAATAACTAAAACATCACCACCAACACGTGCATTTTTAAATGCTTCTTTTGAAAGTTCATTTAATGAAATTTCACCTGAATTACTTGATTTTTTTGATTTAGAAAAAACTGAAAATCTAGCTTCAATAATTCTATTAAATGATTCATCAATTATAATTCCTTCCGCTTGTAAAACTTCTTTTTGTGGTGTACATTGTAATTTTAAACCAGAGCCTATAATCCAATTAGTATATTTATAAAAAATAGTTTTAGATAAATCATTCTCTAATAATGATTGCCATGATCTTAAACGAAGTCTATTATAATCTAATTCATATTTAATTACTGGACCAAGTTCACCTAAATTTTTTTCACCATCAAATGAAACGGCATAAGTATTTCCCCAACGACCATAACTAGAAGCACTCATGCTTTGTTTTGGCAATTTTTTATTGATTATAGGTTTTTTAGAACCAATTTCAAATCCTAATATTTTCATTATCTAAAATTTTTTGAATCCATTAATCGAACCATTCTAGGTTGTAACTTAACTTGCAACATCATTCTAAGTTTTTCGTAACCTTCAATTGCTTTAACAACACTATCCATGGTTGAATATTGAACACGTTGTCTTGATTGACCAGTATCAATCTCATGGTAATAAATATCACCACTTTGAACCGATTTTAGGGCAGTAACGTACAATGCCGAGATAATCGCATCTATTTGTGCAATTTTGGAGCGAATCTGTGTTGACGTTTGCTGCCCCGAATCAAGTTTAAAAACTAAAATATCATTCATTGTATTGTTTGTATTTTGCTATTTTTAGCATTATCTATATTTGCGGTTGATGATGTTGCCAATGATGTAGTTACCAAAGTTGATGCACCACTTACAGGATGAACGTGTGTATTATAAGAACTAACAAATGAATTAAATTTACCTTTTAATTCATTAAATTCAGTTTTTAATTCATTAAATTTTACGGCATAATTTCCAGTTCCACCAAGTTCAATTGTACTATCACTTTTCATGTAAAAATGCAAAATTGCATTTCCATTTTGATCCGTAGCAAAAATTCTTTTTTCACCAGGTTTTGCAATTTGTTTATCATTTATGTAACCAACTAAAACTGGAGTACCAACTTGACTAGTTTGAACATAAATCCCTCTTAAATTTTCAATTGGTGGTGAATCATCACCAACGCATGAAGCACTTAAAACTTCTTGAACATCGTCTTTACCAAAACGAAAAAACTTGACCAAACGTCTATTTGCGCTATCAATGGATGTCGATATTATTTTTACTAATTGTATCATGCGTGCATATTAATACCTTCAAATATACTCTTTACAGTTGAATTATTGTACACTTCTGGCAAAACACAATTCAAAACAGCGGTTTGTTTTTCGTTATTTCCTGTATATTCAACCGATTCAATAAACCAATTTGATTTTTTATAAATAAATAAATGCGGAGCTAAAATACTAATTATATTATTAGGACGAATTACTTTATTATTTAAATCCCACCTATCAATTGAAATTGTCAATTTAATGTTCTTTAATTCGTTCGATAAAGAACGTCTTGCGACTAATCTAGCATCAATGTCTTCACCGCTTGATTGAATCTCCGTAGTTGGTTTAAAATAGCTTCCAAGTACATAAGGATTTCGAATTGAATATTGAGTAGAATTATTATTATCAACCGATGCTTGTTTCAACACGTTAATTACGGAGTGAATTGGTTGACCAGAATAATCCATACTAAAGCTCATTCCATTAGGTCGATCCGTTGTTAAATCAAAATCAAGTATTGGAGTAGCATTTGTTTTTGAAGCTGTAAAATATAATTCACCTTTATTAGTGTGCGTTATAATTACATTTTTTTGACTTGCTAAATTTGATAAATAACTTTTAATTGATTCACTTTCCGATGCAGTAACAGTTTTATAGGATGAATTAACTAATTTACTTACGGATGGATCAATAACTATTTTAATGTTAAATTTATCGCATATACGTTTTGCAATTTGATACAATGACATTCCATTAGATTGTAATGGATAACAACTTAAAGGAATTGTTGCGTCTTCTAAAATTCCAGTTCGTGAATATCCATTAATATTTACCAAATTTTGAACTTCATTCATTACAAAACTTTGTGTTAAAATATTTCCAAATATTAAAACTTCATCGTTTGATTTTACTGTAACATCATGAAAGTGCGATACACAATACATTTCTTTATGTTCTGGATTAAACGGATCAAAATATGAACTAAATGAAAACGTACTACCAACGGCATCATGTTGTAATGTGAACGAAAATTCATTAAAAAAATCAACAGTTCGATTACGAAAACGATCACTTATACTTATTGTAAAACTCATACAAAATAAACAATTTTTCTACCTTTTTTTATTTGAATAATTTCATTTAAAATGATATTATTTTGATTCATAAATTTAACTAAATTTTCATCGTTATCATCCAATCCATATAATCTATGAGTAAGTAACAATGCATTTGAATCGTTTTCCAAATAAAATGAACGTTCTTGTTTAGAATTTGTTGCGATTTTAAGTAAATTTGCAACCGCAAAATTTACTAATTCATTCATTTTATTTAATGAATCGTAGTTTGGAACATAAGCATTTTCATCACCAATTACACTATTTTGTTGTTCATCTAATTTTACAACAAATGAATTATACATTTCTACAATAATTTCTACTACATTTACAACGTCTTTTGATGTGTTAAAATCAGATTCTTGTGAAACAGCAATTGTACTTGCGGCAGATGAAACAACGGTAGTTCCTAAAAACTCATAAGTAACTTTGTTATTGGTACTTTCAGGTTCTTTAAATATTTGTTCTAATTGAGCAAATGATTCTTTAAAACCCTCTAATTTTGATTTAATGGATGCTTCAAAACGTGAAGGAAAATATACAACATCACTAATATTTCTAATTGCAGCATTAGTATTTGATTGAATTGTATCAATTTGAGTAATTGCTGCATTGTAATAATTTATGTATTCTTGCGCTTCTTCTTCTATTTTAGTAATTACTGAATTAATATTGTAAATTAATGTACTTAATTTATTCAATAATTTTTTTAATTTATTATCAGGTTTTAATTGATAAGAAGTTTCTTCAATACTTTGTTCAATAGTTTCGGTTGCTATAATATCAATAAATTCCGTTGGATTTAAAGAAACTTGTGGAAATGTATCTAAAATTGTTTCAATAAATTCACCAGTAATACGTGTTATATTAATTCCAGTTGAATCGTATGTCAATGAAGTTGGATGTACTCTTAAAATGCCGTAAAATGGATGTTCAATCTCCCAAGGGCGATTATCTTTTGCGGATTTTTCAAAATTAAAAGAAAAGTCTAAATGATTTTCACCTTGAAAAACAAAAGTAAAATTATGTTTTGCTCCTTTTACAGTTCCACGTTTTACAAGTGTTCCTTCAACATTTGGGAAATTAAATTCAGCAATATTAAAATCCGTTGATTTTGGAGTTAAAAAATATTCGGGTGTATATTTACGACCATCACCAGTTGTAATGCTTATTCCTTTTTCAACTTTTTCTAACCAACTCATACTCTAAAATTATTTCGCAGTTTATGTTCTGCATGAGCAATATAAATACTATCTGCAATTTTCATCGTATCAATAGTTGATTTCTCCATGAAATGAGTAGCATTTTTAATTCTAACCGATCTACCTTTTTTATAAGAATAAACCTTTGTAATTCTAAATTTATATTTTCTATTCTTTTTAACTACGGTTAAACTATCAACATAAAACAAACTATTGTCGGTTCTAAAATAACCTCCTTTTTTAGTATTAATTGCAGCAATTAAAATTCGTTGACTTTTTGTTGTATTAGGATTTATTCTACTTCTACCGAAACTATTTGCAAACAAATTAGTTGATTGTGCATCATAAATAACTGCTTTACTAGCCATTTTTTTAGTCTTTCTAATACCTTGAATCCTATTTTTCCCACGAACCATTCTATTCAAACTATTTGAAATACGAGCTTGATTCATTGGTAAAAAATCTCGATTGTCAATTACACCTCCATGTTCTTGTTGTTCTAAATTACTTACGGCATCCGTTTTAGTTTTCCAATTAGCAAAACCAATTTCGGAACGCATCATATTAATGTTATTGCCTTTTGCGTAATTTACGGATGATTGAGATTTAAAAAAAGTTTTAGTTCTATTTGTAAATTCTTGTTGAGCGTGTTTTGGCATTGTACGTTGTTTAACGTCTAGTGCCAAATCATTTAATGTATTACGAACAACCCAAGGAAATGATTTATTTTTAATCTTTCTAAGATCGTCCGTAAAGTTTTTTACAGCATGATTGTCAATATCAAAAAATTGACTATTAATCATAAATTGCTATTTTTAAAATACCTTCATAATCATTAATTGGAGAACCAATACTACCACCACTAATTTGTCTATTTATTATTGCAATATCTACTGTATTTGCTCCATTTTGAAATATTTGTTCAATATTTGCTTCTCTTAATGGAGAACCAGATAAATTACGATCAAATGTGTTAAATGTAGCAGAAACTTTAGATGATAATAAACCAATTTTTACTAATCTTATTGTTGTTCTACCATTAAAGTCGTAATTAAGGTTTATTGAAGCAGTTCCTAATTCATTAAAATATGTAAATGATATTACAGGAGCATTAGTAGAACTTTGTGTAATAAAAAAATCACCGACTAAAAAACCTTTATTTTTTCTTAATGAAACTTTAAATGCATCAAATAATTGATAGCCATTTGTTCCATTATCAGGATTTCCATTTGCCGTTAAACCAGAATCAGCAAACATTTTTTCCATAAATTGAACATAATCGTTCATAAATTCGGCATTAACTTGCGAACCGCTTATATTATTTCCACTATCATCTCTAATTTTACCTAATGGATAAGTACCATCGGCACTAGAATTAACTTTATTTTTTAATAACTTCATATATATTATTTTAAAATGATGTAACAAATAATAAACAAGGCAAATGTAATGGTTTTAATCGTAAAATCAATTGTCTTAATTCTTCCCTTCTTTCAATTGGAACATTCACAGGTGTGCCTAAAATTGAATCACAAACTACAAAAAAACTATTATTATCTATTCCTAATTCAAATGATTCATCTTTTATTTTATCAATAAAATTAGCAACTATTTCACTATTTGGATATACTAATAATGGTAAAAGACCAAATCTAGTTACTCCAAAATTATTTATTCCAAATACATTTTTTTTATAAATTGGAGTAGGCAATAAACTTCTATTTATATTCCAAAAAACTGTCACATTAAATCCAGCATCACGTAATGCTCCTTGAATATAATCACCGCTTTGTCTTGCTTGAATATCACCAGGATGATTCATTTTTCTTTGAATCGCTAATTTACGATCATTTAATGATGCTCCACTATCTATAATTATCCCTAATCTCCGTTCCCATTGAGTAGCGTCCAATGTAGTAAAATTATCGTTATCAGGTAAAATAGCATCTAAAATACCCAATGCGGAATCAAATGCAATTTGTTTTGATTCTGCAATTGCTTCTAAAAATTTATCACCATCACTATTGTAAGGCATACGAAACGCCCTACCATTCGGAAGTAATTGTTTCGCTAATTTTTTAAGCATAGGTAATTGTTGTTAATTTAGGAACGTCACCATTAACAAATTCATAATTTGTTTGAGATACACCACCAACAGTAAATGTAACACTTGTAAATGGTTTTGAAGGTACTGCATTTGCAATCATTTCACCTAATTTATAAGGATTTAATGTACTGTTTTTATCTTCAACAACATTAATAGAATCTACAAATGGACGTATTTCAGATAATTTTAATTTTATGTAATTAAAAATTGAAGTTTGTTCACTTGTTGTAAAATTTGAACCTGGTATTTGATTAATTTGAATTGTTACATTTAATGGAGTAACAGGGAAATAATAAATAGTATTAACACCTAATGGTTTTCTTGAAGGTCGAGTTGATGTTGGTAACTCAATATTGTCTTTTACATAATTTAAAATTGTAGTAGTTGGAACATAAAATGCATTTGCATCATCGGATTCAACATACAAATTTATTTCATTTGAGTATCCTAATAAATCAAATTTTGTATAAGGATAAACATTTCTAATACCTTGAATTTCTAAACTCCAAATTAAATAATCCGATCCACTACCTCCTTGTGGTTCTAATCTAAAAGCCGTTAATGTTTTTCTTCTATATTCTTCCAATGATTCTTTTTCTTGTGGAGCAACATTTTCAGTTATAACAGTTGCGGTTGTATTTACTTGCGCAATAGGACCAGTTAAACTAAGAGTATTTCCAACAACTAATTTTGCTTCAATACCTGCCGTTAAACAACGTAAAAGAATTGTAGCACTTGTACCTACAAAAGTTATTGGAGCATCATTTGTAAATAGATAATCAGGACTTGCAGAAGTATCATCACTTTTCCATAAAGTACCAATTGGAACAATAGCACCAATTGATCCCGTTAATGTAACTGTATATTTTCCTGCAACGGAAGGAAATGGATTTCTTTTTAATTTAACACGTCCAAATCGTTCTAATGTACCTCCAAATTCTTCCGAATCAGCCGTATCAACAAAAATGTTTTTTTGAACATTGGCAACGGCAATATAAAACAATTTTAATTCTCCTGCTTGAACTTGTGCAAATGCACGTAAAAAGTTTTTACCAAAACTAGGAATTGTAACGTTTAATTTTGTTTCAATAGACGACTTAATGTTATTATATAAGTCCGATATTTTAGGAATTGTTACCATACGTTAATTCTTGTTTTGTTGCGTTCCAAATATACACAAATTGATTCGTTTGAGTATTAGTTGGTTCTTTAATTTCTATAAAAATTTTAATTCGATCAACATTTTCTAATTGAGTAAAAACATTTATTGTTGAAAATTCACTAAAAAAAGACAAATCACTTTTAATCGCATCCTCCAATGTCAAACGTCCACTACTTGTTAATGCAATATTATTCAATGTGTTTTCAGTCAAAGAATTGAATTGAATGTTACGTTTGTCATTTGAAAATAACGTATTTCCCCAAAAGTCAAAGCGTTGTTCAATTGGTTTATACTCTTTTGTAACATGACCAACATTTCCACCAAACATTCCAATGTAAGGCATGTTTTGAAGTCCATCAATCATTGATAAATCATTGTTTTTTATCAATAAATCACCTCCATTTAATGTTTCTACTATTTCTAAATCCATTGTTATTTAGTTGTTGAGCTTAATCTAGGCATTTGTTGATTCATTACCGCATTCAATAAATTAATTCCATTTGTTGCGGTTACTTTTGCGTCTCCATTATTTCCTTTAATTTCAACAGTAATTTTTTGATCCTCTTTTGGTTTGTTTTTATTTTGTTTTTCTTTTTGAAATTGATTAATAATATCAATCGTTGATTTTGACTTATTAATATCCTCTAATTTACTTGATCTATCGAAAGAATTTAAAATCATTCCAAAAACGTCTTTATTCCATGTTGATTGTTTATCAAATCCTTCTCCTTTTTTAATTAATCCTTGCATTTCAACACGTTGAACAATTAAGTTCTTCATTGCATCACGCTTTGTTTCATACATTACTTCTTCTTCTAATTTTTGTCTTAATGTATAAATTAATCTTTTTTGAGCGAGATTTTGTTTATCAATTGCTTTTGTTTGTAAATTATATTTTTCGGTAATTCCAGGTTGAATAGTTTCTAATTTTTGAAGTGCATCTTTATATTCATCGGTTTTACTACCAGAAGTTCTTAATGTTTCAAATAATTGTTGTATATGTACTTGTTGACTTGCAAATCTATTAGCAACTTTTAATGAAATATCACTCATTGCTTCTTGTTTCATATTGGCTTGACCAATTGAACCTGTATATTTCATTATTAATGCTGTAAGACCAACTACCGCTGCTCCTGCTAAAACATAAGGATTAGCCAAAACTGCCAAATTAAAACTTAATTGTGTAAGTCTTGCAAGTGCAATTACTTTTTGATAAGCTCCTACTGCAAATGAAATTCCACTAATTGCTAGTGCAACACTTCCACCAATAATAACAATTTTTGCAAGTGTTTCAGCAAGTCCTTTATTTCTTTCAATCCAATTTGCAATACCTTCTACAATTGGAATAGTTGATTTTAATAAGCTATTCATTATTGGAAGTACGGCATTACCTATTTTAATGCTTAATGCATCAAATGTGTTTTTCATTTTTTGTAAATTTGCCATCGAAGTATTATTCATTCGATTGTACTCCTTTGAAATTGAATCAGATTTTTCAAATTCAGTTCTTGATAATCTTTGAGATTCCGTCAATTTATCAATACTATCGGACATTGCACCTAATACTTTTTTCGATTCATCCGTTCCGATTTTTAATTTATCTAACGTTTGAATCATATCGGTATTGCTCATTCCTTTGAATTTTGATGCAAATTGCTTCACAAATTCCAATGAATCTTTATTGAATAAAGTTTCAGCAGATTTTGGTGTCATGTTCATGAACTTTGCAAAGGGAACAATATTTTCACCTACCGCAGTAAACAACCTAGCCATACCACCAGATGCAATTTCGGATTTAATACCTAAGTTTTCTAAATGGGCGCCCAGGGCTAGTGTATTTTGTAATGATGGAGACATATTATCAGCCAATGCTCCAATACGAAGGGCAAAATCAGTTACGTTATAAGCCGTTGCTGCACCTTTTTTAGATAATTCATTTATCGCACTTGCCGTTCTTGTTATTTGTTCGGCAGGATTCATCCCTCTAGTCTCTTTAAATATACCTCCCAATTTAGCAACGTGCGTCATTGCTTCTTCTACATTTCCACCATAAGACTTGCTAAAAACAGTAAAAAACTTGTTACCTGCTTCGGTAAACGATAATAAATCTTTTTTTGCAATACCTAATTGACCACCAACTTCCGCCATTTCAAGCAAGCTATCAATTCCAGTTCGGTTTTTAACAGCCATTTTTAAAACTTCATTTCCAAAGTTTTTAAGTTCTTGACCTTGCATTTGAGTAGTTTTACCTACCGAAGTTAATTTGTCTTCAAATTCCGCTGCTTTATTTGCTGCATATCCCATTGGAGCTAACATTGAAAGTCCAATCATCCCCGATGTACGTGCAATTGCAAATGATTTTGCGCCAGCTTGATGAAAACGATCCATCGCACCAGTCATTTTGTTTACACGTTGAGAAAACCTATCAACGGCAACAAAAACAGTAGGTATTGTTAATTGTCTCATTTATTCGCTATTATTTTTTGCTCCGACTGCTTCATACCAGTATTCAATAGAACGAAAGTCCATATCGTCGAGATACAGACTTTCGATTTCTTTTATTGACCACTTAAATTCAAATGCTACAAATTGTATCATTGAATCCAAATATTCGGAGCTTACAAGAAAAAATATGCTATCGCACTTGCAAGACTTAAATCTTCCGTATCCATTGAACGAATTAATCCAGTATTCATTTCGGTTAATGCCGAAATATATGCAAGAATCCTACCATCAATGTCTCCACTTTTAACATTTGCTAAGTGATTATGTAGCTCCCCAATAGTTAATCGAGGTTTAAATTTTAAAACATCAACACTATCACCGATTTTAAATGATAATTGGAAAGTAATTTCCTTTGTCTCTTCGTTAAGTGACATTAAACCATCCTCGAATGCTAGTGTTAATGTTTCGATGTCGTTTTTCAATGCTTCACGCTTTGATTCACGAACTCTCTTGAAGTCTAACCATTCTAGAACTTCTTTTTTTGCTATTTCTCTACTGACTGCTTTCATTTCCTTAAAGTATTTTCTTTAAACTACCAAATACAACTTTCAAGTCGATTAAACCTGTTTTAACGTTTGCATCCAAATTACCAACGGGAATGCCTGCACCCGAATAAACCGATCCATTTATAACGGAAAAAGTATAATTTGCAGGTACAGGATCCGCAGCCAGTTTCTTTAATGTTTCTAAATCATTACGTGTATTCATGTCATTTTCAATTGACATTTGAAAAAACGCTCTAATACGTGTTTTTTCTTGGATCAATTGACCATTTGATGTAATTCCGTCTTCTGCGTCTCCATTAATGAATCCACCAGTGTTATACGTACTATCCGTATTAGCTTTAGGGTAAAACACACCCGAACCAATTGTCGGGTGGTTGTATGTTACCTCTAATAAATCGCCATGTACTGCCATGTCTTATTATTTTTTATTAATTACCAAAATTAAAACCTGCTTCTGCCGTTGTACTAGAAATTCTAGCAACTCCAGAACGCTTATATCTAAAAAATGTCTCTAATCTATCAGGATTAGTTGACGAAAGATTAACTTCAATTGAATCTTGCATAAATGATGCATCTGCAATTAATGCTCTATTTGACAAACTATCCGCATAATCAAATAAAACCGCTTTCCATTGTTTAGGTTTAACAACTTTTGGTGCATTTGTAACATCATCATCATTTACAATAACGTGATCTACTACATTTATTTGCTCCAATAAGAAGTAACCATAACGAACATTAAAATCAAGCATTAAATTACGAACAAATCTAAATTGAGGAACTACTTCACCTGCTAAATGGTAAGTTGTTACGAAGTCTTGAACTTGATATTTTCCTGCAACTAAATCAACTGTTGAATTACCTTTTTTAACGTAAATATCTCTATTTGCGTAAACTTGCATTGTTCCAATTGTAGATGGAGTAGGCATATCAAAATAAGACAATCCACAAACGTCTAAATGAGGATTTTCATTTGAAGTTGTTGCAAGTAAATAACACATATTTGCTGCCGCTTCCAATGGATGTCCTTGTGACAATGGAGCAGGGCAAATAGCATTAGTCATTTGAGATGAACGAGCATCCGTAACTCCGCTATCGTTATCATTAATAGAACCAGCTAATGCAATAAATGGTTTAAATACAATACCTCTATATCTACCTGTTGGATTAGTTGGATCTGCAATACCATTGTAAAATTCTAATTTATCTAATACACTCGAAACAACACCATAAGTATTGATAACAATAGTATTCCATTCATTTTGAAATAAATCTAATGATGGAGAAATATCAGGAGTACCAGTTCCATTTGTTTTTGTAAGTGCAAAAACAATATTTGCATCCGTACAAGAAATAGTTGCGTTTAATGAAGCACTAGTTAATCCAGCCCATTTTGAAGTCAATAAAATACCATATTGTGGACTAGCACCAGTATAAGCCGTTAATGTTTGATTAGCAACCATTAAAGTTCCATTTCCGGAAATTGGAGTATAACCTACAAAATTAGGTGTAATTGTTGTCTTTCCTGCTGCAAATACTACCGAACTAGCTTTACCGCTCCATGTTTGTTGAATCAATCCAGCATCAAGGTATGTAAATGTAATGTCAGTTGTGTTAGCAATAATAGTAGCCGTAACATCAATAGGAACTTCAATTGTACTTAAAACAAATCCTGCAAAATAAGGAAGTGTTTTAACAGTTAATGCCGTACTAAGAGTTGTTTGTGGAGGATTAGCACTTAAAGTTGCTAAAAACGGACTTGATGAATTAGCATTTATTGAATCAACCGCTTTTTGAATTGTAGACAAACAATCAGGAACAGTTTCAATTGAATAAGATTTACCATCCAATGAATCTCTACCTGCAATACTAATTTCAATTTTAGAACCAACAGCAAAACTTGTTGATGATGTAATTTTATTAGTAGCAATTGTAGTTGCCGTAGCTCCTGCTGCTTTCAATTGTGGATAAGCAACAACTGGAATACCACCTACTCCATTGGATTGCAAAGGTTTCAAAATTCGCATAGCCATGTGGATTGGTGAACCATATCCAAATTTGTCTCCTGCTTCTTTTGCAGATTTTAACTCAACAGGCGAAGTTGTTAAACCAGCTTGTTTGTTTTCGTTCGCCTCTCCTAAGATGGCAATTCTTTGAGGTAGATTCGGTGCAACAGTTCTAAAATCACCTTTTGTGACTTTATATCCAACTACACGTGAAATCAAATCTAATCCTACTGCATTACTTGGCATATATTTATAAATTAGAATTACGTAATAAGCTCAAATATAAATCCTACATATAAAAAAATAAATAAATACCTAAAAAAAGAACAATTATTTTATATAACAAAATTATATTAACTTCACAACGTTTTCTTCTTTTTAATGGTTTGGTTGATGCCATGAAAGTAGCCGTATCTAATACGGCTACTTTTTATTTTTAAGCAAATTCACATAATCAGCCCACGTTCCATTGATTATTTTATATTCCTTAAATATCCTAGTAAGGAAAATATCTTTGACTACCATTGCATATAAACGGCAGTCAAATAAGTGATTTTGATGTCTATTTGATTTTTTCTCCCAACGAAACATACCTTTATCATCTATTATTTTATGTTCCGCTTCAAAATGACTAAAATAATTATCGTATTTATATTTTTCATCCGTAGTAAATGGAAAATTCATAAATCCATAAGGTTGCACCGAATTAAATTCTGGATTCCATTTCAATTGCATATTCTCACTCAATGAATCTTTTGTGTAATTATTAGCAGTTAAATATAAATCGTTGCGTTCTTTTGATGGACGAAATGTTTTCTGGTCCGAATAAGCACTAATAAGTTTCGCATCATCGTCTCCTTTTAATAAAACAATTCTTTGATTAGTTGTATTGGCAAATTGATACGCATAATTTGTATAAACACCACTATCAAGTCCTGCTAAAAATATTCTCATATTTTTTCCGCTTGAATCATTTATAAATGTCGTGTTTAATATTTTTTCAAATTCAGTCCATACGGAACGTTCCGCACCCATTCGATAAGTCCATCTTTCACGCTTACTTTCTTTGTCTCTATTAACGAACGTACCAATGCTACCATGAGTAATTGAATAAGTTGCTCCACTTTCCGAATGAGCAACAATTTCATAGTCTAATCGAGCATCGTCTTCTAATCCGTTCATATCCGAACCTAACGTAATTAAAATAATATTTCCATTTCCATCCGCTAATGATAATTTATCAGGTATTGTACCAATTGTATAAGGACGGCAATTTTGTTGCAATTGATTCGCTTTAATAGAAATTCCAGTAGGTTCATAAGGTTCACCCAAAACAAGGTTTTGAAAAGTTTGCCACTTCTTTTCATTTCTAGCTTTATTCGGTGGGCATGCTTCCAAATATTGTCTAACATATTTCGTCCATCCATACATAAATGATGATCCGTACAATGCGGAAATATGAAATGAAATAAATGTTGGATCAACCGCTTTTGCCGTTGGAATATATTTTCCTAATTTTATAATTTCAGTCTTTACGGATTCATCAAAAAATCCCATGCATTTTTGACATGTGTAACCAACCGATTCTGGAATCAATTCATTGTCTTCATTCAATTCATAAGTTATACCTCCAAATTTATCATTTGAATTTTCAATTTTAATTTGCCATTCTAAAACAATAAATTCTTCACAACAAGGACAAGGAACATGCCATTTCCTTTGATCTCCTTTTAGGTAAACAGGATGAATGTTTGAAGCAGCTTTTAATTCGGGAGTAGAAATGTAAAACAATTTCATTTTTTTTGCGTATGCTGCAAAACGTTGTTCAATCATTTCTTGTGTACTTCCCGATTCCTTTGTAGATGATCTCATGGATTCAAAATCGTCTATAAATCCATATTGCATCGAAATATTACGTAAATACTTATGATTGGCAATTCCTAGTTTCAAATATCCACCAGGATAATCTTTTCGTTGATCTGTATCTCCCGATTTATTGTTTTTTGCTCTATTAGAATTAGAACGAATAAAATGTCGAATGCTAGATGAATCAATCATACGATCAACTTTATTCATTGCATCCGAAATTAAATCTTCGTGACCTACTAAAAACAATATATTACCAGGATTTTGTGAAACAATCCAACCAATTCCAGCTTCAATTACACCAGTAGAGAATCCAATTTGCGCTCCTTTCATGACAGCAATTGTTCTTGATGGGTGATCGTTTGATAAACAATCTACAATCTCACGTGTATATGGGGAATTTCCATAACGAAACATACCAGGTATTGGAGAAACGTCCGAAGTCATCATTCTATTTTCTTCACACCATTCGGAAGGTTTTATACTAGAAATTGATACATTTGCTGCATCAAGTAATTTAGAAATTTCGTTGTCGTAATCTAAAAAATTATTCATCCGTTTCGCTTTCTATTGTTTCAATCGAACTACTTTCATTGATTATACTCTTAATGCCTTTTTTAGCTTCCATAATTGCATCCGAATGAGAAATGTTAATCAAGTCAATTAAACGTCCATTAAAATCTGCTTCCATTTCCGCACTCATTTTTGTACGACTTGAAATTTCAAGCATCAATTGAGCAGCTCCATTTTTATAATTTGATTGCAAAGAATGTCCGAGCATTCCAATTACATTCATGACTAAATCCGTTGGAATATTTTCACCTCTCAACTTTTGTTCCTTCAATTCCGAAAGTCTTGTTTGAGATTCTTTGTAACGAATTTCCGCTTCCTTTTTTGCTTTGTCTAAATCCGCAATTGATTCCGAAGTTCGTTCGACATCCGTAGGAACAAAATCTTTTAAGATTCTTTGTTTTGGTTTATTTAAAATTGGTTCTTTTAATTTTTTAGCTTCTACAATTGGAACGCTTTCCACTTTTGGTTCATCAACTTGTTTTGCATTTGCTTTTTGTCGATCAATCCAAATTTTATTTTCAAGAACAGTATCATCAACGAAGTCACCCGATAAAAGCAACTTCCCTCTTTTTACCGCCATCGTTACATGAGCTTGACTTTTATTTAAAAGTTTTGCTAATTCGCTTTGTTTGTAGAATGCCATTTCTTTGTGTTTCTTAAAACTTTCCTTCTAATTCGTCTAGGTTGTTTGCTTAACACGTCTTCATCAAAAACGTTTTGTAAATCTTTACCAATTTTTATTTTTTGAGCGACAGAAATATTGTAAAACATTACACTCAAAGCTATCAAAAATATGGTTGTTAACAATGCTAATAATGTAAAATTATTATAACATATAAAAATTCCACAAATTCCTGATACAAAAAAAGTTAATTGCGAAAAATAGATAATTTTTCTTTCAAGTTTGAAGCGTTCAATTCTATTCATGTTAAGTTTGGTTTTAGCAAAGGTAGAAATTTATCTTAACATGGGAGTTAACAATGACCAAAAAAGTGACATTCACCCTAAAAGTCGGTGGTCGCATCCCAT
>Ga0209298_10000134_pt1 | contig 44261 bp, 80 predicted proteins | sample S_140806_EF_Meta_FD_187325 | JGI IMG/M metagenome (GOLD analysis project Ga0209298, IMG submission 187325) | Freshwater microbial communities from Lake Simoncouche, Canada to study carbon cycling - S_140806_EF_MetaG (SPAdes) (version 2) | ecosystem: Environmental > Aquatic > Freshwater > Lake ... | reverse complement strand
GTTGGCAACTAGAAAACTCATTCACTTTCCTTTTTATCTATACAATCTAAGCAGGCGCATTCGTTGCAATCACAGCCGTCGGTCATGCAGCTTGATCCGCAGTGTCCTGTACACCAGCAACTGCATTTGGGTTTTAATCTTTGATATGAGGTGTCATTGTCTTCCATTGTCATCTCCTTATAATAATCTCTCTGCTATGATATTGAAGCCATCTCCGCCAGAATCACTACGCATAAAGGTAACACGATAGATTCTACCTGCTCCTTTATCCTGTAGGGTAGCTGTAAAAGTGTCGCCGCTGGAATCCATACCGCCAAGACTGTATAAAGTAGTCCAGGCATCGCTCGCTACGATTGTTCCAGTGCTGCCTTCTTGGTTTACTGCACTGCCGGATCTTGCAGCCACCACTGTCCAGGCAAGATTCCTTGCTGAACCGTTGCCAATAACCTGCGGAAATATGCCGACAAGCCCAGAATTTGTTATACGGAAACGCATTTCATCTACAATAAGTTCAGTACCCATTGCGGCATTGAACGCTGTTCTAGCAAGACTTGGTGTTCTTGCTGTAACAACGGCATTGGTATTAACATTAAACGCAGTGGTGCTCATTGTCAACACATTGGTAAACGCACTGTTACTACGGAACTGGAATTCTCCGTTAGTGGTTCCACCATTGCTAACATCGAAGTATAATGTACTAGCACCATTAGTACGATCACGAATAGCGGCATCTCTGGGCACAGACAATGCCACATTGCTGATAGCACTGTCGCCTGCACTGAATGCCGTTGTGTGATCACTTGTGACAGTGGCAGTTGTGCCTATGGTCTTGCCACTGGCCATTGACAGGTTATTGTTGATAGTGGTAGTGCCTGTACCTGCTCCAACACTTAAAGTGGTAGCGGCTCCGGCAAAGTTTACAGTTGTAGCAGTAGTATTGATTAAATTAAAACTTGAGCTTGGTGTTGTCAGACTTGTGGTAATTGCTGGACTGGCACCAAAACTGGTTAGACTGCTTGCTGTTACACCGCTGGCTAATGTATTTCCAGTCAAGGATCCTGCTGCCGCACTTGTTATAGCCCCCCAAGGAGTTGCTTTCCAGTTGGCGGTTGCTGGTGGTTGTATTAATGTATAAGATATGCCGTTGTAGATGGTCGAACCATAATCCCTGAAGATATTGATAATCTGATTGGAACCCGTGATATTGTTTACAGGATATCCGCCATATGACCATCCTGCAGGTGTAGCGGCAAAGGCTGCAACTATCGCAATCCGAAGTGCAGAAGAACCGGCATCAACACGCTCTGAGAATTCACCGAGGCCTGATATTACTGGCAACGAATAGCTTGTACCTGTGAATGCTTGGAAACAATAATAAATGTAAGTGCTATCAAATGCCACACTACCCACAACATCACCGACAGCACCAGTTAGTGCTGCTGGCACTGCTGTGATCTTTATTGAGTTGGTGCCATCGGTTAGTGTAGGTATGTTAATGGCTGCACTGCCATCAAAGCCGACACCATTGATGTTGCGAGCAGTAGTTAGTGTTGCCGCTGAGCCTGTGGTATTTTGATTTAGTGTACCCACTATGTCAGCGGCTACAATAGCACGGAATGTTGGAACTCCGTTAGATCCGTTTGGTGCGGCTAGGAAATTGTTGGCTGTCTTACTGGCATAAGGGTTCTGTGTATCACCATAACCCGAAGCCAATGCGATTGTGACTGCTGAATTGCCGGTATAATTTGTACCACTTAATCCAGTGCCAATAGTTAAGGCGTTTGGATTAGCGGCTAGGATAGTAGCACTTGATCCTAAACTAATACTTGTGCCATTTACAGTTATTGAACTACCAGTAATGGTAATATTGCCTTCGGCATCTGAAGCTGTAGTAATACCACCAGCACCTATAAACTTGACAGTTTCTTCACTGTTAATAATTCGCAAGGTGCTGTCATCTGCGGCCACATTAAATGTGTATGTTGCTGCTAGATCGGGCTTGTTGAGTAGATCATTGTAGCTCAACTTGCCGTAGGTAACTTCTTTGCTGGTCAAGTTATATTGCAGTAAACCATCAGCACCACTGGCGTTTCTAATTGGTGCAACATAGAAACTGTTTTCTTGTCCGTCAACTCCTATCAGTGCTGTTCCAGTGGCATTAAGAATAATGGTATTAGATTCCTGGAAATCAGTCAGTATATCGACAGCGGGTGATCCTGCTTGATTACCTATGGCAATACTGTTGGCTCCCTGTCCCTTGAAGAACAGAAGAGCACTGCCGTTTTCAAGAGCCGTGTCAGGAGCAGCACTTATGGTCAATTGAGTTGCACTAACTACAGCTACCACTGTTTGATTTGAAAATCCTGTGGCCTGTATCATCATACCTGATACAATAGTGCCGGTTGAATACACAGCTCTAGATATCATCAAAGTGGTGCCACTTGATCCCGCAGCAACATAAGTTGCTATGGCATAGACACCACCTGCACCAGCTAGACTACCAATGGCCACAGCATTATCTCTTTGTCCGTAGTAGCCGGCCCCAAATCCCATTGCCACTCCGTAGGTGCCCTGTGACTGACTACCAGCATTAGAACCAATAGCCACAGCATAAGCATTTTGACCAACACTGCCGGCACCATTACCAACGGCCACTGCTGATGCACCTTGACTGCCGCCGGCACCATTACCAACGGCCACTGCTGATGCACCTTGACTGTCGCCAGCACTGGTGCCAATGGCCACTGCTGATGCACCTTGATTTTCACCGGCTTGATTACCAATAGCCACTGCACTCTCGCCGCTGCCATCACCGGCGTAGCGGCCCACTGCCACTGCATAGTCACCAATTGTGCCGCTGCCTGGGCCGATTGCCACTGCCACTGAGCTGTTGTCTAGAAACCTACTACCAAATACTATTGATCCATTTAGATTTTCACCAATGTTAGTTCCATTGGCCAGTTGAATATTGTTGGGTTGGAATCCAATGTAACTTGGCCCCAACACCATCTGCATATAGTTATAGTCTGTGACAATGGCATTGTCCCCTATACCCTGAAAATATGCTATTCCATCAAAACTTGTATTGGGATTAGTTACTGTGGTTCCGGTGTTGGCTCTGCCCCAGACAAGAGCCGCATCTAGGTTTCTTGAGAAGCCCGCAGTAACAGCTAATTGAATAGGAACAAGTCCTGCAGCTCCTCTGGCCTTGGCAAAGGCTGTGCCAAAATTTCTCATAGTGACATAACCAGCCACCAGTGGATTCAAGTCAAGATTCACCATGGGAGTAATCTCGTTACCGCTCGGGTTGCTGGGCAATGGCGGCAGGACCTGATTTGTTATATTCTCACTAAGAGTAGGCTCAGAGCTATCGCCAAAAGTTTCGCGGATAGCTTCATACGTTTCAGTAAAGTTATAGGTTTCTCCTTGAATGACATAAGTCGCTTGGAAAGCAAGTTTGAATTTATACTGTTTTGCATCATCGGGATAAGCAGCATCCCAACCTGCTGCAAAAGGATTGAGAGTGGGCATTTGTATGCCCACAGTGAAGTTTTCATTGGCTGCTAGATTGGGTCTTAATTCTGCTATAACCTCATAGTATTCGTCGACGGTAGGATCAGCTGTGCTAGTAAATACCGGAGTTAGACCGGTTGCAGTTTTTCTAGTAGTAGCGGAATAAGTGATAGGGTTGTTATATTGATCAATTCTAAATCCTCGCTGTCTTATGTTAGAACCATTGCCCAGTTGCGTGGAAATCTTGTCTATATAAAGATTTCCACTGTTGCCAAGAGTCAGTATGCTGGCAGCATTAAAAAATCCATCTGTGTCAAATTTCCAATCATAATCACCGTTGGTGATTTTGCCCGGCCCAGGCAGGGTCAATGCTCCATCATTGCCAAACTGCCAATTCAGAGTGGTGCTGTCAGGAGTGGCAACAGAAATATTGATATTGGCTGAGGCAGTGATACCACGGTCATTGGGCAGTGTTAGATAACCATCATTGCCAAACTGCCAATTAAATGTACTACTGTCCGGTGTGTCAACAGCAATATTGATGTTGGCCGAGGAGTTGATTCCGCGGTCATTGGGCAGTGTTAAATATCCATCTTCACCGAACTGCCAAATGCGTTTAGTGCTATCTGTTAGGTTGACTTCAATGTTGATATTGCCTTCACTGCGGAGGGCGTTGGCAATACCAGTCCAGGCTGTAGTCTGCACTGTGCTATCCGGGAATGTTAACGCCTGCTGTTGACCAACTGTGCCAAAGGTCCACCCACTAAAACTTGTGAGAGGTTCGCTATCGCCACCTAGATCATTAGTAACGCTAAGTCCAATCTTAAAGCCAGTGCTGTTTAATTCAGTTACGACCGCACTGGTTAGACTTGTGTCGTCTACAACATTGATAATTTGGAAAGCATTGAGAATCTTGGTGGAGTTAACTTCAAATAGATGTTGACTTATTAGCGACGGTCCACCTTCGCCAAAACTATTAGTAACTCCGTTTGTGATAACTGTCTTGGTCTGAGATACTTCAAGTTCACTTCCAGCAGACAGGCCTTCAACTGCGGTGACATTTCTAATTTTATTACCAGTGACAGTAAGAGCACCGTTGGGAAATGTTACAGTACCTGTTGAACCAAGACTAACTGTGTTAGCACCGTTGACTAGGCTTGATGTTGATGTTAGATATCCCCTGGTGGTCACATAGGTTTCTGTAGCAAGTCCTGTTAATGCTGAACTTGTAATGTAGGCGGCACCGTTGGTTAATTCATTGTTGTTTGTGGGTATTGTGGGCGTACCGGATATCTTGTTGTAGGGCACTGTGCCTACGCTGATAACTTGATTGGCTATAGTTATTGTGCTACCATCAATCTTAACCCCACCCTTGATTGAGGTTGTTGCTGTAGGCAATACATAATCGCCACCAGCCCCGCCACTTAGAAGATTGCCACCAGGGGTTTGGCCGTCCGATAAACGAAGAGCGCCGTCGCTAACATCGTAGAAAAGTGTGCCGCGTCTGCCAATGAAGTTGTCTACAGAGCTCTGTACCAGTCCTGCTTCTATTTTACGAAGTGCCATCGAAATACCCTAGTTAAAATATTTATCGGCTTCTGAAGATTGGATTGGCTGGATTGTGCTCAGTCTCGTCTTGAGTGAGCTTGCGGATGATTGGCGAATCTTTGCCCGCTTCAGCTTTGGCCAGTTCTAATTCTTGCTGTAACGGCGAAACCATTATGGGATTTGGGTCTTTTTCTTCTGGATTCTTTGGCTGGCTTTCACTAGACTCGTTGCCGTCTAGTTTTTCAATAATGTCGGCCAAGGCCCTCATAAATTCTGCTGCTCTCATAGTGTTATTTATCGTTTAGGGTTAGCTACTAACAGTATTTCGTAGTTCACCACATCCGGCAATGCATACCCTTGAGTGATGGAGCAGCCCATGGTGTGTAGGGTGGTCATGAGAGATCGGATGATGTGGGGTCGGGGGTCACTGCCTGCTGATCCTGTTCATGGGCCTGTCTCATCTGTTGTTCTTCCCATGCCTGCTGTTGTGCATCTGTGAGTGTGGGTTCAACCGCCTCTGAGGGAAGGTAGTGGTGGGGCACGGGTTCAGACACAGTGATACCCATGCGTGCAAGACTGTGAGCATAGCTGGGCAACAGTACCTCAGGTATGTTGGCACCGCTCAGTTCAGATTCAGTGGCCACATGATCACGTTTCATGCCATAGCCTGTGCCACCCTGACTGCGATGATGCAACTCTCTATCAAAGGTGCTGTGATTTTGGCGAGCCTGATTCAACTGGCTGCCTTCGGTCTGAGTGTGTTCAGTGGGTGTGGTATTGTGCCTGCCTCGGGATCGGCCACGACGATTGCGTGATCTACGCTTGTGGCGCTGTGGGCGAGCTCTGTGGGGTTTCCCCTCTGTGTGAGTGGCTTCTACACTGATGTTCAGTGGAGCCTGCTCCTCTGTGGAATTCATATTATGTGTGTACTTATGTGAGGTTCACATTAAATACTCTGATTATGACAGGTAGATTGATAGTGGTGGGAGACAGTTTCTGCATACTGCCCGGAGACAAAGATCCATTCCGAAATTGGTGTCAGCAGGCAGCAGAGGCCATGGGCATGACTCTGGTGGTGGCAGCAGGTGCTGGGGTGAGTCAGGATTGGCAATGGGATCAGTTGCAACAGTTGTTTGAACACATCACCCCCGAAGATCGTGTACTGGTGGTGCCCACACACTGTGAGCGTCAATGGTTTGTGGCAGACAAGCCTGCATTCACTCATGTGAATTGTGCCAACCTACCTGAAGAGTTGGGAGTGGAAGTGAGCGAAGCCATACGTCATTATTGTGTGCATCTGCAAAGACCCGATTTGGATCTGCAACATCAGGCACATCGCTTGGGATGGCTGCATGCTCAAGTGGATCGCGTGGGAGCTCACCCCATCTGGGTGCTGCCTGCGTTCCGACTGCATTGGATCATCAAAGGTGTTCAAACCAGTACCCCTGAATATTGGGATCATTTCCGCATCAGAAGATTGAACAATCTGCTGTTGAGTGATCAAAATCTCTATGAAGCCATACAAGAGCGTGAGATGCTGCCAGGTGAGAGCACCAACACAGTGTTTCAAGGAGTGGATGTGAGATACAATCATCTGCTGAGACACAATCATGAGATACTGGCTCATTGTGTGGTGAGAGCCATCCAAAGCAAACAGCCAGTGGATCTTCAAGATCCTCGTTGGATGTGTGAACGACTGAGCCCCAAGATCTGGCAAGACACAAGATTCATTCAGGATCAGATGGATGTGAATCAGCTCCAACGTCGTGAAGATATACTGAACAGATTTGAAGGCTCACTGATAGACAAAGTCTGGTACAAAGATTGGTTCAAAAAGTGAAACCCATACAAAAAATACCCACCTACTATCACAGTCATTGGGATGATAGGGAAGATGGTTTCTCCTGGCAAGAGTTGTCATTGCTGGCATTGATATTAGTGCTCATATGGAGTGTGTACTGGTTGATCATACATTGGGCGGATCACTTATTGGGTGATTGGTTGGCATGGTATGTGGAATTGATCAGCCCCATGGCGGCACTGCCAGTGATGTGGGTGTGCAATTCATATGGCAGAAATCCCTTGCATTGGTGGCCCATGGTGTGGGGTCATCGTGTGCAGTTGGATGCACAAAATGCCGAATTGGTGCTGATGGATGCAGATGCTGTGACTCAGTTTATGGGTGGTCGCAGTCGTGTGTGGTGTGACACTCGTGATGTCAATCAAGTATACCTAAAGTTCCGACGCCGTCGTGATGCTGTGTGGTTTGGACTGTTCCCTCATTTTTTCCGAAACAAAAAGAAGAAAATCAAATAATTTTTATCATTTGATTCTGAGTGGGCTTATCGTCTCTGTTCCAATGAGGGTTTCCCGGTGGAGTATTGGGCACACAGAATCCCAACTGATGACCTACAGCATCCAACACTGGCACTTCTGAGTCTGCAGTGTCGGCTGGATATCCCATGCCCATGGCCACCACAGCACAATAACTGGGCATGCCCAATTGTTCAGCCACCATCTTAGGGTGATGACACACGCCGTAACCTGTGTTGAGTCCTTGTTCTTCTGCAGCCAGCATGGCAGCAGTGGCACTGATGTAGATATCACTGCGTTGCTGATAAGCGTCAGGTGTGCCCACTGTGTACTGCACCCACTCATTGTGGATCTGTTTCTGCACAGTAATGCGACGAGCATCTTTCAGTTCACTCAACCAAATCAACACCACTGGTGCACGATATTGACCATTGTAGTCGCGAGCTTCTTTACTCTGATGTCCCACAGGAATGTCATAAGCCGGATAACCATCCCATGCCCAAGTGTGTTCATAAAACAACCAATCTTTAATTTTCTTGCCCTCAGCACTGTTGGTGATGGCCACTATCCGGTGACTGTGATGAGCCATTTTGCTGGGAGCGAGATAGGCACACTGCAACACATAATCCAATTGAGCATCAGTCACAGGTGTGTCCAGCCACAGTTTAGTAGTGTATCTTTGTTTTAAAATTTTTAATACATCCATAATTTGAATATTTTTTTTGCTTGCTTCATTGTTAATCCATCACTAGGAGATTGTTTCAAACTCAAATCACAGCTAATCACCCAACGAGGTTCGGTATTGCCATTGATAATTTCATGAGGTATGGCAGTCTGTACCACACTTGGCCATTTAACTGCTTGAGTGTGCAAATGGACCACCTGAGAACGGTCATACGCTATATATGGTTGCTCTAATAATAACTGAGTTTTAAATTTTATAACTTGTTTCTTTTTCAATCTAAACCAATACATTAGACTGTTTGAACCTTGTACACACCAGTTCATACACACTCGATCAACAGTGTTACCATCTCCATCAGTGTGTATATCGCACTTGCCACCTTTAGGAGTATAAAAAATACAAATAGGCTGAGTAAGAATCAGTCCTAATTGATCAATCCATTCTAAAAATTCTTTGCTGACATTATCTTTGTTTGTATACCAAATTTTAGATTCATCCATATTACAATCGTTCAAAACACCACAATCAGCCAATGGATGGGCAACCGGAGTCTTAAGATCAAAACAATATTTAGAAATCATATGTATACTTATAAAGATAAAATACCCCAAACAACTCAAACAGGACCATGTGTGACCACAGGTACACAGCATAAATATTGGCATGCGTTACAAAGAGTTTAAAATTATTGTAGAAGCAACACTTCAACCTAGTGAACTGTTTCAAATTAAACATATTAATTGGAGACCGGCTGCTTTTTTAAAAAAACTTCAAGATAGAACTCCTTTCATAAAATCTCAAACAGGAGAAAAAGTCATACCATCCAAAGGAGAGTTTGAAAGACTTCAAAAACAGATTAACGATGTGGTAAAAGCTAAAAAGAATAATCCCACGGCTCCTTCAATTAATTTCACAATCAAAACAGACAAAGGAGAATTTAAAATCAGTGATTTTGAAAAAGCCGATTTACAAACGCCCAAAGGTCAGATCACATCTATAGTAAATGTGCAACCGTTAGGCATAGGTATAGCCGCAGACAAAACCGACAAAAAAATTGCCACATCACAACAAATAAAAGCAGCTATAGAAAATAAACAATCTATTCTAGGCAAAAACCTTTATCAAACCATAGTAAATAATGAAGTTTTAGCACAAGCAGGTTTATTAGGACAGGCTGTAAAAAAATGTGCCAAAGAAATAACAGAAAAAACAATTCCTAATATTCAAGCATATGATTCAAAAATACAAAAAATATTAGCCATAGATGCAGGAGAATATTTAGGAATTCTTCAAATGATATACGATACTGCAAACTTTCCCAAAAAACAACAGTTTTTAAAATTTTTAAATGCCGCAGATCTTAAAAATATGATAATCATTTTTCCAGGAACTCAAAACAGTTCACTAGGAGACAGCTATGGAGTACAAAATAAGACAACAGGACACACCATAATGATCAGCAGCAAAGGAGGCAAAGGGTCGACAGCTTCAGGCGCAGCTCCTTCCTTAAATGGATTAAAAATTTCAGATAACATAAAATCAAAAATAAAACCCGGTAATGGAATAGATTTCCTACAAATCATGCAACAGCGCTCTGCCTTGGAGCAACCATTTGAAGGATTAAATTTTCTTCACAAATATTATCCAGAATCTATACTTCCAATCTATAATAAAATTTTGCCATTTTCATCAGATGATATAGAAAAAATTAAAAACAACATCAAAGGAGTAGGAAAACTACCAGTCAAATTCAACAAAATAATTACATCCAAAATGTTCAAAACAGATTCTACAGCCACAGACGGGGGTAAACTGGTGTATTCTGCTGTTAAAGATTTAGTAAAAATATTCAATGAGATTCAGCCCATCAAAGACTTCCGCCAGACTATCTTAGAAATATTAGACATGAACTTTGTTCAAATTTTTTCAAGAGCCACAGGAGGAAAACTTACAGCTGACATACTATGGCCTGGCAAAGTAGATGGAACAGTATTGCTTTGGTCAAAAATCGAAGCAGCCGAACCCACCAAAGCAAAATTAGGTTTTAAAATTCTATAAAAATTAAAATTATTGCAGTTGCACTTCCACAGCTTCAGCACCACGTGCATACCAACTCCAAGTGTTTGAATCAATCTGTTTGGGAGTGCCTTGCCATTCAGTTATGAATTCTGTTTCAGCAGTGGTGATCCTCACCCAATACCTATCTCCTATCTTACGCTGAGGCACAGTGAAGTCCACACGCCCACACACCATGTCTTCAGGCCCAATGGGCCATGTTTGAATAAGTTTCTTCTTCATTGTATTGGTGGACCTGGACGGTAACGCTCCGACGACCTTTGACTGCCAGCCAAATGTGATACTATTTCACCACAGGCCCTTGATTGATATTATATGACCATTTAATCACAAAGTCAATACCCAACAGCACGCCTAGAATCAAATGTGTTGTTTTTACCAAAAAAAATCACAGATAAGTATTCTTGTATTTCACAATCAAGTGACATACAAATTTGGAAAGGAGATCCTCTATGGAAATCTTGAACAAAATAAAAGCATGGGCATCCGCACTGGCCGACGTTGGTGTGAGCCTACTAGCCCTTGGGATAGTACTGGAAGTGTTGTTTAAAGGACAGAGCATACCGTTCTTGTCGTCAACCAACATCATCGGTAACGTCACCCAAATCGTTAAAACTTTCTCCACTGAAGGATTGGTTGGCTTAGTGGCCATATTCATCCTATACAGTATCTACAAAAAGAAGTAGTAACGACGTAAGAACTGGGGGCGGTGTAGACGTGCATCGCCCTTTTATCTAAATCCTTTAAAATTTACAACTGTATTGACCACCCGGAGTCAATCGTTCTTTCAGATCTTGAATGTTGGGCAAAGTCTTTGGAGTGGGGTCTGTGGTTTTGTTATCTGTGGTACCTTTGATAGTTTTGATAGGTTCTGACAGATGTGCATTAGGATTGAAACGACAGTCTTGCACAGCACAAGCAGAGAGAACCAAGAATAAAAATAAGAATCTCATTGTGAATGCATCACCCACAACACCATGCCAAAGTATACCACAAAGTGCAGAATCTGATCCACAGTTTGCAGCAGCCAATAGCCCTGGCGTGATTTGGTTTCAGTCCAGCCCAATGTTCTTGCTGTGCAGGTCTTGGCCCAATCAATGTGCCAGTGAGTCACATAGTCCACCACAAAGCACAACACTGCCCAAGGCCAGCCCACACATATCAAAAAAATCACAGCAGTCAATCCAGCATGGTGCAGATAGTGCCAGTGAGATTTGTGATCAAAATACACATATTTCAGTGAAGGTTTGATATAAAGAGCCTGCAGATAAAGATCCGCAACAAAATGTTTGGCAGCCAATAAAAATAATGCGAGAGTGAACATGATCAAATACCTTGGGCGCTGGCATCAGGAAATTGCACAAAAAACATTTTTCTATGGCTGAGCCAATAATCAGTCAAATTCAATATGTGTTGCGGATCTCGATAAGCAGTGCCAGTGAGTTTGAGATACAACAGATCACAGGTGCCAGGCAGTTTCACACGACCCAAAGACACTGCCCTCTGTTCCAAATCTCTTTTGTGATGACCATAATGAGGATCCATGGGTTCCACTGCCAAATCATCTGCGGCCACACTGCCTGATATGATCATGGCTCCCACACGACGGTGCAGTCTGTTTAAAAATTTCAATTGTAGATCCTGTTGGTAAGCATTGTTGATGAACACATCAGCACCTTCAGCCGCTGCACACACAGATTCAAAATTTTCTACCAAATCATATCCATCACCATTGATCTGACCAAAACCTGTGACTTCCAAACCCATCAGCTCATGATATTTGAAATGCTCATACCAAGCCTGACCCAAGCCTCTGCCATGACCAGTGATAACATACCTTTTTTTCATACAATAACGCCTTTATACGGGTGAATGTTCAAGAATACTTATCTGCATGCCCAGTGCCAAAATTATTTAAAATCAGGCCCGCTCAACCAAGATACCACACTGCGTCGGGTGCCTTGAGTGATGGGTTCCACACCATGCATGATGTGACTGGGGAACACCAAAACTGTGCCGGTTTTGGTCAGAATGTGCTGACGATGATGCAGGTCAGTCTGGAAATAAAACCTGCCGCCTTCATACTGATCATTCAGCATGAGGATCACTGTGAGTTTGCGTACCACCAGGTCTGACAGCCTCAGTGTGTCCACATGGGCGTCATAGCGATCTCCGCCTTCTGCATAGGTCAGCAGTTCCGATTGTGCAGGTCCAGAAATGTCATACTGCCAGCACTGCTGATTGGCCTTGATGCCCAAAGCATACAGGGTGAGGCTGAGTGGATGATATTCGCTCATGTGCTGTGTCTGCACCTGACGCACATTGGTGGCTGTTTCTGGATCCGCACCGATCTTGCCAGCCTGTTGTGGCCAAGACTCTGACCCCAGCAGCATGTGATCGATGTGATCCTCAGACAGTTGTGCAGGAAATTCCCAGTATAGACAGTCCCTATGGTTCATTTGATCAGCCATCCAGCAATGATCACCAAGTCAAACAGCCATTCCACATAGGTCACTCCCAGTACCAAAATTAAAAATATAATAATGATGTTTGTGTTGTGCATGTATAGTAATTATGGCAATTTGAGATCATAGTCAAGGTTATTGATGTTCAAACATTGTGGCCATAAATATTTGCATGTTGAAACAATATGTGATGATCATTGTGGTGTCTGCCATACTGATGACATTGGCCTTGATTGCATTAAGTCTTATCTAAAGATTTTCTTCAGGATCTCATAAATAATTTTGAAGGAGATTGCTCATGGAAGTGATCATAGCTTTTAGCATTATCACAGTGATTGTGGGATCGCTGATTGTGTTCTATTTCCTCATAAGACAAAATCCCAAAAGATTCATACCCACCCCTCGTAGACGTCGCAAAGGTCGTAAAAAATAATATTTTTTAAAGTCTAAGAGTAATCAATGTTTCCAGAAACGCACACTCTATAGTCATCTGAAGTGTAGAATGGATTGACAGAATGAGTCATATTTCCAGGAAACACTATCATTTTATTTTCAAAAGTATTATCCACAGGAATAGTATAAGTTTTAATACGTCCTAATGCATCTGTGTAATGAAAATTGAATGTTGCTGTGGTTTGAATTTCTCTATCCGTAGGAGAACAAAATGCTATCTCGTCCTTGATTAAAAAAGGAACCTTTAACCAAAGAGCAAAACTAAAAACGCCACTGTGAGTATGGTTTTGAAAAAATTCATGTTTCTTTTGAAAGTTAATCCATGCTGTTTTCAATTTAAAAGAATGTTCTCCAGGACGATCAAAATCAAATGTTTTTAGATATTGTTGACACATGGGTTGAAGAATTGATTCAAGTTCTGATAGACAGTTTTTTAAATGATACTCTTGTTTGAGATTGCCAGCATGTCCCAAAGGTATTATTTTAGCATCTGAAAAATTTGATTGTATATCATTCATTTCTTTTATGGTTACTGCGAGTTCTTGAGGATCCAAAGTAACACCCAAAAACCCCACATTAGGAAAATTCCAATAGAGTTGTTCTTTCATATGAATATTTATTTTTGGTGCACCCACCAAGAGTCGAACTTGGACTTGAAGTTTCGTAGACTTCCGTGATATCCATTTCACTATGGGTGCTGGACTATAGTATATGTGATTTTGGTTGGGAAATCAACCTTTTATATGTGAATGGTTCCGTCTTCCAGTTGAGAAGAGTCTACACAATTAATACGCACATCCACAATGCCCATGTCTGGATATTTCAAAGAACTTTTCAACATGTCTTCTCGTTTGATCACAGCGGCTGATTCACACTCACGTAGAGTGGCATATTCGCGAGGTGGATCTTCCTGCATGGCAGTGGTGTATGGATAACCGCTCAGATCCAGTTGTAAAAGCATGATCAGCATGATGTAGGTATTCATCCAATATTTATAGAAATCTATACCAATAAGAATTGGTGGGAGAAGAGGGACTTGAACCACCATAGTCAGATTCAAAGTCTGAAGTCCTACCATTAGACGACTCCCAATGTGTTGGTGGGTGTGGAAAGAATTGAACTTTCGGCCCCGTGGATGTCGACCACGTGCTCTACCACTGAGCTACACACCCTCATGGTCGGGATGACTGGATTCGAACCAGCGACCTCCTGGACCCCATCCAGGCGCCCTACCAGGCTGGGCCACACCCCGAGATTTTGGTGCGGTCAGAGAGACTCGAACTCTCACGGATTTCTCCACACGCCCCTCAAGCGTGCCCGTCTACCAGTTCCGACATGACCGCATGCATTTGGAGCGGGTGAAGGGAATTGAACCCACGACCTAATCGTTGGCAACGATTCGCTCTACCACTGAGCTACACCCGCTTGTCTTGGTGCCCTGAGAGGGACTTGAACCCCCACACCCTTGCAGGCAATAGATTTTGAGTCTATCATGTCTACCATTCCATCATCAAGGCCTCTATGATCCATAGCCGGGATTCTGTTCTATGCCGTCATCTGTCTCTGCGTCCTACCCACAGTGTGCTTGGCCATTCACTGACTATTTGGACTCGCACCCACCAAGAGTGTCCCGAGCTTCCTCAGCATCACTGCTGCGACGGCTCGATCATGTGATTATTATAGCATGGTTTAGTATCAATGAGCAATCAAAAATTATTTGATCAGTTCTGAATAAGCCACAGTTCTCAAGTAAGGCTTGATTTTATGGAAAGATTTTGGAAATCTTTGTTGTGCCTGCTCATCACTCACAGACGCAGTAACAATCAAATCTTCACCCAATTTCCAGTTGGCTGGAGTGGCCAATTGATGTTCAGCAGTGATCTGTAAAGAATCCAATACTCTCAGTATTTCATCAAAGTTTCTACCTGCCGATGCTGGATAGTCCAATCTCAACTTAACTTTCTTGTCTGGTCCTATCACAAACACAGTTCGTACAGTCATGGTGTCTGGAGCATTGTCCCGTACCATGCCATACAACAGAGACACTTGTCTGTTGTTATCTGCTATGAGAGGATATTCAGGCAATTCACCTTGAGTCTCTTGAATGTCGTTCAGCCATTGATCATGATTGTCCAAGTTGTCCACACTCAGTCCGATCACTTGTACTCTGCGTTTTTTAAATTCAGGCAATAGTTTTTGTAATGTGCCCAGCTCAGTGGTGCACACAGGAGTAAAATTCTTTGGATGTGAAAACAACACAGTCCAGTGGCCATTGATGAATTCATAAAAATTAATAGGGCCATGACTGGTGTCGGCAGTGAAGTTGGGTGCTAGATCATTTATTTGTATCATAGTTTCTCCTTTTGTTATACTATTAATTTAGTATAGAATACTGCGAAAGTCAAGAGTCACAAAATAAAAAAGTGAAAAGTCAAACAATTTTATAAAAAAACAAAATATTTTTTTAGTCTATATCGTAATATTAAAATTTATTTTTATCCGGTGTGAGGGATATTATCCCCCACAACAAATAGTGGATCAATTAAAATGCGTAATTGATTCCCACAGTAGCAACAGAAGGATCTTTTCCTGCTGTTGGTGCACTCATACCATTCAGATACATGGTACTGTTGGCATCATTGTTCACCCAACTGTAGGCAGCATAAACACTGGCACCTGGTGCAAATGTTTTTGTTAGTCCTAAAGTATAACCTCGACCTTCATTGGCAGTGGTTTGAGCACCGTCTTTGGCCTGAGCATACACTGCATGAGCAGCCAACCCATTTTCCAAAGGCACTCTTACTGAGTACACATTGGCAGTGGATTTAACTGTGGCAGTGGTTGAGTTGTCTCCATAGATGTAAGCCGCACTCACAGCTACCCGACCAAAGTCATAAGATCCGCCAATGCTTTTCGCATCAGTTTCTCCCACTGAAGTGGTTGCTTTCTTTGTGGCATATCCTACACCTAATTTGGCTGCACCTGCCGAGTAGGTCACTGAACCAGATGTGATGTCAGTTTTTGCATCAGTGGTCGCTGAAGTAGAATTACCAGCATAACCTGCTTGTAATTGTAATCCATTAAACACTGGTGAAATATACTTGATCACGTTGCTGGCATCTGTGCCAATCTCTATGGCTGAGCCGTTCACAGGAAAGTTTGTGAAGTTACCAAACTGCCATGTTAATGTGTCGATTTCTCCCGCCATTGACATGTCAGTGGTTCCCAGACGTATTTCTCCTGCGGCACCACTCACTCCCACCCAAGCTTCACGAGTGAACACCTGTCCTGTGGTAGTGGTAGAACCCAATGAGCCTGTTTGTGGTTTCAATGCACCTTCAAGATTGAAGTTGAACTGTAGGCCACCTAGGTCTGGAGAGTTGCCCTTGAATCCCAGTCGGCTGGTAGATAATCCACCTTCACCTGCTCGGATCAAAGTTTCCACACCTGAATCATAACTCTGTACGCCAGCATCTACATTGCCGTAAAAGTTAAGCACAGGAGCGGATTTGGCTTGTGCCTTGGCAGATTTGCCTGACACAATCAACAGTATCACAGCAGCCAAAGCCACCAGTACTATTGCGCCAATTGTTATTTTACTCTTTTTGTTTTTCATTGTTTCTCCTTTATTTCTTGCCGCAAAGCAAGAACCAACATTATACTACTGGTTGTGTGGATAAGTCAAATGGCAAAGTTGCCAAAATGTAAATGAAATAATTTTGATTGTTATTTGCGAAACATTCTGTCCCAGAACACTGAGATATAGAACACACCCACCAAACCCCAGAATCCCAGCAGCCAAGTGAGATAGGTGCGCCAATTTTGAAAGTCCCACACAAAGCTCAACACAATCAGCACGATCCACAGTGTGTCCAGCAGACTGTGAGTGTACTGCCATCTAGCACCATAGCGATTGATTAATTGTTGCCTTTTCTCAGCAAAATATGGTATCACATGGCGCAGTATCACAAAGCCTTCATTCAGCACCATCAGTATGAAACCAAAATAGAATATCATTGATGTGTTTATTTACTGTGAGTCCTCAGGATTGGGTCGAGGTTTGAAAGTGTGTTTGACCTGTTCATATGCTCTAAGAGCACATTCGGGCCCACACAATGTTTTGGTTTCACCCACATCATAGTCTCTGGGATCAATCCAATACACAGGCACATCCACTGGTGTGTCACAGATCCAACATTGAAATCTTGCGTGAGTGCTGCCGTTGTGAAACATTAGGAGATCTGATACTGCATGTCACCAGCCACCACATAACGATTCTCTTGGCTGGTACAGATGCCGGGTCTGTGCCACACATCTGATGGATAGATCAACCATGTGAAGGGTTTGGGAGCCACATAGAATGTTTCTTTGAGATCTCCTGAGGTGGCAAACTCTGTGCCGGCTGTGTTGAGATTCAGTTCATCTTGCGGTATGTGAACATAATAAATGCCACTCAGTTTGGGATATGTTTGATCTTGATGGTGATGATGCCACAGTTTGTTTCGGTCCAGATTGTCCTGAGCACAGGTTTGAAAACTCCAAGCATTGATGCCTTTAATGCGTACTTCTCGGCCCAAATAAAAGAAACAACTCATGATGAAAGTCATACGCATCTTTAAAAAGGTAGGAGTTTGACGAGCAAATATATTCTCCTTGGTCTGGTACTTGGGAGAATGCGCTTCATCAAAGTAATTGCCTTTGGCAATGATATCCTGCACAGTGGCAATGATGTGCTGATTGTCAGCCTCAGTGATTAAACCCGAATAGTCATACTTGCGGAAGATATCGTTGTCTTGAATAATTTTGGTCATGGGCTGTTTTATTTACAGTGTGTGTTAACTGCTGTTACAGGATTTGGCATTCAGCTCTGCATAGTGTCGGATGGTGAGTATGAGACTGCCCAAACCATTCTGTCGCTGTGGTGTGATCAGTTGAGCAAACCCCAATGCAGTGAAATCTTTCAGTTCTATATTGCTCAATGCTTCGTAGCTTTGATTGCCCAATATGTCCAACACAATGTGAGTGATGCCTTTGGTTATCTGAGCTTCAGCATCAGCCATCAGAGTGAGAGTGTGAGTGTCATATTTGGGTATCAACCACAATTTGCTCACACAACCTGGAATAAGAAACTGATCCTGTTTGTAGGATTCAGGCACAGTGTCCAACAGTTGTGCCAATCCAAAGATGTATTCTAAACGATCCATGCCTGACAGCAAAGACAATCTTTGACTCCATTCATTCACTTTGGACTGTATATTAACATTCAACATGATTATTTTACTGTGTACCTTGATTCAAACTCGTCTTTCCAGCTGGTAGCCACTCCAAAGTCCTGCTCTTCTTGATACTTTTGATAATCCCAATCCTTGAGTATTTGTTCACAGTTGCCCAATCCCCACTCAACCAAGTTGGCCTGGGTGATGGCTTGATCTTCTGTGGGCATTATCTGTGAATAGGCATATTCATAACGATTATTTGTAGTGTGACGAAACACATTCAACTCATAAGAGTCCATCCACATTTTTTTAATCTGTGCTGTGAATTCTCTTCGGGGAGCATCTGCACCCTGTCGCAGACTCCAATGTTTGTAGAATTTAGAACGACCTTGACCCATCTTTTTTCTTGCTGTAATAATATTTTTTGAATTGTGTATCTTCAAAATACAATTTAAGAAATCTTTTAGGGCAGGTCTTTTTTTCAATTATTTCGCACAGTTTGTCATAGTGTGCTTGAATTTTCAATTGTTGATATTGTGATTGTTTCATTTGTTTGATCAATTTAATCATCGTGAGTAACTATCAACAGCATGGCGATCAGCATGAATATAATCAATCCCACTTCATCCCATTGTTTGCCCAAGCCCGCAGTCATCACTTTGGTCAGCATTACTAAAAATCCTGCCAAACTCAAAAATACAATTATATTTTTAATCATATTATTCCACTTCATGTGCTTGCCACAATTTGTCTGTGCCACCCAAATGTCCCCAATCACTGTCCACCACCAGTTTGGAACTGATGCCACCTCTGGGTCTAAATCCTATTTCAATTCTCACTCTCATGGGTTCATATGTTTCTTTGATATGCTTGTACAGCATATCCAAACATCGTTCATAGCTCATGATAGTATTTCTGTACTGATACAGATACAGTTTGAAACTTTTCAATTCAATAGTGCGAGCATCACCATAAAACCATATGCGGATAACTCCAAAGTCTGGTTGCTCTTGAGCTCCTAAGAAAGTAAATTCAGGTATGTGAATGCGTTGTTCATAACCTTTGGCAGCATTGGGCAAAGACTTTAAAATGCTCTTGTCAATGGTGTGCCACAGTTTGTTCATATTCGATTTAATCTTGGTTGCCCATGCCGTAGAATTGCACTTTGCTGTTGCTGCCATATTGTGCCTGCACAGCCTGTGTGGCCTGTGTCACGTTCATGGCACGTTGTTCCACAATGATGCCTGGTGTTTGATTGTTGATCATCACCAAGAATCTAAAATTTTTTAACGGTAAGTTGCTCATCTATTCTCCTCAGTTAGTTGTTTATATTGTACACTCAGCACTGCCAAATGTCAATCCAAAAGAACCATGTATTCTTTGGGATAATGTTCACGAAACCAATCCAAACCTTGCTCCATGATGTCCGATTCTCCCAATTGTTCTGCACCTTTGATGCAGTCATACACTGCCACTGCTTGTGGTGTCAGCATCACACTCTCTCCTGAGAATGGATTCTTAACTTCCACATCCTGCTTATCCAATATTTGTATTGGAAATGGATCTTTTATTTTATTCATTCTCACCTCTAGTCCATTGTTCTTTGTAGTCGTGCATGGTCTTCAATCCCTCTTCATTGTTGTGTAGATATTCCAACAATTCTTCCGCCAGCTCTCTGCGAACTTGACTCTGCATGGGATCAGGATGACGTTCAATCATGATCTCGTGCAGACGCTCACGTATGCCTGCATACAAATGATATAGATCCTGTTGTCTCAACATTATTTTTTAACCTCTTCTGTCGCAGGTGTAAACCAACCTTTGATGGTTGCCCAATTTTGTTTTTCCTGTTCGAACTTTAAGGTCTCGTTCCAGCTGTCTTTTTGGAACTGCTTGGTCTCTTCCCAAAAACTGCTCACTCCTAAAGATATATTTGTGGGTATATTGCTCACAGTCACTCCCAGTGCTGTGACATCTTGAGACACAGATGTGCTCACTTCATCATACCACTTGTTGATGGCGTCTTGAGTTTCTTTTACTATCTCATTGGCAGGCAATGGAGCAGTCATACCATATATCACGGCTGCCGTTGCCAGTATTAGTTTTTGTGTTGCGTTCATTGTTTTCCTTTGGTTGTTGTGCATTACCATCCTCCATCCACATGATGGATTTTACGATTGATTGAAGTCACTGTGCGTTCTTGTTTTATGTGTTTGATGTCCACAATCAATACAGTCAGATCTGCTTTGGCACTTGACACATCTTTCTGTGTCAATTGAGTCAAGATTTTATTCAGTCTATTCAATAGTTCTGTTTTATTCATGTGTGTCTTCTTTCTTGTGTTGTTTAAAAAATTCTTCCCAAAACTGTTCTGTTTCCTGTTCTCTCAAAAGATTAGATCCCAATTGAACATTCTCATCAATCAATTCTAATGTTTTAAAATCTGCCAGCATGTCATCAAAAGGTATTTGATTGTTGCTTTGCCATCTCAAAATTCCCAGATTATCCATATAGGTTTCAAGGAAATTTGTTCTGATGTATTCTTCTGTGTGACCTGTTTGAAATATCATTATGCCGCCGCCTTTAGGTAATCATGGCTGATAAGTGTTTCTTTAACTGATCTGATCAGTGCTGAAGTATCTGATGAACCCCAACCTTCTGTTTCGGGCCAATCACCTGTGAAGAATATCACATCTTCGTACATCACATCTAATGCTTCTGGATTAGATATATCTAGTTCTGATATTGCTCTTGTCATCATAGAAAGAGTTAGATCAGATTCATTTGCAAATCTTGTTGCTAGTACTGTGTGTATGTCTTTGTGTGCCATTGTTCTCCTTTTGTTATAATATTAGTATAGCATCATTGATACCAAAAAGTCTACCAAAAAAGATTAACATTTTGCTGGATATTAAAAAATAAAAGTGTTCAATTTCAATGGTTTAGAAACCGCCAATTGCTTGACTTTTTAATCTGCCCAACTGCGAATAGAGCTTTTAATACCGTGCAATTCCAACACTGATTGCACAGCTTCCATGGCATGTTCTTGAATATCTAATGATTGTGTGCCCAACAGTCTATGACCTCGCATGATGGAATAATAACTGAGTTTGTGTGTTTTGCCTCGTTTGTCCTGACTGTCACCCAAACCTTGTTGAGTCAACCATGTGACAAATTTACCTTGAGAGTCTTCTAGGATAATAATATGTGATGATCCACAGTACATGGGTTCACCGTGTTTTTTAACAAACTCATCCACTGCTGTGTGAGCCGCTTCACACACACAGTGCCATAGGTCTCGGGCAGAGACCTTATGACTCAAGAAACTGTTGATCTTTAATTGAGCTTCAGAGATCATTAGTTGCACAATCTACCGTGCGAATCCATATACAACGCACCAGTCCATCTCACAATGTAATTGCCAAATATGTTGCCTCTGGCAGCATTCTGAGCTGGCATGTTATAACCTGCCGCTTTAAGTATGTCACCTTTGCGAAATTGCACACCCTTTGAACTCACGAAGTCTTCTTTCACTATGAAAGAATGCACACCGTAATTCTTTTTAGTTATCTTGATAAACTTCTTGCCTTCTTTGACTTCAAGACCTTGTGCAAACTCTTTTTTCATGTTGTCTCTGATTTGATCCCTCACTGAATCACCAGTGTTGGTGCCTTGAAAACATCCATAGTCTGCTCTTATCTTGTCTAGGTATATTGCTAGTTCTTTTTGCATCAGTGCCTCTTTGTTGGTTTATACTATTATTATACACTCACCTATACCAAAAAGTCAATGTTTTGGTATCAGAAAAAGGTGTTCAATTACAGTGACTTAAACAGAGGATTAGATTTGATCTCTTTTTTCTTCTCATTGGCTGTGTGAATCTCCAGCAATGGATTGTCTATTTGTTTGATTTTCAGCAGTTTGGCTTCTAAAAAACCTGTGATCCTCTCCCGGGCTTTCTGTTCAGTGTCAGCATAGAACCAGCTCTTCACCTTGACTCCAGTGGGCAACACACATTCAAAACTCCAGGCGGCGTTGTAAAGTTTATCGGTCATTTTATCTCTTTTTTTGTTTTGTTGGCAAAGTCACCATTTATAAAACTTTTAATATCGTGACACTTTTTACATAAAACTTGGATGTTTTCTTTTGCATCAGTACCACCCAATGCTCTTGGCACTATATGATCTCCGTGCATCTGATATCTCATAGCAGTCCATTTTAATAAAGGATCTTCTATCTCATTGAACGCAGGGTCTTTTCTTGGATCATATTGACACAAAGGGTTACTACACACCCAGTCTCTAAAAAATGTATGAGGTTCTGCAGGATTTCCAAATCCTCCATATTCCCTACACTGACATTGATGATCCCTACACAAAGAATCTGATCCAGGACCTTCATATATGCTTAAAAGTTTACCACAATTTAAAACAACACATTTAAGATTTAGGTTCTGCTGTTCTTTCAGCACATCAAGACTCTTCATTTTATCCTGACTAGGGTTTCGAAAAACGACTACCATAGTAATGACTTTCCTACTGTAAACCCATTGTTTACACTGTAGTCTGGAGTTTGAAGTTTTGTACTTTTTTGTAATTGAGCTATGTAAAAAGGCATTCCACATTTAGGTTCAGTAACAAAACCTTTTATTTTTTTTGTTTCTGCATAACTTTCTGCATTGGCTTTTTTATACCAAGTTTCATATACCTGTTTGACTTTGCTCCAAAATGAACCTGTTTCAGACCAATTGGCTTCAAAATATTTTTTATTGAAGTCAACTAATTCAAGTAAGTATGCATCATCTACCACTATGTTTTGTTTGTGGCAAGCATCAAAAAACTCATACAGCATTCTTACTTCTTTAGCCTGTGTGGGTCTTTTAGGATTAAGAAATGCAAAATATTGTGAAAACATTCTAGTGACCTCTGGATGTTTTCTAGTTTTTAAAGACTTGCTCATTAGAGTATCTGCTAATAATGTGATTGCACCCTCTTCTTCTTCGTCACCAAATTTTTTATCAGTGGCAAATAATCCTGCCGCAGATAGATAATCATTTTTCTTGGCTGTATCTAACCATTCTGGATCAGTGCTTCCATCTATTTTGACTCCATAAACCATTTGTCTATATTTGTCAATAAAATCAATTTTTTGTTTGGCATCACCATTCAATAAAATAAAATTCCTACGTATTTCTAATTTGTGTTTGACAGGATAAATTACCACAGGAAACATCTGATTGGCCAAACGCTCACCAAATACCTTAGTGATTAAAATGTACAGCATCACAGCAGTGTGTTGACCCTCCCAAGCAATGTAATATCCAGGTTTTTCGTCGTCTTCATACACTTGAATAGCCATTACCATAGTGGCTGCAAAACAATTAATAATGTTCATAATAAATTCTAAATTCAAAGGTCTTTGCATGGTAGCGTCAATAAGAATTTTATCAGCTGGAACCATTATACCTTTGCAAATTTTAATTTGTTCGAAAGACGTGTATTGGTTTGTGTGGCGTCTTTTGAATTCATCTACCACTTGTTCTAACCTTGCTTTAAAGTATGACGCAAGACTTAAGGCAAAATCCAAGCGACTTTCCAAAGTTACGAAATTACTTCCTTTGTTGAGATATTGTTTATTGATGAGGTCGGCGTGTGAGTGTACTAACATTTTTTTTCTCCTTTTAGTTGCGGACATAATGTCCTATTAGCGGGCTATATTGCCCTAAAGTTAAATGTTAATTACACAATATAATAAGATATAATAAAAGTCAATCAGAAAAGACTGCCAAAATAACTGTTGATACAGAAGGATTTATAGTACTAGAGTGCTGGTGCTGTCGCCCACTTGGCCCGAAACCCAAGTGTTGAATGCCAGACTGTAGCGTTCTTTTTTGGGATTGCTCTTGTTGGTAGTGACTGAATGTGTGAGCCAGCTGGGGAAGAATACCACGTCCCACTTCTTAGGGCGCAGACTCCAACCCTGTGCGTTGAACACATTGAACTTGTCAGGATTGAAATTGTAATCAATTTTCACCACATCAGGAAACACGTTGGTCCAATGCTTGTCTTTGTGGAACACAATGTCACCTGTGTCCTGCACATCTGACAGATACAACACGCCCGATATAAGACTGTTGCTGTGATAGTGTTCGCCTGAATAATCCTGATCCATGTATTGATTCATCCATGAAGTGTTGATTCTAAATTTGTGTTTGCGATCCACATCCAAAAATCCATGCAAAAAGTCTTCCAATCTTGCTGTGAGTGCATCCTTGAGTGGTCGGCAGATGGGTTCATCCAGCACGAACAGCCCTGACGAGTTCTTGGCATTGCTGTAGATCAATCTCTTGTAGTCTAATTTGTTGATGAGGTAATCCTCAATCACTGAGCTCTGTGGTTCTATTTCTGTGTTGCACACGGGTACGGCAAACAAAGGCAGCACATTCTCGTTGGTGATGGGTTTCAAAGACATTGTACTATTATATAACTAATTTTTTACCAAGTCAATCAGTTTTTGAATCTGTGTGGGTTTGGTTTGTTTGAGTATGCCATGACCCAAATTGAACACATAAGGATGATCCTTAAATTTGTCCAAATACATTTTGGCAGTTTGCAGCATGTTTTGGGTATCACCCAATAATTTTTTTGGATCCAGTCCTCCTTGTATGGGCCAACGACTCAACATCTGCAGAGCCCAATCGATATCCATGGTGTAATCAATGCTGATGCAACTGGGATTCACTGTTTTACAAAAATTTAAAACTTGGTTGGGTTTCAATCCTTTGGGGAAACAGATGATGGGCACTGTAGGGTGTCTCATTCTCAATGCAGTGACTATCTGTTGATTGGGCAAGATACAATGTCGCATCACATCTGCATCAGTTTTGAGTGTGCCTGCATGACTGTCAAATATCTGTACCACATCACAACCTGCCAGTATTTGATTGCTCAAATGTTCCACAGTTTGTACTATCAATCTTTGATGAACATCTTCCTGTTCTCGTTCGGTCAGTGTGACAGTGGGGTCAATCATATAGTGCATCAGTGTGTGAGGAGCAGCAGCAAATCCTATGAGACTCTGGTCCCATGCCAATCTTTCACGTGTGATTTTTATGCTGCGATACACAGGTGTGAGTTTTTTTAAAAATTCTTTTGGGTCATGATCAAAAAAAGTATTCAAATCAAACACGCTTAATTCAGGACCCTGCTGAGCCACGAATTCTAAATCTTGTCCCATGGCCCAAGGAATCAACAGTATGTCGGAAAATATAATGGCAGCATCCAATGCATAGCGACGCACAGGTTGCAGAGTGATCTCCACCACAGTGGGCACATCCAAGGCTTTCTCCATGAAAGTCATATGATTCATCACACGATATTCAGGCAGGTATCTGCCAGCCTGACGCATGAACCACACTGGTTTGGGTTCAGTAACACTGCCCTGTAATGTTTGTTTTAATCTATTCATCACCATTCAGCGTGGGGAGGCATGCTCATCAAGATGGCATCCACACAGCCACCAGTATTTAAACCAAACTGTGTGCCACGGTCGTACATCAGGTTGAACTCCACATAGCGTCCACGTTTGCAATTTTGAATCTGTTTGTCTTTCTGAGTGTATTTTTTACTTTGATTCTGATCTATCATTTGGAGGCTAAGACGATGAAATGCTTCACCCACCTGCTGTATGAACACAAAGTCTCCTATGTAGGCATTGGGATGACTCAACAGCATGTGATCAAAAAATATACCGCCCATACCTCTCACTTCTTTACGATGCTTGATATAAAAGTATTCATCACACTGTCGACGAAACTGTGCTGAATCCTTGTGATGGTTCTCACAGGTTTCTTTCAACACTGTGTGCCACAGTTCTATGGATTTTTTATTGGGATGACTGGGAGTTTGATCCATGCCACCTCCCCACCAACACTGTGTGGTCTCTAAATATCTTGTGTTAAAATGCATGGCTGGTACATGAGGGTTTCTGGGATGAGCCACCACACTGATACCTGTGGCAAAGAATGCACCATCCCGGTCGGCACCCATGACCTGACTGCGATATCTCTCATCAATCACTCCCTGCACAGTGCTCACATTCACTCCCACTTTTTCAAACACTTCACCACCCTGCAATAACATCATGGTACCACCACCATTGGAGGATCTGGGTCCACGCTGCCACTCTGTGCGTTTGAATCGTGCTCGAGGTTCTAAATTTTGATAGCTCGCACACAACTGATCTCTCAGTGTTTCAAACCATGTTTGATTGATTCGTCTTAGATCAGTCATGCTGTGATTATAGCATAATTTTTGGTGGAGTCAATGTGGCTGAAATGTTTTGGTGTTGTGGAGCAGAACTCCACAACTCTTGTGTGTGTTATTGCACTGATAGATTGACTGCAGATGGACCTTTTGGGCCATTCTCCATGTCAAACATCACAGCGTCACCTTCATTCAGTGATTCCAAGCCTGCGGCTTGCACTGCTGAAATGTGAACAAACACGTCTTTGTCTTCGGTAGTGATGAATCCAAAGCCTTTTGAGCTGTTGAACCATTTTACTGTTCCTTGTGTCATAGTTGTTCTTTCTTTTGGTTATTATTATTTTTGAGGAAGTTGTATGTTGTATTGGGCGGGAGTTTGTTATGCTTCTGCTTGGTTACTCAATTACTCTTTTACTCATGTTTATTTATCCATTGTAGCAGATTAGGCATGGAGTGTCAACCTTTTTAGAATGGTGCCCCCACCCTGTACTGACCAGGAAACTAATCCTTACCAAGGACTTGTTATGCCATTTAACTATAAGGGCTTATAAAATTTAATTGTGCTGAGTGTTTTTAGTAAAAAGTTTTTTTAAAAAATCAATCACAGTCACAACTAAATCCACTATCACACACATGATGGTCACTGACACCAACAAAGCCATGCAAATCACAAACCAAACCATATTCCACAAAGTATTCCACATGAGTTTCATCCTAGCAATATCACAAACACCACTATGAGGAACAGCACTATCAGCACCATGGCACAATTTTTGTATTTGTCTCTTTGGAAATTCATTTATTTTGATACTTTAAACAAACTGATGGCTTTTTTGATGTCAGCCACACAACCTTCTTGATCCATCGCTTGTAATTTTTCTTCAGCTGCTGTTCTCAATGCCAGTTGTTCTGCAGTGGGTGTGAATGTTTTGGCTTTAAGATCAAATTGATTGATAAAGTTTTTGCAATCCACTATGGATGATTGAGCAGTGCTCCACAGCAATGCCAACACCACTGTAATAGATAATATTGTTTTCATTTGATTGTCCTTGGTTAAAATTTAGGTATTTGGATATTCTTCAATGCATCAACAATGTTTTGCATGGGCACAGAACTTTTTTCCTGAGTGGATTTGGGTTCTGAAGTGGCACAATTGGTGAGCGATATCAGCAACCACAGTGCTAAAAAACATTTGATTGATCTCATGCAGTATTTATAGCACTGTTTGGCGCTGGTTGTCAACAGTTATTTGTTGTCTTTGACCTCTGTGAACTCTGCATCCACAGTCTGTGATTTTGGTTGCTCATCAGTCTGTTTGGCTGACTCTTGTTGAGCCTTGTACACAGCTTCACCCAGTTTCATGCTGGCTTCTGACAGTTCTTTGGTTTTGGCTTTGATAGTTTCTATATCATTGCTTTTCACAGACTCTTTCAACTGATCCATGCTCTGTGTGATCTTCACACGATCTTCTTCGGTGAGTTTGTCACCATGTTCTTTCATGCTGTGTTCCACAGAAGCAAGCACACTATCAGCATGATTTTTGGCATCCACTTCTGCACGTTTCTTTTCATCTGCTTCTCGGTTGGCTTCAGCGTCTTTGATCATTTTTTCAATGTCTGCATCACTCAACCCTGAGTTGGCTTGTATTTGGATTTTTTGTTCCTTACCCGTGCCTTTGTCTTTGGCACTCACATGCACAATGCCGTTGGCGTCGATATCAAATGTGACTTCAATCTGAGGCATACCTCTGGGTGCTGGTGCTATGCCAGTCAATTCAAAATTGCCTAAGAACTTATTGTCTGTGGCCATCTGTCTTTCACCCTGAAACACTCGGATGCTCACAGCTGGTTGATTGTTTTCAGCTGTGCTGAACACTTGACTCTTTTTGGTTGGAATGGTGGTGTTCTTTTCAATCAGTCTAGTGAACACTCCACCCACTGTTTCAATGCCCAAACTCAATGGAGTCACATCCAACAACAGCACGTCTTTCACATCGCCTTGTAATACTCCACCTTGAATGGCAGCACCCAATGCCACCACTTCGTCTGGATTAACTCCTTGATTGGGTTCTTTGCCAAAAAATGATCGTACTGCTTCAACCACTTTGGGCATACGAGTCATACCACCCACCAACACCACTTCTTGAATGTCATTGACACTGACACCAGCATCTTTCAATGCCTGACGACAAGGTTCAATGGTTTTTTGTATGAGAGTATCCACCAAACCTTCCAGTTTGGCACGAGTTATCTTCATATTCACGTGTTTGGGACCAGATTTGTCTGCTGTGATAAATGGCAAATTGATTTCTGTTTGAGTGCTGGATGACAGTTCTATTTTGGCTTTCTCCGCTGCCTCACGCACTCTCTGTATGGCCAATCTATCCTGTGCGAGATCAATGCCAGAGTCTCTTTTGAATTCTGCTAGGATATGATCTTGAATCACACTGTCAAAATCTTCACCACCCAGTGAAGTATTTCCGTTGGTGCTTTTGACTTCGAATACTCCATCACCCAACTCCAATATGCTGACATCAAATGTACCTCCACCCAAATCATACACTGCTATGGTCTTGGCACCTTTTTTGTCCATGCCATATGCCAATGCTGCGGCAGTGGGTTCATTGATAATCCTCAATACTTCTAATCCAGCAATCTTGCCAGCATCTTTGGTGGCTTGTCGCTGTGCATCATTGAAGTAGGCTGGCACTGTGATCACTGCGTGATTCACTGCTCTACCCAAATATTTTTCGGCAGTTTCTTTCATCTTGATCAGTATGGATGAACTGATCTCTGGTGGTGAATATTTCTTGTCTCGGCTTTTGACCCAAGCATCACCGTTATCGGCTGCGATCACTTTGTAAGGTAATCTTTGAATATCTTTTTGTAATGCAGGATCATTGAAGGTTCTACCTATCAATCGTTTCACTGCAAAGAATGTGTTTTCACCATTGGTCACTGCTTGACGACGGGCACTGTGTCCCACTAGTTTTTCTGATTCAGTGAATGCCACTATGCTGGGCGTGGTTCTGTACCCTTCTTGATTCTCTAATACTTTGGGTTTGCCTGCTTCCATGATGGCCACACAAGAGTTTGTCGTGCCCAAATCTATTCCTATCACAGGACCATTTATTAATTTTTCTGCGTTTTTCATATATGTTTCTCCTTTTATAGCAAGTTATACAGCAAAACCAACATCTATGCGAATTGCTGTGCTGTGTTATATAAGCATTAATTCAGTAATGTCAAGAGCCTTTTGGCAATCTTTTTGAAGTTTCAGTGTGGCTTTGATACCACACTGAAAACAATAGAATTACTTCTTAGCTGGTTCAGCAGGTTTTGCTGGAGTCGCTTTAGCTGGTTCAGCAGTTTTTGCTGGAGCCGCTTGTTGAGTAATTGCAGGTTTTGCAGGTGTTACATCAACTTTTTTAGGTTTAAGCAAGTAGTAACCTATTACTATGGCCAATACTACCACGGTAGCGATGGCTATGTTTTTATATGTAAACATTATTTTTACCTTTTTGTTGTTAACAGTGTTAGTATAGCGGAAACACAACCTTGTGTCAATGAATGGTTTGCCAAAAATTAAGGTATGAATCGACCTGCGAATTTGGTTTTTCTTATCAATTTCTTCACATATAGATCCAGTTGATCTTTTTCTTTTTTGAGTTTTTTGAGTTTTTTCTCCCAGTCTTCATGCCACAGCAGGTGATTAGCAGTCACACTCATTTCAATCAGTATCTTGTGACGTTTGGTAGGATACTTCCATATTTCGCCAATGCCTTCATAGCCTGCATCAAACCAACCCACATAGGTGCAGCCTATCTGTCGGAGATTGTGATCTGGCAGTGGATCTGCAGTGTATTGCCAGCGAATATATCTGTAATGATACACAAAAATTTTTTTGTATTTTAATAGAACAACATGAGGGTTATTCACACGATACCTCAGATGTATTCTATTACGATTCAACATCAGTGCAGTGTGTCCTGCATGGTGGCACAATGATGTTCTTCAATGTGGGTGATGTCCTGTGCGTCCAGATTGGGCATTTGTTCTTTGAGTGTGGCCCAAAGGTCAGCATGATCCATGGCATACACATCAATGGGAGATTCGTCTGTGCCAAAGTGCACCACAAACAGCTTGGTCTCATATTGGAATGAAGGTTTCATACCAATATTTATCTGGATTTAATTATTTTTTATTGCGTTTTTCTTTGTTGATTCTACGTTTGTAAGCCAATGGTGAAGTGGTGCTGGGTGGTATGTAGAATGCATAAGGATTGGCTTGACCCATGGGTTGATTGGTCACACCATAAGGAATCTTTTCAACTTCGCCGCCCTTGGCCAAGTATTCTTTCATTAGACGTTCGATCTCGGCTGCCTTGGCTGCCTTGTCTATGCTGTCGTCGTTGTTATCGTATGATCTCATTTGTTCCTTAGTAATTATCTAGGAACTGATTGGATCTAACGAATTATGATTTCTTTATAGTCGTAGATAACCAGTCCAGAACATATACTGTAGATTGTTTCGTCCACACAAGAATATCTTGAATCTTGTCAGGATGAACCAAATATACATACATGCCTAATGCGCCTATTATTATACCTTTTATCATGTTTTGCCTATTTGTTGTTGCCTAAGTATTATACTAGCGGAATTTGATTGATAAGTCAACCTAAAAAATTCCGCTAGTTTATTGGATTTTTAGTCTCTTTTTGAACCCATCAGTTGCAAAATAGAAACAAATATATTGATAAAGTCCAGATACAATGTAAGAGCTCCCAGTGTTCTAGTTTTAGAACTGTCTGCTCCTTCCAGATATATCTGTTTTAATTTCTGCATGTCATAAGCAGTCAAGCCTGTGAAGATGATCACGGCCAACACATTGATAATAAAGTTCAATGCTGTCATGTGCAACCAAATGTTCACAATGCTGGCCACAATGATTCCTATCAAACCCACAAATAAAAATGTACCCAAACCGGATAGATCTCTACGAGTGGTATAACCTATGATGGCAAAAGAACCAAACACTATGGCAGAAATTAAGAAGGCCGATATGACACTGTGTGCTGTGTAGATATACAGCAGAGCACCCATGCTCAAACCTTGAGCAGCGGCGAATCCCATCAACATCCATAGCAGTCCACGATTGCTGAAACGTTCAGCACCAAAACTCATGGCCAACACAAATGCCAACGGCGACAGTATGATGATCCAAGACAGTGCACCACCTGCATACAAGAACGGCAGTCTCACTCCGATGTAGGCAAAAAATGCCGACACCAGCATGGCTGTGGTCATTCTTGAAAACACATCATTGAAATAGGATCTCAATCCCAAATCAATTGTGGTATTGCCTTGACTTTTAACACCTATCGATGTTTTCATATTTTTCTCCTTGTTATATTGATAAGGCTCCGTGCCCAATCAAATCTCTAAAAAACAAATACACTGAAGCACCCATGATGATCAGTGCTGCTATATTTATCAGTATCACAATGTAGCTCACTACCAAACTAATAATGGTCATGCTGTGATAGATGCCTCCTGTGCGTACAGTGCGTGATTGAGTTTGAAATCTCAAATGCAAGTGCCCCAACACTATGGCAATGATCTGTAAAAAGAATGGTATGATGAAAGCAGTGATCAAACCCAGTAGGCTGAACACAAATGACGTCACTGCCAATAGATTGAAATTTTCTTTCATGCTAATTTTTGTTTTTGGATTGTTCCAATTCTTTTTTCAAGGATTCTATCTCATCCAAAAGATATTCCACTTCATTGGCCAATTGACGTGCTAGATTTTTGTATTTGGCCAACTCAATATCTTTTTTGATCTTGGGTTCTAGATTTATTATCATTTTCTTTTCTTTCTAACAGGTTCAATACCCCATTCAATCTTTTGCCACAGTCTATCATATGAATAATAGGTGAATGTCAGCAAAAAATTAATGGATATGGTGGGTATGATTGCATCATCCCATTTGTGACCCGTAAGGATCAGCAGTAGATAAGTGGCAGTGAATATCCATATCCTGTAGATCAGTGCCTTAACAAAAGTTCTTTGGGGAGTGATTCTGTATTTCATATTATCTGTAACCTGTTCTCCAAATTGAAGTGATTATGATGCTCCAATACCACGCCCATGCCACCCAACCCAACAAAAAGATCGGATTGATGCTCTTCAAATAGGATATGGTGAACCATAAAGATATGCCCAACACAGCATGAGTCCATGGTTGAACATCCACAATGTCCATCATGCGTTGAGTGGCACGTTCAAACTTGCCCCATGTGTAATCCAGCATGGTGTCCACAGTTTTTTCCAGCAAAGATTTAATATTACTCATGCAGTGGTTCTGTTCAAATATTGTTTCTTGTACCAACGATAGAATTCTGGATTTTCCTGCCATATGGAATAGATTCTGTCAGCTGGCACTTGATCAGATCTGATACAATCAGCCCAAGATTGATAATCTTTTTTTTTAATTTTTTGTGATGTCATATGTGTTAATTTATACTACAAATCAACACCATTGTCAACTATTTTCGATTCACAATGTCTGGAGTCAATGCGTCCACAGTGTTCACTACCGTTTTGCCCGCATACACCACTGTGCTGCCAGCCACGTCCAACACTGCCACTGTGGTGGAGCATTGTGTCATGAATAACAATAATAGGATACCAAATGTCTTCATTTGTCTTTTAGATTGATTATGATGCGGATCAACAACACAACTGATACTGCCAGTATGATCCACACAGTCCAGGATTCTCGTAACATTATAATTTCGTCAGTCATTTTTGGTTTTGATTGCCTCATCCACGTGAGTCATGTATCTTTGCACACGTTCAATATAGATCCTGTGCTGTTCATCACAATAGTTCTGCACATGATCTCTTAAAATGATCACTTCTGCTCTAGCCATTTCCATGTCCTGATCCTGATCTATGCGATTCAGTATGGATTTCAAATCGTTCAGCAGTGTAAAATGGTCTAATTGAGTCATCAGTCTGTGAGTTTGATTAATATTGCAATTTGAATAACCAAAACAATCAAAGGCACAATGGTTCTAATCAATTCCATAGTGTGATTGAATCTATCCAAACGTCTTTCAAACTTTCTGATATTTGTTTTTAATTTTTTCATTTGTCCATTTTATTAGTTTTACACTGAAATTGAATAGTACTGTACATATTTTTTTCAACACAGTGACATAGTTATAATTTAACACACGCACCACCAGTTTGTCAAACAAAATATACAACTTTAGGAACATATTCTTGTATCTGATGTGAACTCTGTGCTTGTGCAGCAAGTGATTGAAGAAGTTTTCTGCTTCAGCCACAATCTTGCCCACTCTGGTGGTTTTGTCCATCTGATGCCAATCCAAAAACCAATAGCCCACCCACAGCATGAATAGAACAAACAGTATGGTGACTATGAAACTGATGATCATCAGTGTAAATTTTTAGTATTGGGTTTTATACTGTCCATGTTAAATGGTTCAATGTGTTCTGCTGTGCGGTGCACAGTGTCTATCATTTTAGTGAAGTCTTCAGGAGTCAGTGTGGTTTTGTACAGTCTTAGAGCAATGGCCATCATGGTGCCAGTGACCATTTGTGGTTCATGTGTCACACACAGTTTGGCCATCAATTGAAAAAATTCATCATAGATATTCTGTAATTCCACATCGCTCATGTTGGGTTTTTGAATCATATGCCGTGCTCCTGTTTGGCCTGCTGTTCACTGTCTAGTATGGCCTTGTGCAGAGCCTGTAGGTCGTTCACGTTGATGCTTCGTTCTCGGATCAGCTGATCCTGTATCTCCATTTGACGTTTTTTGTATTTGGCCAACTTGGTGAAGTACTCGAAAGTTTCCTCATTGTGACCTATCACTGTTGGTTCTTTGTCTCTGGCTGGCATTATATCTGGCTCAACCTTTCTAATTTTTGATTCAGTTCTTGTGAAAGTTTTTTATAGTCCGTTAATTCCTCTGTCTGACGTTGCAACCTTTGGTTCATATCTGCAATGATCTCCTGATATTCTCTGTTTTGAAAATCTAAATTTTCTTTTTCAGCTGTAAGTCTAGCAATCTGTTGCATCAGTATGCGTTCATAGGGTGCCATTTTGCTTTTTGTTTTTGTTGCCATGCTAGTTCAATCTGCCATATTGTTTCAACAGATGCTGATACACACCCAACCAATACTGTTTGAATGCTGGATTTTGTGCTCGCTGATGGGCTCCCCAAGCATTGGCAATCAGCCTATCTCTTTGAGAATACATCATGCGAGCCAAACTATTCATACTACTTGCTCTTTTTTACAAATTTTATTAAATCGTTGCATTTTTTAATAATGCGATCACAGGTGTCAGTCATGCTGGAAAACACATAATATCCAGAACCTATAGCCACCAGTATTGCGATTAATAAAAATAAAACTAAATCATTACTCATTTTTTCTCCTTTTTCTTTTTGGTTTGCTTTTTGCCTTTCACTGTTTTTTTGGCCTTAATTTTTTTCTTCTTGGCTGCCTGTGCTGCCTCCATGCGTGCCTTCTCCCAGTCATCCCATTCTTTCTGTTCTTCTGGTGATTTTTCTGGCAGCTCATTGGCATCCTCTTCTTCCACTGTGTCTGTGTCAGGCTGTGGTGCTTCTGCTTCTGCCCTTGCGATCTCTTTCTTCTGCTTCTTGCTCATGGTGTTCTCATCCATGCAGCCTTCCAACACCCTGCACTCTTGGCCGCTGCCGGTGCTGTCCTCTTCCAGGTGTCTAGATTCTCCATCACCATAGCTGATGGCATAGCAGATGTCCGATCCCTCGATCTGCCTGTAGTGTAACTTCAATTTTTTTAGATCCAGCTCTCCATCGATCTCCATCTCTCCTTCTGTGGTCCATCCACCCTTGTTTGAGGTGTATGCATACAAATAATATTCATTCACCAATTCTGGGTGATCCACGTCCACACAATCTTCGGACTCCACACACTCAATACCCAACTTGTGTATGTTGTCACTTGACAGCTCAATGGGTTCGCGGAACACGTAGTGCCCCTTGGCATCTCGGATGGCTTGGCCGTGCTGGTCAAATTCTTCTATGTGCAGGAAGTTGCTGGAACTTATGGGAGCGCCACAGGTATGTGCCACATTGTCTATGTCATGCCAGTCTCTCTGAAATCTGGCCTCTTGGGGCAAGTTGTGTTCCTGCTCGTAATTTTCTCTGTCGTAACCCATGAGATAGTCTGTGAGTTCTTGCTCTCTGTTCTTCCAGTAGTGATACTGATAGGGAGTGATGGTGCCCACCACGGTCTCGCCACCGTATCTCTGTATGCTAAATTTGTATTTCTTGATGCCGTGCTTGATCCTGTCGACCAATTGAGCTTTTTGTTTTTTGGTAGCCATTTAATCTTTTCTCTTCTTTGGTTTGGATTTCTTTTCCAGCATCTTCATAATCACTATCTGATCCAGTTGATCAATAATACCCAACATCAACCCATGACGACGACCCACGTAGTAGCTCACAGCTATCAGTGCTGTAACATACAGTATGAATTTGATTTCAAACATTCTGCTCTCCGGTGTAAGGTCTAGTCAACAGCATGATACTGTGTATCACATCATACAGATCCTGTTCCAACATGGATCTTTGAGAGAAGCTGTTGCAGTGTTCAATCTGATCTTCCAATATTATTTTTTGACGACTCAATTCTGCGATGCGTAGTTTCACATGCTCTGGCATGATGTCAATTATAGTTTGTGTCATATGTGCCTGTTTGGTTTATAGTACAAATATATGGTATTTGGCAGTGAAAGTCAAGACTGTTTTGGAAAAATATTGTTAAATGTTTGATTTTGAAGTATTTTTTGTTTAGTAACGTGGAACCACACTGTTGCTCCAAGTGAAACCCTGTTCTCTATGGGCTTGACGCTGGGCCGCAAAAGGTTCATTGGGCACCATGATCCAATCTTCACCACAGATTGTACACACATCACCCGGTCTATCACCTTTTCTCACATCGGTTTGAAGCCACTCATGCTGATTGATGGTGCCTTTGATGGTGCCTGAGCAGGCGTTCAAGGCAAACACAATCACAAGTAGTAAAAAAATCTGCTTCGTACGGTTCATATGACATATATTACATGGAATCATCCACACAGTCAAGTGCAAAGATGTGTTGACACAGAACAGTTTTTGCTTTATGCTGAAGAAAAAAATGTTTTTAAGAAAAATTTTTCAGTTTTTAACTCATAAAAATAATTCACATTCATACTCACTGGAAGGACCACTTTTTATAAGTATTTTATAAATAAATTCATGAACGAATTGTTGCAACACAAACATATTCTTATCAGAGCAGAAGTAAAGAATCCTTTGAAGGATGAACACCAGGCTACCCAGTGGCTGGAAACTTTGGTCAAAGACATCAACATGAAAATCCTAATAGGCCCTATTGCCAAGTACTTGGATGTGCCCGGCAACAGAGGTTTAACTGTGGCTGCCATCATTGAAACTTCACACATTGTGATGCACTGTTGGGATGAATGCTCACCAGGAATCATGCAGTTGGATGTGTACACCTGTGGTGCTTTTGATCCCAAAACTGTGTTGGATGCCATTGAACAGTTTGATGTGGTGAAGATCGATTACAAATACCTAGACAGAGAGTCTGGTTTCCAAGAATTATCTCTTTAAATTTAAAATTATCCCTAATGTCCGTTGGTGGCTGAGTTGTAGAACACCTTGCCGGTCACGGTGGTGGTTTTCACAATGGTGGGCGTTGAGTAATTGAATTGTAATAAATCACCTCCACCCGATTCTCCAAACTGGATCCTTACAGGATAATACTGGCCAGCAGTGAGCGCAATGCTGCCACTGACTTCTTGAGGGGCGTGTCCGCCACCGTTGTTGATCAGTGCATTGCCTGTGGTGAATCCTGTCACAGCATTGGCGCCAATCCACATGTAACTGGCATCATCGCTGTTGAGGAAGAATGTATGGGTCTCAGTGGTGGTGGGTTTGAAGTAGCCCAACCATTGCACACTGAAACTTTCACCATCATCTGAACTTGGTTCTATAATCTGTGTGGTTTGCACAGATGTGGCTGGGTTTGCACCAAATGTGGCGGGTGTGGCTGTGGCAAACCATGTAGGAACATCAGCAAAGTAGCCTGTGTAAGTGGTTTTGTACAATCCAGCGGTATCTCCCGAGGCCGTCAATGAAGTGTCGTTCACTGTGATGCTGCCACTGGTCACTATCACTGTGCCACTGATGCTGACACTGCGTACACTCACTGTGAATGTCTGAGCGCCTTCTGTGGTGGTATCAGCGATTGTGGTGACAGTGAATGAGCCAGTGCCGTTGTCCTGTGCTCCACCGCCTGTGAGAGAGAATGATCCATTCACTGCAACAAAGTCAGCATTGGCAGTGGTGACGTGGTTGATGGTCCAGTAATAAGTGCCGTTGGGTCCAAGGTTGGTCACTGCAAATGACAATGAGGATCCTTCATTCACTGAGTTGGCAGCAGGAGTGATCGTGGGTGTCAATGACACATCAGTGATCTCCACATTGGAGAACGTGGCCACCACTGTGCCCGATGAACTGCCCCTGCGTAAAATGATGTTGAATGTTTCTGTGCCCTCTGTGCTGAGATCTTTGGTAGGAGTCACTGTGAAACTGCCACTGTCATTGTTCACTACAAACGTGCCCAATGCTGTGCCAAAATCTCCAGCATTACTCACTGACCAATACACTGTGGTGCCATCCAGTATTTCCAGTAGGGCGATATTCACTGTGAGAGTTCCGCCTTCATTCACAATGGTGGCAGTGGGGTTAATATCATAAGCAGTCCACGGTCTTGCTCTCAGCAGGCCTTCAGCGTTGGCATTGTCAACAACAGTATAGCCGCTGTATTGAGTGGGCAATCGATCTGGGTCGTACACGTTGCGAGCACGATAATAGGGTTTGGTGGAATCTATTGAGCCAGTGATACTGCCATCGTCAGCCACCACTCGGCCTTCTCTTGTGGCTTGAGCAATGTCCAGTTTGGCCGTCTGTCTAGCTTCTTTGTCTGCTAAACCGCCAGCTGCTGGTTTTATGGTCCACTGTGTGGTAGTTATTTTATCAACTCTTTGCCAGACAGCTCCATCATAGATGCGCCAGTCTTGTTCGCCATACGCAGGGTAGGCACCGCTGGTTCCAGCAACAGTGTTATCGTAAGCATCTCCCAAAGTGCCAACACCATCAGTCAGTGTGGGAGTGTTAGTAAAAGCGTTCCATGTGCCTTTGTATGTTGCGGCAGTTATTATAGTGGCATTCAATGAACCACAAACTGCTGCGGCTTTGGCCATGTAATTGTCTATTGTGGCGTTGCCTTTGATGATGCCAATACTGGTTCCATATTCATCATACAAGAAGTTGCCTGCTGTCACTGCAAAATCACCTGTTGAATGACTGGTCAGTGTGAAAGCAGAGCCTATTCCCAACGATGTTACATACAGTTTGTATGAGACACTGTTTGTTGCTCCCAAAGCACCCGAATAATTCAAACTCCAAATAGCTGAGTAAGGTGGAACAATCTCAGTATTAGAATGCGGTGGATTGATATTTTTTGTGAGAATAGTTCCACTTGCTATAGTCAGTGTTGATATGCCGTTTGCTGCCATGTTGTTTTTCTGTAATGTTTGTAATATTTACCAAAATACACTTATTATATTAGTTTGCTTAAATACTGTATCAACAAACACATTTGGAGATCCTCCAATGAATCTCAGACAAATCAGCATAGACCTTGTGATAGGCCAGCGAATACAGTTGGGCAGTCATGTGGCCACCATCACTAAAATTGAACAGCACAGCAGTGGTGACATCAGCATAGGCACCACACGCGGTAGTCGTAAAGTGCTCACATTTAGATTGTTGCCAGATGCACCCACTGTAAGTAGTGTGCCTGCTGACAAATATCGCTAAATATTTTTATGAAACTGCAAGAAATTGGCATAGACATCACACAAGAAGTGGCAGCCAGCAAGTCACTGTGTCGCAGTCGTAAAAGCAATTCAGAACTGGGAGCCAGTCAATTGGCATCCTGCAAGAGTCAAGGTCTGAGACGAAGAGAAGGCAAAAAAAGTTTCAAGATAGGTCGCAAACGAATCAAGGTCAAGGACAAGATCATCAAAGGAAAACCTTATGGAGGACCTTTGCCCTTGTACAGTAGATGATAAGATTTCTCAATAAAATATTGGTCAGCACACCTCTGATGGGCACTGATGCCACATTTGACAAATCTGTGATAATGATCTATGAAGAAAGCATCAATCACGTGGCCGGAGTGATATTGAACAAACCCAACATCACCACAGTGAATGAAGTGTTTCGTATCAAAGGATTCAAGACCACAGAGTTTCGCAGAGACAAGTTGTTCATGGGAGGACCTGTGAATCATGATCATGTGATGCTGTTGCATTCAGATGAATGGAAGAGCAACAACACCCTCATGTTGGGCAACGGATATGCCATCACATCTGATCACATCATGCTGGATAAATTTTATCTAGGAGACAGACCAAAATTTTGGAGAATGATCTGTGGCGTATCACTGTGGACCCCTGATCAGTTGGAGATGGAGATCAAACGCAAATATTGGATGATACTGGACAATGCCAAAAAAGAAATGATTCAAGAACCCAAGTGGGCCCGTCAATGGCAACTGTCAGTGGATCAGGTCAGTCAGCAAACCATAGATAAATTCTTCAATTAGACACCACCATAAATACAATCATGCTGCCAATTGACAAATTCACACAGGTCACGGATCAACTGAAAGAGTCCGGCAACTATCGTGTGTTCAATGACATACAGAGAGAAAGGGGCAGTTTTCCCACCTCCATATGGCATTCCAAATACAACATCAAAAAAGTGGTCAATTGGTGTTCCAATGATTATCTTGGCATGGGCCAACACAAGGTTGTGTTGGATGCCATGCGTACAGCATTGGATCATGTGGGAGCAGGTTCTGGTGGTACTCGAAACATTTCAGGTACCTCACATTATCACGTGGCATTGGAGCAAGAGTTGGCTGTGTTGCACTGCAAACCAGCTGCATTATTGTACACGTCTGCCTACGTCGCAAATGAATGGACGTTGATCGCTTTGAAAAAAATCATTCCGGATGTTGAATACGTAAGTGATGATAAAAATCACGCCAGTCTCATTCAAGGTATGAGACACAGTGGTGCTGTGAAGCATGTATTCCGACATAATGATATGAAGGATCTAGAAAGCAAACTGATGGCCGTCAAAGGCACTCCCTGCATTGTCTTTGAATCCGTGTATAGCATGGATGGGAGCGTAAGTTTGATTTCTGAAATTTGCGAACTTGCCGACAAATACCACGCCATAACTTACATAGATGAAGTGCATGCCGTGGGTTTGTACGGCGAGCAAGGCGGAGGCATGGTGCAACAGTTAGGGCTAGAATCCAGAGTGGACATCATCAATGGCACCTTGGGCAAAGCGTTTGGCTGTCATGGTGGATACATTGCTTCGGCTGCAGAATTGATTGATGCTGTGAGATCAGTGAGTTCAGGATTTATTTTTACCACTTCGCTGCCACCAGTGGTGTGTGCAGGTGCCACTGCCAGTATTAAATTCTTACGAGATGAAACAGGTCAGGTATTGAGAGAAAAACATCAAAGCATGGTGTATCAGACCAAACAGGCACTGAGAGCAGCCCACATAGAAATATTGGAGAATCAAACCCACATTGTGCCAGTGATGGTGAGAGATCCAAAAAAATGTAAAAAAATAAGTGATCATCTGTTGTATGAGCATGACACATATATTCAACCCATCAATTATCCCACAGTGCCTGAAGGCTCTGAAAGATTGAGAATAGCACCCACTCCCAATCACAATCAAGTGATGATAGACACATTGATCAAAGGGCTCACCACAGGGTTCACTAAATACAACGACTAAACATGTTTAAAAAAATTAAAAAATATTTGATCACTGTATTCTCAGATTGGGCAAACTATGTGTATGCTCCCAATAAACAAAAGTCCCCCCGCAAATAATGAGTGACTCCATAAATAATTTGATGGATGACAGTCATTTATACGAACAACTCACGTTGGAAGAACTGTTTCAGGAAGAGATTGACCATCTACAAATGGCCATAGATGAATTGGATGGTGAAGGGCTGACAGAAGAAAATCAGACCAAGATATTGAAGTATCGTATAGTACAAGAATATTTTCGAGCCAGAATAGACAGCCTCACGGGCCACACAGGTGTGAACCCACCCAAAATAGATTCCACTCTGCACTAAAAATATTAGACTAAGGTAAAAAACTGGAGATTGAAGTCACCACGGCCAACGCAAAAAGTGCAACTCCGCAGATGCCTGCCAGCACTGCATACACTGGTTCATATTCCATCCAGTGCAACTTGACCTTCTTCTTGGTGCTGCTCAACCAACGATTTTCACAAATGTTATAAGGTAACATATTTTACTTTTATTATATGGGTCAAGGCAGACAAAAGACACTGCTGATGTCTGCCACAACCGTTATGATTAGTTTTGTAAATTAAAAACTACTTCTTCTCAACACCATTAACAAATGCTTTGGTGAATTTCTCTACATTAGATTGAAATTCTTTCACATTGTTAAGGATGGCTTCTGGTTTGAAAGATTCTTGCACTTTTGCATTGAACTTTTTCATACCTTCCATCAACACCTGAGTGTTTTCTGCATAAGATTGACCATTGGTCACAAACTCATTGAACTTTTGAGCTGTGTGGATGATGTCTTCAGCGGCAATGGTAGGGGCTTTGAATTCGGCCACCACTTGATCGCCTTCTTTTCTTAGGCTGTACTCATACTCTTGTTGTTTGATTGTGTAGTTGAACTCGGCGATTGATTTCGCAAGTCCTAATAGGTCGGCACGGATTTCGTAGCCGTTTCTTGTTGTTGTAGACATGTTGTTCTCCTTTTGTGTGTGTTTGTGTCTGTGTTACACCATTGTAACTTCAATAATATAACAGTGTTATTTATCAAAGTCAACTTCTTTTTTGCTGCAATGCAGCAATCTTTTGCTGCAAACGCATATCAATTCTACCAAAATCCATAAAATATCACCAAATTCATAAATAACACATATGATTAGTGATATCAAACAGCGTCAGATACTCAGTCTCAATGAATGGGAACAGAGCCTACTGTTTGCTGAGCTCAGCATGATTGCCTACAATGACGAAAAAAAAGCCACAGCACAGGCAAAAGAAATAGGATTCACAGAAGTGCATTTCTTTGATCACAAAGGTGCTCAGGGTTACACTTTTGAAACTGCCACAGATCTAGTGGTGACCTGCAGAGGCACTGAACCCACAGAATTCAATGACCTAGCAGCAGATCTCAGAGCGTTGCCTGTGAAAAGCCGCACCATGGGCAGGGTACACAAAGGATTCAAATTGGAAGCAGACAAGATCTGGGAAGGATTAAAAAAGCAGATTGAAACATCAGAAAAAATCACATGGTTCACTGGACACAGTCTGGGTGCTGCCATGACCACACTTTGTGCTGCAAGATGTTTTTATTTGGCTCCACAGATCACTGTGGGTGCCATATTCACTTATGGTTCGCCCCGAGCAGGTTGGAGAGGGTTTGTGAACAATCTACATGTGCCACACTGGCGTTGGGTCAACAATGCAGACGTGGTCACACGTGTGCCATTGACTGTGATGGGCTATGTGCATCACGGCAAAATCAGATACATCAACACTTTTGGCAATGTGAGAGAGTTTACCTACTGGCAAAGATTCAAGGACAAATGGCGTGGCATATGGCGTGGGTTGAAGAAATTGTCATTCAAGAATTTCAGTGATCATGGCATGGCCAATTATGTGGCTCACATTGCCAAAAAAGTTCAAAACAAAGAATATCCACAGCAATAACCCCCAATAATACACGCAGTTAATCACTTGACAACCGCCCAGCACAGTGCTATAATTAAACACATGGTGTTTTTGGTAACATTTGACGGTAAATACCTTGAAAGCATCATATGAAAAAACAAACTAGATCCATTTTACAGGAACTGAACACAGTTTACAGAGCCAAAGACCTGGATCACATCGTGGAAGCCAAAGGCAGCAACATCATAGAAAGTGCCATCAATCTGTTGGCAGTGATCAATGAGAAGTATGATCCTGAAACTGCTCAAGAGTTGGAGCGACGTTTTATCAATTCCATACGCAATGGTGACAGTAAAAAATTCAAAACAGGTATTAAAAAAATTCAAGAAGGCGAGAGCGAATAATGCAACTCAAAGAAGGTGGCAATATCTTCAAAGGTGCTGAAGGAGAATTGCTCACAGGTAGAATCAATCAAGCAGATGTGGCTCCCACCGTGAAATGGTTGGAAGGCATCACAGGATTATCTTTGCAGGATGCCATGTTGGGCACCACAGGCAAGGCAGCCACCAGCGGTGATATGGATTTGGGTGTGGATGAAAGCAAAATCAGCAAAGACGAATTGGTAGCAAAATTATCTCAGTGGGCACAATCACAACAGCAAGATCCCAAACAGTGGGTGCGCAAAAGTGGTATCTCTGTACACTTCAAAACTCCCATTGGCGGTGATATGAAAAAAGAAAAATTTGTTCAAACAGATTTTATGTTTGGAGATCCCACATGGCAAAAGTTCAGTCTGCAAGGTGGCA